>ERZ842401.5438-NODE-5438-length-14140-cov-3.816187_pt1 | contig 14140 bp, 12 predicted proteins | sample MGYA00521270_ERZ842401 | MGnify/ENA primary metagenome ERZ842401 (study PRJEB31892, sample SAMEA3878208) | bioreactor metagenome | biome: Moose rumen | place: Sweden | collected 2011-10 | study: EMG produced TPA metagenomics assembly of the PRJEB12797 data set... | reverse complement strand
CCACGGTGACTGAGGTGACGGGCTCGATGGTGCCCGTGGCGGTGATGGAGTTCTGAATGTTGCTGCGTTCTACCCTTGCCTTGGTGAACGTGGTCTGCTGCTTCTCCGAACAGCTTGCCAGCAGTGTGATGGCGGTCAGGGCAATGAGCCCTGCTTTGTTGATTGCTTTCATATTGTTGCTTTTTTCTTTGTTTCCTTTTGGGGATTCTCCTCGCTTCGCTTGTCGAAGAAATTAAATGAAAATTTGATTTAAAATTAAAGCAAAATAAAAGATTTGTTACTTCATTTTTATCTATTTGAAAACGTGAATTTTGTTTTAATTTTGAAATAAATTTTTATTTAATTTCTCGTCGAAGACGACCCTTATAATAAAATTATTGTCCAGCGTAGAATCGTAGCATCTGTAGGGCCAGCAGCGTTTGATACTTGCTCTGCAGGCGGTTCTGTTGGGCAGTGAGCAGTTTGTCCTTGCCCTGCAGCAGCTCCACGATGTTCTTCAGTCCCAGCGTGAACTGCTCTTGCAGCAGGTCGAAGCTCTGCTGCTCGCTCTCCTCGGTGGTGATGGCTGCGCGCAGCTTCTGCTGATTCGTCTCAGCGTCGAGCCAGTAGCCCTCGATGGTCTGGTAGAGCTGCTTCTGACGGTCCAGCAGGTCGAGCTGTGCCTGCTGTTGTTGCAGCTTGGCTTTTCGGATGTTCGTCTTCGTCTGGCGCTGGTCGAAGAGCGGTATGCTCAGCGACAGTCCGGCCGAGGCGTCGAAGTTGGTCTTCAGCTGCGAGCCCCATGTGTTGTTCGACAGCGAGTTGGTGCTCGTGCCCACACCGCCGGTCAGGCTCAGCGTGGGTGAGTAGCCGGCGCGCGCCATGCTGATGCTCAGCTCACTGCTCTTCACGGCCACCTCGCTGCTCTTGATCTCAGGGCGAGTCGTCATGGCCTGCTCGTAGACCGATTGCAGGGCAGGGATGTCAGCCAGGGCCTCCTCGTCGGCCGTGGCCGGCGTGGCAATGGCGAAGTCCGTCGTTCCGTCCAGTTCCAGCAACTGCTTCAGCTGTAATATATAATTACTAATGTTCGCGCGCGCCTGTACTATATTATATTCATCCGTGGCGCGCTGAGCCGACAACTGGGCCACGTCGGCACGCGACATCTTGCCCACCTCCAGCATCTGCTGTCCGCGCTCCTCGTTCTTGCGGCTTGTCTCTAGGCTCTGCTCGCTCACCTTCACGGCCTCCGTCAGGTAGAGTATCTGCACGTAGAGCTGTGCTATCTGTTCCTGAATGCTGTTGGCCGTGGTCTGCATGTCCAGTTTCGACTGCTCAGCCGTCAGCTTGTTCTGGCGCAGCGTGTTGCGGTTGCGGTTGCCGTTCCAGAGTGTCCACTGCGCGTTGATGCCGTAAGAGCCGTTGTAGTAGCCCTTGTCCACCTTGGCGTTCACCTGTCCGTTGGTCACGGTGGCCGTGCCCGAGTCCTGCCAGGGACGGTAGCCCACGCTCTGGTTCGTCGATGCCGAGACCGACGGCAACAGTGCTGCCCGCGCGCCCTTCACGTCTTCCTCGGCCGACTGCGTCTGCAGGCGGGCTTTCTGCAGCGTGATGTTATGCTCCATGGCATAGCCGATACACTCCTCCAGCGTCCATTGCTTCGTCTGTGCCCACAGGCCGTTGCAAAGGCCTGCGGCAGCTGTAAGCATGATGATTATTCTTCTCATTGCACTATGTTATTATCAGTTTTTTACATTGCAAAAATACTAATTTGCTCCCGATTTCCGAAAAATCTTCTGCTAATATTAGTTTTTTTTCAGTCAAATTCAGACTTCTTTCTGTATAATACAACTATGGCATATCGTCAAGAAAAACCAAATCAAAGAAAAAATATACAATAAATGTTTGCGTTTGTCTGCGATAATTATTATTTTTGCATGCGAATAACCTGATTCGGTAACGATCAAAAATCATTATTCTTATGACAAATAGAATTTCTGATGTGTCAACAACATTGAACTCTCATCGTACTCGGGAGGAGATTCTCTTGTGGCTGCAACAGGCAAGGGAACGCAAAGAGGCGTTCCAGCGAAAGGTGAGCGAAGAGTGGGAGGCCAGGCAGAGCAGTAAAAAAATGGCTGCAGAGTCGGGGTATTATGATATTGAGTGGGTTTGATGTCATGAACAGGTTGGACATAGAAGTTATTAATAGCCATTCGCCTTACGACGTACACAATGTTGCTGACCAGTACGTCTTTGTGACAGATGCAGGAATAGAGTACCACGTGGACTTCGAACTGGACTCAAATCCATACTATGTCGCTTACTGGTTCAATCTGGCTAATCCTATGCAACAGAAGTCGCCTAATGACAAGAAAATTCCTCAGACAGTCATTTGTATCATTGAGGAGTTCTTTCGTCAAAATCCTGACATACTTCTTTATATGTGCAGTACTGCCAACAATCAGCAAGCTCAGCGCGCTCGACTTTTTCTACGATGGTTTAATGGATCCGAACAGCAGCCACAATACTACATCAGAGCAGTGGAAGTGAAAGGAGACGATGAACGCAATGACTATGTTGCTCTTATCGTGCGACGAAGTCATCCTAAATACCAAGAAATCAAACAGCGCTTTGACTGCGAAATAGCGATGTTCAATGAGCTGAAACCATAGCTACCGCAAATAACAATTCTAAAATATATTCATTATGTTAAAAAATCATTTATTTAAATCATGGCTCCTACTATTGTGCCTGATAGTGGGGGGGGTAAGTAATTCATGGGCAGATACCTATGAGCAATTAACCTCTATAAGTAATATTGATGAGTCTGCACAATATGTTCTTGGTATTGATGGAACGGGATTCCATTATGAGGGTACTTCTTCATGGGGAAAAACGGCTTTGCCTTCAGCACAAACTCCCTTGTATTATACTTTAAAAAAGGCAAATGACGGAAATTCTTTTACTGCGGAAACTACCATATCAGGAACAACATATTATTTGCAGGTTCCAACGTCAAATACGTTTTCAATGGCGACTTCAACAGGTACCAATACTGACATGATTATTGGGACGACACAAGTTTCAGATACTAATTATGCAGTTGCCAATAAAACTACGACGGCACGTCATTTACGTATCAATGGTACCAGCGGCTTGCGTTCATACGCAGGAACTACTGGTACTATGGCATTTTTCTATAAAGTAGTAGCTGATGCTCCAGCTTACACCATCACTGCTCAGAGCAACAACGAGAACTATGGTACGGTTTCTTTGAGCGGAAGCGTGATAACAGGTTCACCAAAGACAGGTTATCGCTATGCTACACCAGCATATACCGTAGAACCTGCTAATTCGGCAACGGTTGCTCAGAATGGCAACGCATTTACAGTCACTCCGTCTGCAAGTACGACGGTGACCATTAACTTTGAGGCTATTCCCGTCTATACAGTTACCCTTGGCGATGACAGCTCCACTTTGACGGAAGAATCTGCTGGTGCAGGTGTGACACTCCCTACTCGCAGCACGCTCAATGGCTATGAATTTGCCGGTTGGTCAGAAACGAATGTTAGCGCAGAGACAACAACGGCTCCGACTATTATCCTTGCCGGATCTTATGCTCCTAAGGCAAACATCACCCTTTATCCTGTTTATACAAAAACTGTTGGTGGAGGCGGTACTACTCATGTAACTGCCAGCGTAACTATTAGTGATTATGCGAATTCTAATAGCTGGACAAATGGAACGCAATATAAGAGTGTAACTGTAGACGAAAATATCACTGCTACAGCATCTGGTAGTACAAATACTGGTAAATACTATACAAATGGTAATAGTTGGCGCATCTATTCATCAGAGAGTGGAAAACTTATTCTGAATGCTTCTAATGGCGCAAATCTAACATCTGCAACTATTTCTTTCTCAAATAATACTCTTTCTTATGGTGGCAACAATATTACAACCGGTAGTGAAGTATCCCTTTCTGGCACTTCTGCAGAGTTTTCCGCTGGTGGTACCACTTACATCACTGCCATCTCTGTCAACTATGACATTACTGGTGCTGGCACAACCTATTACTGGAGTGCTCCTGTAGCTGCTGCCGTTGAGACTCCTTCAATCGTTGTTGCTGAGAACCCCTTCCTGTTCTCTACCACGGCAACAATCACCTGCGCTACAGAAGGTGCTGCTATCAAGTATAGCTACGACAATTCGACTTGGAACGACTACTTTTCTGCTCTGACCATCACCGAGACTAAGACCATCTACGCCAAAGCAACGAAGGACGAGGACGAAAGCTATGTAGCACAAGTTACCGCTACCAAGAATCTGGCAGAGCCTACCGTAACCGTTAGCGGTGACCTGACGCTCGACCTCGATGGTGAGACTAACGTAGAGGCAGGCACGCTGACTGCTGCCGTAACATATAACGAGGCTGCTGTTGCAGGTGCTGTTGTTACATGGTCAAGCAGCGATACTGACGTTGCTACCATCAATGCTTCTACTGGTGCTGTGACCATCAAGGCTACAGGCGAGGTGACCTTCACCGCTACCTACGCAGGCAATGGCGACTATGCTGAGGCTACTGGCACAAAGACCGTTACTGTTATCAATAGCAAAGCTCCAGGCTCTCAGGCTAAGCCCTATACCGTGGCTGAGGCATTGGAGAATACTCCTGCAAGTGGTACCAGCGAAAAGGTCTATATCCGTGGATATGTGTCGAAATTCTATAACACCAGTATTGTTGGTGATGGTAGCAACTATCGTTACTATGTCTCTGATGATGGTACGGAAACCAATCAGTTGTTGGTATATAGAGGAAAGGGACTGAACGAAGCTACTTTCACAAATGCAACAGATCTGGAAATTGGCGATTTGGTTGTGATCTATGGAGGTCTTACGACATATAGTTCGACAAAAGAGATTGCTTCTGGCAACTATCTCGTTTCTCGTACAGAGAAGCCTGCCAGCGACCTGACCAAGACCAGCGACATCACGCTCGACTATAAAAACGGTGCTACGGAGGCTGACCTGACAGACTATTTCACCACCTCTTCCGCAGGTGCCATTACCTATACCGTTGCTGACGAGACGGTGATTGAGAATGCTGATGAACTGATTTCTGCCCTGAAGGTAGGAACTACAACGGTTACCATATCACAGGCAGCAACATTAAGCTACAAGGCTGGTGAGATTACCATCAACGTAACGGTTCAGGACACGCGCGAAGCTGCAACTACCATCCCTGCTATCAATATCGCTACATTGAAGGTGGGCAACAGTGGCACTGTCAGCGTCACCAGTCCTGTAAAGGCTGACGAAGGCGTGACCTTCAGCTATGCATCGAGCGATGACGACGTGCTGCTGATTGTTGATGATGAGTATGAGGCCGTGGCAGTGGGTACAGCAACTGTCACTGTGACGGCCACACCGAGCAACACCAACCTGTACAAGTCTGTAACAGCAAACTTTGAAGTGACCGTCGAGGCAGATGTGAAGACCGACACAGAGATTACTCTTGACCAGACCAGCGGCTCTACTGTCTATGGCAACGCAAAGAGCGTTGACTTCCTCATCACCGACGGCTACAACGGCGCAATGACCTATAGCATCGACAACGCTGCTATCGCCGACGTAGAGATTGGTGCCGATGCCATCACCTTCACCCCGAAGGCCGTAGGTACAGCTGTCATCACTATTAGTGCTCCTGCAACAGCTACATTCAATGCTGCTGATGATGTGGAGTACACGTTGACTGTTACTGCTCCGGCAGGAGGTGAGACGGCAGCTGTGTCTTCAACCACGATATTCACAGAGACTTTTAGTTCCTGTAACGGCACTGGCGGAAATGATGACAGTTGGAGCGGTTCCATCGCTACAAGCAGTTTGACCGCTGATAATACGGGATGGACTTTTGCTAATGGCAATGGAGCAGATGCCTGTGCTAAGTTTGGCACGGGTTCTAAGAAGGGTTCTGCTCAAACTCCTGCTTTGGGTACAACAGGAACATTGACATTGTCTTTCCGTGCAGCAGCATGGGATGGCGGCTCTGAGGGAACAACTCTGAATCTCTCTGTCTCAGAAGGTAACATAGACAAATCGAGTGTTACGCTCACCAAGGGTGCATTCAATACATATACAGCAACCATTACGAATGCTACTGCAGACACGAAAATCACCTTTGAGGCAGCAAATGCAAGCAACAACCGTTTCTTCCTTGATGACGTTGTAGTAAAATCTGCTGGTATAGAAATCACCGCTACTCTCAATGCCTCTGGCTACGCCACCTTCTGCTCTCAGTATCCTCTTGACTTCTCTGAGGCAGACGGATTCACGGCATGGTATGTGTCTGAAGCAGATGTAGAGAAGGGCACCATTACGTTCTCGAAGGTCACGGGTGACATCAAAGGCGGCGAGGCCGTCTTCATCAAGGGTGAGGCAAATGCCACGGTGACCATCCCCTCAAAGAACAGCACGAAGACGCTGAGCGGAAACATGCTGGTGGGCACGCTGGCTCCTACCTATCTGACGCAGGTGGACGGCGACTATACGAATTATGCCTACAGCAAGGGCGAGAATGCCTTCATGATGGTGAAGGACGGTTCTGTGATGCCGGCCAACAAGGCATATCTGCCCATTCCTGCCGCCGCCGGTGTACGCTTTACATTCGTCTTCGACGACGAGGAGACAACAACCGTGCAGGGCGTTGCCGTTCGCAAGACTTCGGCTGAGCAGTACTACAACATCAACGGCCAGCGTGTGGAGAACCCGAAGAAGGGCGGCCTCTACATCGTGGATGGACGTAAAATGGTGATTAAGTAGAATTCGTGAAAGAATTAAGGTCAATTAAGGAAATTCGTTTCAAAGAAAAAAGAACAGAACAATGAAAAAGATATATGAAAAACCTCAGTCAGAGGTTGTAAAAGTAGAAGTTGCCAAGATGATTGCCACGTCAAATCCCGATGTGGGCTTCAAGGCTGGAGAGACTGATGACTTCGGTTCTCGCGGTTCTTCGTGGTTCGAGGACGACGGGGAGGACTATTGACCTCTTCTCGGTAAATAGCCGTTCCTGGTACCATGATGGTCTTTTGCTGGTACCATAAAGGCCATTCACAGGTACAGATCATGTCAATTTTGTATAAGCAGCTGCAGCGGATTATATAATCGGCTGCAGCTGCTTATATAATCCGCTATAGCTGCTTATGCCCGTTTGACGCAGACGCTCCCGACGAAAGCCCCTTTTCGTACCAGCAAGTGCCTCATGTCGCACCGCCGTTCGCGTCAATTCGTAGACTCTATAGCGTCAATTCGTAGTCTGCCTTATCTGAATTAAGACATAAAAACTTTGGCTGTTCCGTTTTTTCGTTGTATCTTTGCAGGCAGAGAGTATACAGATACAGGATTATGGCTTCTATCATTATTGACACCAATCTATATGATGCCGTCGCTCTTTATGCAAAAGAGCGACAGACGAGTGTTGACCGACTTGTAGAGGATTATGTGGTCAGTCTTCTGAAAGTCAGGAATGAACCGTATCATGCACAGTCTATGAGACCAAGAAAGGTATCCATAAGTGCTAAGATACGAAACCTCTCAGGACGTTTCCCCATGTCAGCGAGTATTGACACTAAAGCCTTAAAGGCAGAAATGATGGCTCAGCAGTACGAGAATCTATGAGACTGTTTCTTGATACAAACATCCTTATTGACTTTGTCTCTGCCCGTCAACCTTTCAGTGAGGCGGCTGCAGTGCTTTTTCAGTTGGCAGATGATGGCGAGGTGGCATTGGTGTTGTCTGATTTGTCAATCGTAAATGCAGTATATATCCTTGGACGGTTAGGATTTCCATTGCAAGATATTTACGATGTGCTTACAGAAATATGCGAAATGGTGACTTTAACCGAGACAGGCCCAAAGGTGATACGGGCTTGTCTGCAGGCGCGAAGCAAGGATTTTGAGGACAATGTGCAATATCTCTCAGCCATGAATGCGGGTGCCGATTATGTCATTACGCGTAATAAAAAGGATTTTGCTCCTTTTGATGAGGGCAAGGTGCTGACCCCACTGGAGTTTCTGGATATGATGAACATCGTGCTGTAGCGACATTCAGTGAGGTGCCCTTGCCGATATTTTTAGAAACGAATTTATCTAATTTGTCTTAATTTTGGCCACGAATGTGGCCATTACGCAGTTGATTAAAAGAAATTCGTGAAAGAAATTAAGGGCAATTAGGATAATTCGTTTCAAAGATAACTATTCAGCGGATGTGCATAGGGTCGCCTTTCAGGCTCAAAATTAAACCAAAATTGAATTCAAAATTGAACATTTGAGAAAAGAGAACTGAACTTAAGTCCTGTAAAATCTTCACCGTAACCAACAGTCAATGAGCTACATGGCATTGTGAGCCGTTTTTTCGTGCGTACTGATATATCCAATCCTATTCTGTACAATTTTTATTTTTGATTTTTGTTCAATTTTGAGCCTGAAAGGCGACCCTCGCCTCTTCCGCTGAATAGCGTGTGAAGTCAAAAAATGACTGGTAAAGAGAAAATTACGGCATAAAACGTTGCAGGTGTCTGTAATTATTGCTACATTTGCAGCAGATATAACGTAAGGATGAGATGAGAAGACCTGAGATTGTTGAAAGAATAAGAGGGGCAGTCCATAAGGCTGACCCACAAGCCACGGTGATACTCTATGGGTCTGAGGCACGTGGCGATGCCCGAGCCGACAGCGACATAGACTTGCTTGTACTGGTTGACGGAGACAAGATGACTTGGGCTGTACAGGACAAGTTCCTTACGCCATTATTTGACATCGAATTGGATACAGGTACAATGATAAGTCCAACCATCATGTTAAGAAAGAACTGGGAGAACAGACCGTTCAAGACACCTTTTTATGTAAATGTCGTTAACGAGGGCATTGAGCTATGAAAGATAATTTAGACGAGCAGAGCCGTTCTGCACTTGTTGCCACTTTTTATTAGTCTTTTTGAAACTCGTCATAGCGGAGATTATGATGACTTTGTATACTGTGACCGTGATCTGTATGAAGAGTACTTGCCTAAAGCCAAGAAGTTTATTGAAGATATTAAAGGACTCTTAAATTGTCAAGTCAAAAAATGACTGGTAAAGAGAAAATTGTGGTATAAATCTTTGTGATTGTCTGTAATTATTCTTAATTTTGCAGGTGAATTAAATTAACAGGCTATGGTAACTGCTATTAATGTCGATACTAACATCTACAATGCAGCACAGCTTTATGCTGCCGAGCATAGTACTAGTGTCAGAAAACTGCTGGAGGACTTCATGGCTTCTCTCCAGCCCATTGCTCCTGATAGAACCCGAAAGGCAGTGCGTGTATATGAGATGACGGAAGAAGAATTGAATCGGGACATTCAGGCCTCCGCCCTTCCTATTCCCGAAGACTTTGAGGCAGATGAGGCTGGTATCGTGAGTGCAAATAGCGGTCGTTTAGCAGAAGGAATGGAAAGATGGCTGTAAGCAAAGTAAGACAAGGCGAAATAGTTGAAGTTCCATTTTTCTTGCCGGGTGGAGTTATCAAGCCTCACCCTGCACTTGTTGTCTCTCCTATTCGGTTGCAGGACGATGAGGATGGCCTCTTCTATGCAATTCTGATTTCGACAAAGAATCATAATCCCCAGTACACGATAGAATTGCAGAATGAATGGCTCAGTAAGCCTATATTGCGTAATTCTTATTTTGTGACACACATCATGAGCTTTTTCAAAACATCGGAGGTAATTAGTTCCCACAATGTTTTCGTAAAGCCGTATTTCCTCGACAGAATTCTTGTTAAGAACATTGAGAGCATATATAATATCTCGATAGAACTATAAAAAAACGGCAATCAATTAACAACTTAAAATCATAATTATTATGTTCAAAAATCTTTATTTTAAATCTTGGCTCCTGCTGCTCTGCATGATAGTGGGAGTAGGGTCTGCGTGTGCAGAGGAAACAAGTACATTGACATTCACTGATAAATGCGGTGGTTCTGGCACTGCTGATAATGGCGCATCGTGGACGGTTGCTTCCGATGGTACTGAATCGACATATGATAGTTCGAAGGGTATTCACTATGGAACAAGTTCTGCGCAGGTTACATATATAAAACTTAGCACTTCAGATATTAGCGGAACAATCAGTAAAGTTGTTGTTAATGCCAGTACTGCAAGTGGCGTATCTGCTACCGTTTCTGTAACTGTAGGAGGAAGCGCATTTGGAGGAGATGCACAGTCACTCACTACGTCGGCCGCAAATTACACTTTTGAGGGTTCTGCCTCAGGTGAAATCATCGTAACAGTAACAAAACCCTCAAAAGTTATTAAGGCATTATACGTAAAGAGCATTGCTGTTACCTATACTTCTGGTGGTGGCGACACTCCGACGCTTGAAGATTGTGACCTTGCTCTGACAGGTGCTCCTGTTGCTCTGTATTTCGACCTTTACAATAACAGCACTGCTCAGGTTATCAATTACTTAACCTCGAGCACGGGTGCAGTAACTATTGATAATAGTGATTATGCTACTTTTGCAATAGACGAAGAGAGCAAGACCATTACGGTTACACCAATAGCTGTAACTCCCAGTGCTCAGACCATTACTGTCAGCCAGGCCGCTGACGACACCTATAAAGCAGGAACGGCAACGTTCACTGTGACCATTACCGATTCTACTCCTATTCCTACACATACGGCAACCTTCTCCGTGAATGGTGCGACCACTACAAATGGCTTTGAAGAAGGTGCAACCATTTCTTTCCCTGCAAATCCAGCTGATGTCAGCGGTAAGTCATTTGTAGGCTGGGTAACAGAAGCAATTGAAGGAACTACCAACGAAGAGCCAGTTTTCGTGACTTCCGCAACGATGGGTCAAGCTGATATTATATACTATGCAGTGTTTGCTGATGTCACTCCTGGAACTCAAGTTACTAAGACAGATGTTCTCACAACCAGCACATTCGGTAGTCCGAGTACTTATACTTCTTGGACAGATAAGAGCGCAACCGACGGCTCATCTGCTGTCTATGCAGGTAATAGTATGACATATAGTAGTGATGCTATCCAAATTCGTGCAACTAGTCCAAGTGGTATAGTCTCTACGACATCAGGTGGCAAGGTAACTAAAATTGTTGTTGACTGGAATAGTGGTACTACTTCTGGTAGAACGTTGGATGTATATGGTTGGAATACAGCTTATACTGGTTCTTCTCAACTTTATTCTGCTACAGGTAAAGATGATGTAGAACTTGGTTCAATAGTATATGAAACATCTACGGAATTAAATGTTTCTGGAGATTATCAGTATATTGGTCTTCGTTCTCATAGTGGAGCCATGTACCTAAACTCTATCTCTATCACTTGGGTCACTGACACTCCCGATGCATATTCCGACTACTGCACAACGGTTGTTGCAGCTGCTGTTGAAAAGCCTGTGATAACGCTTGGTGCAAATCCCTTCCTGTTCTCTACCACAGCTGCCATCACTTGCGCTACCGAGGGTGCAACTATCAAATTTAGCTTCGATGGTGAGACTTGGAACGACTATTCTGAAGCTCTAACCATCACCGCCACCACCACTATCTATGCTAAGGCCGTGAAGGGTGACGACGAGAGCACAGTAGCACAAGTGACCGCTACTAAGAATCTGGCTGAGCCTACCGTTACTGTGAGCGGCGACTTGACTCTTGACCTTGATGGCGAAACAAGTGTTTCAGCAGGCACGCTTACCGCTGCCGTGACCTACGAGGACGCTGCAGTAGAGGGCGCAACTGTTACTTGGAGCAGTAGCGACGAAAGCAAAGCTACTATTGACGAGGAAACAGGTGCCGTTACTATTCTTGCTACGGGCAGCGTGACCTTCACTGCTACCTATGCAGGCAATGATGACTATGCTGAGGCTACAGGTACAAAGACTGTCACCGTCATCAACAGCAAAGCTCCTGGTAGTGAGAGCAAGCCCTACACCGTGGCCGAGGCTATTGATGCTATTGACAACAATGGTAACGTTACGGGAGTATATGCAACGGGTATTGTCTCTGAGATAGTCACTGCCTATAGTTCGCAGTATGGCAATATCAGCTACAATATTTCTGCCGACGGTTCTACCAATGGTCAGCAGTTGCAGGCTTATCGTGGTAAGAGCTACAATGGTGAGAACTTCACCTCAGAAGATGATATTCAGGTAGGTGACGTTGTGGTCGTCTATGGTAATCTGCAGAAATATGGTTCTACCTATGAGTTTGGGCAGAACAACCAGCTGGTTTCTCTCCAGCGCGTTGAGAAGCCTGCTACTCCTACCTTCTCTGTAGAAGAGGGAACTTATACCGAGGATCAGAGCGTAGAGATAGCCTGTGCAACAGATGGCGCAACGATTTACTACACGATTGACGGTAATACGCCTACTGCACAGAGCACAGAGTACACGGCTGCTATCAGCATTAGCGAGACAACAACCATCAAAGCTATTGCTGTGAAGGATGACGTTGCCAGTGATGTGGCTTCTGTGACATACACGATCAACAAAGAGCCTTTCATCACTCTCAGCACAACATCTGTTGCAGCTACTGCAGAAGGTGCGGACGGCACAATCACCGTTACCTATAACAACCTTACTAATGTCCTTGCTGAGGTGCAGTTTGTTGAGTCAGACGGCGCAACATCTGCTAAGTACGATTGGCTGGTTGCAGAAATCAATGAGCAGACAAATAATATTGATTACATTGTTAGTGGGAACACAAGCACTGAGGCTCGCACAGCTTACATGAAGGTATTTGCTATTGGCGATGAAGGTGAGGCTTATTCCGGACTCATTACCATCACTCAGGCTGGATTAGTTGTTGATTATGCTACACTGCCGTTTGAGTGGAATGGCGGTACAAGTAGTAAATTGACAGCAAATACAGGAGTTTCTGCCAATGGCCTTGGCTCTGACTATGCTGCAAGCAATGCTCCTTACTGTGTGAAGTTTGATAATACTGGTGACTACATTCAGGTAAAGACCGACAAACAGCCCGTCATAGCAGCCATTAACGTAAAGATGATTGGAGGCGCTAGCAATTCTACCATAACTGTTCAAGAATCAGCAGACGGTGAGATTTTTACGGATGTTGAAGAACTGACGATCAGTGGTGAACAAAACGACAAGCTTTATCTCCAGACCTCTAAGGTCTTTGCAGCAGAAACACGTTACGTTCGTTTCTACTTCACCAAAGGAAGTAACGTAGGTGTTGGAGCTATCACGATAGATGATGCTTATGAGACTGCTACGATTGGAGATGCTGGCTATGCAACCTACGTTGCAAAGTACAACGTTTCTTTCCCTGTTGAAGTAACGGCTTATATTGTTGACGAGATAAAGACCAGCTATGTCAATCTTGCAAAGAAAACAGCTGTTCCAGCAGGTACTCCTGTGATTCTTAAGGGCGAGGCAGGCACATACACGCTGACTCCGGCTTCTTCAACTGATGCCGTTTCAGGCAATCTTCTTAAAGTTTCTGACGGCACAGTGAATGGTGATGGTAGCACTATCTATGCTCTTGCTAATAAAAACGATGCTGTTGGCTTCTACCGTGTGAAAGAGGGACTGTCCGTTCCTGAAGGCAAGCCTTATCTGGTGATTGCTGAGAGCGGTGCCCGTGAGTTCTTTGGCTTCGCTGATGACGGCACCACAACAGGTATCAGCACTGTCGCAGCAGAGCGCACAGCCGACTTCTACAATCTGAACGGACAGCGCGTTGAGACACTGAAGAAGGGGGGCCTCTATATTCAGGGCGGCAAGAAGGTGATTGTCAAATAAGTAAAGAAAGGAGAATAGTGATATGAAAAAGAATTATATTTCGCCTGAGACTGAAATGGCAATTGTGGAACTATCCAAGATGATTGCTGCCTCACTGGTCATTAACAATCAAGAGGGTGATGCCCAGATTGAGAATGAAGATGAATTCCTTGCCCGCCGCCATAACAACGTGTGGGACGAAGAGGAGGAGGAAGAGCAGTATTGATTGCTCCTCGTAAATACTGACTGAAAGGCTGTCTCCGACAAGGGGGCAGCCTTTTTTTAAATAACTCATCTCCCAAAACTGTAAGCATTCGATAAACTACAGGTAGTAATACCTATATACCATTGCAAAAGCAG
>ERZ842401.5437-NODE-5437-length-14140-cov-3.987646_pt1 | contig 14140 bp, 12 predicted proteins | sample MGYA00521270_ERZ842401 | MGnify/ENA primary metagenome ERZ842401 (study PRJEB31892, sample SAMEA3878208) | bioreactor metagenome | biome: Moose rumen | place: Sweden | collected 2011-10 | study: EMG produced TPA metagenomics assembly of the PRJEB12797 data set... | reverse complement strand
AACGGCGTGGGCATTACGGGCATGACCGTGAGCAACGTGATGGGCTGCGGCTACCAGAAGGGCGCGAGCGAATATTATCGCGGTGCGCCGGTAGACATCAATCTGCTTCCTAAGATTAAGATTGAAATTGTAGTGAGCAAGGTGCCCGTTGCGCACGTGATTGAAGCGGCGCGCAAGGCGCTCTACACTGGTCACATCGGCGACGGAAAGATTTTCGTGTTCACTGTAGATGATGTAGTTAAGGTGCGTACCGGCGAGAGCGGCTACGACGCATTACAAGACCAAGAATAAGCATAAAAAAACCGACATTCGTGTCGGTTTTTTTGTCTTTTTAGAGCGGATAAGCACATAAAGCCGCGTGTGTCAAGCGATTTTACTAAAAAATAAAACTTTTTTTTCTGCAAAAAAACAAATTGACAGTTTTTGCGATGTTTCGGTAGAGTTTTTACAGTGCTTTTTGAGAAAGCAGACTGCAAAGACGCAGGAAACAACTGGAGTTGTACAGCTGGTGTTGTACGTTCCTTTTGCTTCCTGCGTCTTTTTTTGGAGGTATGACATGGCAGACGCTGTAAAGACTGTAGAAATTGAAAAACCGTTCGTGCGGCCTGCAAACCCGCAGACGCAGATTGTTGTGAATGATGTAAGCGTTGTCTACAAAAATCCCGACACGGGCGAAGGCACCACTGCTTTGTCGCATGTATCGTTGGACATAAAGAATGGTGAGTTTATTTCGCTGGTGGGGCCGTCAGGCTGCGGAAAGACTACGCTGTTGCGCGCGATTGCAGACCTTATCCCCGTAACGAGCGGCAGTGTATTCGTAAGCGGGCTTACTCCGCGCGAAGCTCGCCTTGAAAAGCGCTTTGGCATTGTCTTCCAAAGTCCCGTGCTTATGGACTGGCGCACGGTGCGACGCAATATCTGTATGCCGCTGGGGATGCTAAAGGTGCCTAAGCCGGAGCGCACGGCAAAGGTAACGGAGATGCTGAATTTGGTGGGGTTAGGCGAGTTCGGCTACCACTATCCGCGAGAGCTGAGCGGCGGTATGCAACAGCGCGTCGGCATTGCGCGCGCGCTTGCGCTTAATCCCAAAATTCTGCTGATGGACGAGCCGTTTAGCGCGCTCGACGAGTTTACGAAGGAGCGGCTGCACGAGGATTTGCTGCGTATCTGGCGCAAGACAAACAAGACGGTCATCTTTGTGACGCACAGCATACAGGAAGCCGTGTTCCTAAGCGACCGCGTGATTGTGTTTTCGCCGCATCCGGGGCGGGTTACGTCGATTGTGCCGATTGATATTCCGCGCCCGCGTAGCTTGGAATGTAAGAACAGCCAGCATTTTACGGAGCTTGTCGCAAAAGTGCGCTCAGGCTTTGAAGGAGTGTGATCATGAAGAGACCTGCTACGAACGGCGGTAGCGGCGCGCTGCTGCCAGCCGGCGCTATTCCCGCGCGGTTTATGCGCTTTGTCAAAAAAAGTCCGGCTTTTGTGACGCTCGTCTGGAGCGCCGGCCTCATTGTGCTGTGGGAAATCGGCGCTTGCCTAGTTGCCGCTACAAAGCGCACGCCGGAAAACGTGCTGCCGCACCTGTATCAGATTGTGGCTTCCGTGTTTAGCGCGAAGCGGGTTACAGCTTCGCAGACGGCGGCGCAGGTGGTGCTGGTAAACGCGGGCATTACGCTGGGGCGGGCGGCTGTGGGCTTTGTTGTTGGCGCTGCGCTAGGGTATGTGCTTGCGTTGCTTATGCGCCGCTTCCGCGCTGTGGAAAAAATCGCGTTTCCGTACCTGATGCTCATTCAGCTTATACCGATTTTGGGCATGGCGCCGATTGTGCTCGCCGTTACGCAGGATATAAACACAAGTCGCATCGTCATTGCGGCAATCTTAACGTTCTACCCTGTTGCGGTGAATACGCTTGCGGGCTTACAGGCGATTGAGCGCGAAAAGTTTGAGCTGTTTTATTCGTATGCAGCTACAAAAACGCAGCTGTACAAACGGCTGATGATTCCGGCAAGCATTCCGTCGCTGTTTACCGGCTTAAAGATTGCAGCGCCTATGGCTGTTACGGCTTCTATTCTGGTAGATACCTTGCAGGGCGGCGGCGGGCTTGGCTGTATGCTTTCGCAATCGCTTAAGCACGCAATGAGCATTTATGTGTTTTGGCAGATTGTGTTTTTCAGCGCCTTTGTAGGCATTATGAGCTACTACCTGATGGTGCTGTTAGAAAAGCTGGTGACGCCGGGAAAGCGCCACGTGCAAAAGCGCAGCGGGCGCGGTCGTGCTAGCGCGGCAAAAGGCGCCGCATAAGGAGAAGTGACATGAAAAGACGGCTTATAAAAAAGACTAGCGTGCAATCGGTGCTCTATCCGCTTGTGTTCGGTGTGATTTTGCTGCTGCTGTGGCAGTGCGGTGCGCTCCATGCGCTTTTAGGCACCGACACGTTTACCTTGCCGCTACCGACGCGCATTTTGCGCATTATTGGCGAGAACGGCGCAAAGATTGCCGTTGATGTGCGCGCTACGCTTATCGTTGCATTAGGCGGACTGGTGCTCGGCTCGCTTTTGGGCTTTGTGTTTGCAATGGTTGCTGCGCTGTTCCCGCATTGGGGGCAAGGCGGGCTTTCGATTGCAACCGCGTTTAACGCCGTGCCGATTATCGCCATTGCGCCGATTTGCAACAACCTAACAAAAGATGTTAGCACCGACCCGTCCGTGCGTTCGATGGTCGCAAAGATGCTCGTCGTCATGCTGACGTGCACGGTAAGCATGGGCATAAATGCGTATCGCGGCTTTACCGAGCTAAAGCCGTTCAGCCTAGACTTGTTCAAGTCGTATGCGGCAACGCCACGCGACGTGTTCTTGCGGCTACGGCTGCCGAACTGCGTACCGTATATCTTTACGGCGCTACGCATAAGTGTGCCTGGCTGCATCATCAGCGCAATGGTAAGCGAATACTTTGCGGAGTTCATCATCGGCGTGGGTAGACAGATTAGGGAAAACATTGTGCTTGCGCAGTACGCCACGGCCTGGGCATACATAGTCGTTGCCTGTGTGCTAGGCATAACAATGTACATCGCCCTGTTGTTGTTAGAAAAAATCCTGCTGAAAAGCAGGGTAAAAAAATAAAAGTGTTCGATTCGGAAAATCGGAATCGAAAACGGAGGTACGCTATGAAAAAGATGAAGGCGCTCGCGGGTGCGGGCATGGGTGCGTTGGTGGCGCTGTGTGCGCTCGGCTGTAGCAAGAAGGCGGCAGCTCCCGTCGGCTGGAGCAAAGACACTGCTGCTGAGACGATTATCAAAGAGGCGGCTACTGCTGGCAAGGTGGGCAACTGGGGGCTCGGAAACGAATACGAGGTGCTTGCATTGCTTGCAAAGTACGAGCTTCCAACCGCCTACCTTAGCCAAGCGTTCGACATGGACGGCTTTGACGACAACACCATAACGCTTGCGTCTGCCATGACCTACAACGAGCTAGGGCTTGTTAAGAACAGCTATGACGGCGGCTACAAATACGGCGACGCTGTTGGCTTTATCGACATGAACAGCGAAGGCGTTGCTATGCTGGAAGACAACGTATTTACGACGCGCAGTTTTGCAGAAGCGAACCCCAACACGGTAAAAGCGTTTTTGGCAGCGGCCATGCGCGGCTGGGCAACGGCGTGCGCAAATCCGCGAGAGGCGGCAGAAATCTGCTACAAGTACGGCTCGTCGGTTTCGCCAGAGCATCAGCAGTACATGGCGGAGGAAGTAAAGAAGCTTATAGAGACCAACACGCACGGAGACGCGGTACGCGATTACGGCGCGTTTGACCTGGCGGCAATGCAGCAGACGCTCGACATTGCAAAAGACTACGTGAAGCTAGGCGACAGCGCCGCAAACGAGCGCCTTGCGTCGTTTACGCTAGCGGACGTTATGGACGATTCGTACCTAGCGGCGGCAAAAAGCGCAAGCTTCGGCGCGCCGGAAAAGCAAGCGGTCAAGATTCAGCTAAAGTGGCTTCCTGACGCGCAATTTATGGGCTACTACGTTGCGCTTGATAAGGGCTATTTTGCGGACGTGGGGCTTGACGTAACGATTGTGCCCGGCGGCGGTGACATTGCAGAGACAACGGCTGTCTACACCGGACAGGTTGACTTTGGCGTTACCTGGCTTACGAACCTTGCCGTTGCAAACGCGGGCGGCATGAATCTGCTAGAGGTAGCGCAGGTGTTCCAGCGCTCAGGCTTGGTGCTCGTCTACAAGTACAGGTAGGAGGCTTTAGATGGATTTGATTATAAAGAACGGCACGGTTGTTACCGCTGACGACCAGTTTAAGGCCGATGTCGGCGTTGCAGGCGGCAAAATCGTTGCATTAGGCGCAAACTTGCAGGACGAATGCGCACAGGTGATAAACGCAAGCGACCAGCTGGTGCTTCCGGGCGCCATCGACGCGCACACGCACCTTGCCATGCCGTTTGGCGGCACGGTTTCCGCTGATGGCTACGGCGCGGGAACGCGCGCGGCAGTCTGCGGCGGCGTTACTACCGTGTTCGACTACCCCATGCAGCGCGCGGGGCACGGCATTGTAGAAACCGTGGAGGCGCGGCGGCGCATGGCGGAGCAGGAAGCCGCCTGCGACTTCGCCTTCCACTGCTGCATTACCGATTTGAACGGCGGCGCCATTCTGGACGAATTCCCCGCTGCCGTCGCCTATGGCGTCTCTAGCTTTAAGTGCTTCTTTGTGTATAAGAAAGAGGGCATGATGGTCGATGACGCTACGTTTGTAAAAATCCTGCTGCGGGCAAAGGAATGTGGCGCAATTACGAACCTTCATGCGGAAAATCCCGACATGATTGACCTGCGCGTCGCTCAGTACCTACAGGAAGGTAAAACTTCCGCCTGGTATCACTATATGAGCCGCCCCGAATTCGTTGCGGCAGAAGCAGACAAGCGCGCCGTGCACTGGGCGGAAAACGTAGACGCGCCGCTCTACCTCGTCCACATGTCGGACAAAGAAGGCTTGCTAGCGGCAGTGCAGGCAAAGCTTAATGGCGCAAAGATTTTTATAGAGACCTGTCCGCAGTATCTGGAATTCACCTGCGACGTCTACAAGCGGCCTGACGGCAGAAACTTCGTCTGCTCGCCGCCCATGAAAGGCGAAGCAAGCCGCGCGGCGCTGTGGAAGGCAATACAAGTCGGCGCTATCGACACTGTAGCTACCGACCACTGCCCGTTTCAGCAGGCGGAAAAGGATTGGGGCATCAACGACTTTACCAAGATTCCCAACGGCTGTGCTGGCGTCGAAAACCTGTATCCGTACATGCTCGGCGCCGCTACCGACGGCAAGATTAGCTACAGCAGGGCGGTCGCGTTGTGCGCCACAAATCCCGCGCGCATCTTCGGCTGCACGAACAAAGGCTCGCTTGCAGTTGGCAAGGACGCGGATATTGTGCTCTACAACCCGAAGCAGGACTTTACCATTTCGGTCTCGAATATGCACTCGGATTATGACCACACGATTTGGGAAGGCGTTACCGTGCACGGCTACCCTACAAAGGTGTTTGTGCGCGGAAACCTAGCCTACAGCGACGGCGCATTTGTTGGCAAGGCGGGCAGCGGCAAATTTGTAGCTTGCGCGCCGGTACATTTTTAGCAACAGAAACAAGGAGATACTACGATGATTACGTGTGATTTACAGCGGATGGAAGACAAGATTAAGACCTTTAGTGCGTTCGGTGACACCGGACACGGCGGCATTACGCGCTTTTCGCTGTCGCCAGAAGCGATTGCGGCGCGCAACGAGATTAAGGCACGCATGACAAAGCTAGGGCTGGAGTTCAAGACGGACGACCTTGGCGACATCTACTGCACGCTTCCCGGAAGCGACCCTGACGCTGGCGTCATCATGTCGGGTAGCCACTGCGACTCCGTGCGGCAGGGCGGCAACTACGATGGCATTCTTGGCGTGCTAACAGCAATGGAAGCAATCGAAACGATTGTTACCGAGCACATTCCACACAAGCACCCGATGCAGCTTGTGGTGTGGACGAACGAGGAAGGCGCGCGCTTTGAGCCGGCTATGATGTGCTCCGGCGTTATCTGCAACAAGTTTGACAAGGCCGCCATGCTCAAAAGCGAGGCGAAAGACATTCCTGGCTACACGTTCGGCGAAGCGCTAGAAGCCTCTGGCTTTAAGGGCGCAGAAGCGAACCGTATTGACCCTAAGCACACAACGGGGCTTGTTGAGCTGCACATAGAACAAGGGCCGGTGCTTGAAAACGGCGGCTACGACATCGGCGTAGTGGAAGGCGTCTGCGGCATGATTAACTACGAGTTTACCTTCCGCGGGCAAGCTGACCACGCCGGTACGTTCCCCATGCCGCTCCGAAAGGATGCGCTGTATGCGGCGGCGCAGGCGCTACTGTACTTGCATACCGAATTCGACAAGCTAGACTCAAAGCTGGTGTACACTACCGGCAAAATCAGCTGTCACCCGAATATCCACACGATTATTCCGGACGAAATCAAGTTTACGCTTGATGCGCGCCATCAGGACCCCGCCGTTATTGCGCAATGTGTTGACATCATTCAGCGGATGCCGACCGAATGGGCGCACTGCACCATGAGCTACGAAGAAGCATGGAGTCGCAAGACGGTGCAGTATCACAAGCCCTACATTGACGCCGTTGAAAAGGCGGCGGCAGCGCTAGGCTACACACACCTGCGCATGTATTCGGGACCGGGACATGACGCGCAGTATCTGTGCGAGATTGTGCCGACTACGATGATTTTTGTGCCGAGCGAAGGCGGTCACAGCCATTGCGAGCTAGAGCACACTTCCGTAGAACAGTGCTGGAAGGGCGCGAACGTGCTTTTGCACACGCTGCTAGAAATCGACCGGCAGAACTAACGCGCACGGCGGCAGCGCAAGCGAGGTATGTGCGCTGTCGCCACGCAAGGACAAGAGTATGATACAGCAAAAATATGCTCCCTTATTTATACAAGAAACAGTCGCTTCCTGCCTGCTTTGTGCGGAGCCAGCTTGCACTAAAGCTTGCCCGCACGGTATTGACTGCGGCGCGCTTCTTCGCTCGTTGCGCTTTGAAAATTACGCGGGTGCTAGCGCGCGCATTGGCGCTGCGTCAGCGTGCCGTGCGTGCACTGACCGCGCTTGCGAGCGCGCTTGTGTAAAGGGCGCGCTTACGGCTCCCATCCCCGTGCAGGCGGTGCTAACCGCCGTAAGCGCAAGCAGCGCGGCGTCACCGGCTTGTGCAGCGCTCGTTGCACCGGCGCCGCTACAGGCAGCCGCTTGCGCTGCGGAGGCTGCCGCCAACACCGTTAGCGCTAGTGCTCCCGCTCCCGTTGCGGTGGATAACGTAGACCTGTCGGTGGAATTCTTAGGCGTACACTGCGAAAACCCGTTTTTCCTTTCGTCGTCGGTTGTGGCAAGCAACTACGAGATGATTGCAAAAGCATTCGATGCAGGTTGGGCTGGTGTCGCTTTTAAAACTATTGGCGCGTTTGTGCCGGAAGAAGTTTCGCCGCGCTTTAGCGCGCTGCACAAGGAGGCAAACGCCTTTGTGGGCTTTAAGAACATTGAGCAGATAAGCGACCACACGCTTGAAGAAAATCTTGCGTGCATCCGTCGGCTTAAAGAGCGCTATCCTGCAAAGGTCATCATCGCAAGCATTATGGGGCGCACGGAAGCCGAATGGGAGCTTTTAGCGCGCAAGTGCGAAGAAGCTGGCGCCGACCTGCTAGAGGCAAACTTTTCTTGCCCTAATATGGCAATTCACGGCGTTGGAAGCGATGTTGGCCAAAGTCCTGAGCTGGTAGCTGCGTACACGGCGGCAATAAAACGCGGCTCTGTGCTACCGCTGCTTGCAAAGATGACGCCGAATATCGGCAATATGGAAATCCCAGCGTTAGCGGCGGTGAAGGCTGGCGCCGATGGCATTGCCGCCATCAATACGATAAAGTCGCTCATGAACATAGACTTGGACGGCTTTGTATCAAGCCCCGCCGTCTCTGGCTACTCGTGCGAAGGCGGCTATTCGGGAAAGGCCGTAAAGCCGATTGCATTGCGCTTCATCAACGACATGAAGCAGCACCCGCAGTTGCGTACCGTTCCCATCAGCGGCATGGGCGGCATTGAGACCTGGCAGGACGCGGCGGAATTTATGGCGCTCGGCTGTGGTACGGTGCAGGTAACAACCGCCGTCATGCAGTACGGCTACCGCATTGTAGACGACCTGATTGACGGCCTAAAGCGCTATCTTGCGCGCAAAGGCTTTAGCTCGGTTTCCGCGCTCGTAGGAAAAGCGCTACCGCTGGTCGTTCAGGCGTCTGCGCTCGACCGCGCCACAAAGCAGTTCCCGCGCTTTTTGCACGAGCGCTGCGTCGGTTGCGGCAGGTGCATTACGTCGTGCTTTGACGGCGGGCATCAGGCGCTACGCTGTAACGAAAAGCGCGTGCCCGTTATGGACGGCAAAAAGTGCGTTGGCTGTCAGCTGTGCGTGCTCGTCTGCCCCGCCAAAGCGATTGTAGCCGGCACGCGCACAAAGCCAAGCAAAAAAGCATAACGCTACCTAAAGCCACCTACGGCATAGGCAGCAGTATAACAGGTAAGTATAATTATGGAGGCATATCATGACAGGAAAAGAAATTACGCAGATGCAGACAACGTATGTGCTGCAATCTTGGAGCAAGCAAAAGCAACTGAACCCGATTGCGGTCGCGCGTGCAGAAGGCATTTATTATTACGATTTTGACGGTAACCGCTACACCGACATGGCAAGTCAATTGGTCAATGTGAACACGGGCTTTGCCAACAAAGAAATGGCAGAAGCAATCAAAGCGCAGGTGGATGCCTACTGCTACGTGGCACCCAGCCTTGCCAGCGAGCCGCGCGCCCGTCTTGCCAAAATCATCATTGACAAACTGAATGTACAAACCAGTGGTGGCTATGGCAAAATCTTTTTTACCAACGGCGGTGCGGACGCAAACGAAAACGCCGTCAAAATCGCGCGGCTTTTTACGGGGCGCACAAAAGTGTTCAGCCGCTATCGTTCGTATCACGGCTCAACGTATGGCTCTGGCAATCTGACGGGCGAGCCGCGCCATTTTGCGCTGGAGCCTGCAATTCCGGGATTCATTCACTTTTTTGACCCGTACATCTATCAAGAAGCGATTCGCTTTGAGAGCGAAGAAGCGGCAACCGCCTATTACCTTGCAAAATTGCGTGAGCAGGTGTTGTATGAAGGCACAGACCGCGTTGCCGCCATCGTGTGCGAGACGATTACGGGCTCTAACGGCGTGATTATTCCCCCAAAAGGGTATCTGCAAGGCGTGCGGAACATCTGCGATGAATTTGGTATCTGCATGATTTGTGATGAAGTGATGGCGGGCTGGTATCGCACGGGTCGTATGTTTGCCTTTATGAACTTTGACGTAGAACCTGATATCATTTCATTTGCAAAGGGCGTCAATTCCGGCTATGTGCCGCTTGGTGGCTGTATCGTGAGCAAAAAAATCGCCGCATTCTTTGATGACCATGTGCTTTCCTGCGGGCTCACGTATTCGGGGCATCCGCTTGCGTGTGCCGCGGGCGTTGCGTGTCAGGAATTCTATGAAAAAGCGGGCATTGAGCAGCATGTACAGACAGTCGGCAAAAAACTTGCGCAAATTCTGGACACGCTCAAAGCAATGCATCCGTGCGTGGGCGACGTGCGTTGCATCGGGCTGTTCAGTGCGATTGAACTGGTAAAAAACCGGGACACGCATGAGCCGCTCGTTCCGTGGGGGCGCGACCCTGACGGCGTTATGGCAAAGATTATCGGCGAGTTAAAAAAGCGAAAATTCATGACCTATTCGCATGAAAACATGATTATCGTCGCTCCTCCACTGGTGATTACCGAGCCGCAGTTGGTAGAAGAAATGGCAAAAATGGATGCCGTGCTTTCGCTGGTGGACGAACAGGTTGCGCACGTTTAAAAGGGGAAAAATATGCAGACATTTCAGATAACCACTTCTCCGCGCACGATTATTGGCGAAGACGCAGTGGTGGCGGGCATTCCGCACATGCAGGGTTTTGGCAAAAAAGTGCTCATCGTAACGGGAAAAATTATCACTCAGACGGGGCTTACCGCGCAGGTGCAGTCGGTGCTTTCAGGTGCCGGCATTGCAAGCGTTGTGTTCAATGATTTACCCGATGAGCCTGATGACACCATGATTGCGGCGGGCGTGCGGGCGTTTAAAGAAAGCGGGGCTGATTTTATCATCGGGCTGGGCGGTGGCACGCCGTTGGATGCGGCAAAAGCGATTGCGGCAATGGCGGTGCTTCCCGACACCATTGCCGACTACGCAGGAAAAACCATTGCCGGAGATTTTGCGCCCGTGGTGCTCATTCCCACTACGGCGGGAACCGGCTCTGAGGCGACCGCATTTTTTGTCTGTACTGATACGGCGACCAATGAAAAACTGCTTTTAAAAGGCGATGCGTTGCTTCCCAACCTTGCGCTTGTTGACTACACGTATACTATTTCGTCGCCGCGTTCTATTACGGTAGCAACGGGTATGGATGCGCTCACCCATGCGGTAGAAGCCTACACGTCAAAGAAGGCAAATCCCGTAACGGACTTGTACTGCCTTGACGCAATCAATCGCATCTTTGCATGGCTTCCTGTTGCCGCTCAAGACGGTACCAACCGTGAGGCGCGGGAGAACATGGCGTTTGCCGCCTACGAAGCGGGCGTATGTATCAATAATTCGTCCGTCACGCTGGTACACGGCATGAGCCGCCCGATTGGTGCGCTCTTTCATGTGCCGCACGGCATGGCAAACGCTATGCTCATCGTGGCGTGCTTGCGGTTTGCTTTGGACGGTGCGACGGAGCGGTTTGCGGCTATCGCACGGGCAATCGGTGCGGCTCTGGAATCGGACGATGATGCTGCGGCGGCTCAGGCATTTTTACGTGCGCTGGAGCAACTGACTGCTACGCTCAAAGTGCCGACCTTGCGGGAATATGGCATTGACCTTGCCCGTTTTGCGTCGCTCCAAGAAAAAATGGCGGCAGATTCGCTTGCAAGCGGTAGCCCTGCAAACACCCGCAAACCGGTGACCGTGCAGGATGAGATTGCCATTTATGAACAGCTACGCGCGCTGTAGCAGACTGCGTGCTGGCGGCGCCGCGAGCGCATCTAGCCGGCGTCTGCAAACCTAGCAGGCGCCGGCATTTACGAAAGCCGCTTGCGAAGGTCGCTTATGTAGGCTACGGGCTTTGTTGCTAGCAGCTGGCTTTTGTCGTACTGCCCGCTAAGCAGCGCGACGGTAATGCCCGCTACGCCTATGTCTAGCGTTGTCGTTAGTAGCGCGCCAAGGTCGTTTTCTACGATGCCCGCTAGCTGTAGCAGCGTTTTAAGTAGTTGCGGTATGAGCAACAATAGGCTGTTACTGACTAGCGAAAGCCCGTGCTTGCGGGAGGCTTGCTTGTAGTCGTCGATGAGCACTTCAAGCTTGTCCATTATGTAGTGCTTGTCTTTGTCGAGGCAGGTATCTTCAAAGAAATCGCGGAGCGCACGCAGTTTAGCGCGTGCGTGCGCGTCCTTGCGTACCTCAAGAATTTGCTCCCAGCTTGCTTTGCTTGCGTCAACTAGCTGCAAGCCCATTAGCTGCACGCAGGTTTCGCCTTTTGCGGCTGTGGCGTCGTTCGTCCACTCGCCGCCGACGGTGGCGTAGTCGTCGTTAAACAGCTGCAAAAGCCCGCGCAAATAGCGCTCGTTGTAGGCAGTATACTCGGCTAGGTTAAAGCTTCCGGCGCGGGCGGTGAGCGCGTATAAGCCCGCGCCCACCGGCTGTTGCAGCATGGAAAAATATGTTGCCTCTATGCCGAATATTTCATTTAGGTTGCGAGAAGTCGCCTTTGGAACCTGTAGCTCGTTGGGCAACAGCTCGCGGAGAATGTCGTAGAAGGAATCGCCGTAGGAAGTGTGCAGCAGCTCTCCGTCCTCAGCTTGCACAAACGAGCGTAGACTCGTCGGTATGATGTGGTCGAAGTAGAGCGCGGCGGCCTTGTCGGAATCAAAAACAAGCGCAGTTGTCTTCATCTAGCGTTCCTTCTGCGGCGGGCTTAATTCGACTCTGCTGCGCCAGGAAGCCCGATGTCGGTACGGTACTGCATTCCTTCAAATTGCAGTGCTTTTATGGCCGCGTATGCGCTGTTCCAGGCTTCATCAAACGTAGCACCGTGCGCGCTTGCGGCAAGCACGCGCCCGCCGCTCGTTACAAGCGTAGTAGCTTCGCTGTCTTTTGCGCCGCGCCGTTCTTCAATGGCGCCCGCGATGAAGACTTTTGCGCCGCTCGCTGCTACCGCCGCCGCGTCAATCGTGATGGGCAGGCCTTTTTTGTAGCTAGCAGGATAGCCCCCGCTTACAACAACGGGCGCCACCTGAAAGCCGCTCTTCCAGCGCAGCGGAAAGTCCTTTAGCGCGCCTTTGTCGTCGAGAATAGCCTTGCAGAGTGCGGCAAAGTCCGCGTCCAGCATCGGAAGCACAGCCTGCGTTTCGGGGTCGCCTAAGCGCACGTTGTATTCAAGGCACTTGGGGCCGTCTTTCGTCAACATAAGCCCAAAGAAGATAAAGCCGCGGTAATCCATCTGCTCGGCGACCATGCCGCGCAGGGTCGGCTCAAGGATGCGCTCGTTGAATTGGCGCATGGTCTCGTCGGTAACGTCGCTAAGCGGGCAGACGGCGCCCATGCCGCCCGTGTTGGGGCCGAGCGCGCCGTCGAGCAGGCGCTTGTGGTCGCGCGCGGGCAGGAAGGGCACGATAGCGGCTTTTCCGTCAGTAGCGCTGGCGGGCGTTACGCTCACGGCGGCAAGCACGGAAATTTCCACGCCCTGTAGATATTCTTCTATGACGAGCTTTTTGCCCGCCTTGCCAACCTTGCCTTCTTCCATAAGCTCATGGACGGCAGCTTTTGCTTCTTCTAGCGTCTTTGCAACAAGACCGCCCTTGCCCGCCGCAAGCCCGTCGGCCTTCACCACGATGGGCGCGCCTTTTTCGGCAATGTAGGAAAGCGCGGCGTCAGCGTCAGTAAAGGTAGCGCTTGCAGCGCACGCTACGCCGTATTTTGTCATAAATTGTTTGGAAAGGTCTTTGCTTGCCTCTAGCGCGGCGTCCTTTGCCTTCGGCCCAACGACGGGCACGCCCACGCGCCACAGCTTATCCGCAATGCCGTCAGCAAGCGGGTCTTCCGGCCCCACAACGACAAAATCTACCTGTTCTGCTTGCGCTATGGCAACAACAGCTTCCGTAAGCGGCAACTCCTGCGTTGCGGGAATGTCCTTTGGATTGATATTGCGGCATTTAGTTTCCGTGGCCGTGCCGCCGTTTCCGGGAACGCACAGTATCTCCGTAACAGAAGCGCTTTCTGCGAGCTTGTATGCAATGGCGTGCTCGCGTCCGCCTGAACCTACAACGATGATTTTCATAATGACGATTATAGCGGAATGTGCCCGCCGCGACAACGAGGCGCGGTATGGCGCGTGCTCTGCGCAAACAGGCGCGGATGTGCTATACTCGTTGCCATGTCTGATATAGGAACGTTTTTTCTGCTTGTTATTGCGCTGGTGCTGCTTGCGCTTGCGTTGTCGTTTTTTATCCGCTGGGGACGGCGAGGGGCGGCGCCCGCAAAAGCTAGCGGCAAGCAGCTACGCACGCAAAAGACTGCTGACGGCAAGACCGAATTTGTGCGCTGTCCCGTGTGTAATACGCCGCTTGCAAAGGACGAAAACCTTGTTTCTCGCATTTTCCGCCCCATGACGGCGCCCGACCAGCGCATGACCGTGCTGGGCTGTCCGCATTGCTACCCCGTTGCCGAAGCCGGCGTTGCGCGCTCCTGCCCCGTCTGCGGTAAGAGCGTTGCCGCCGACGGCTACCTTGTAGCGCGCCTGTTCAACAAGCCCTGCAAAAAGCACGTGATTGTAACCGGCTGCACCGGCTGCCTTAAGGTGAAGTAGCTGCGTCCAAACGCCATAGATGCCATTTGCTGTAATTGTTACCAGACAAACGCGGGTTCTTAGGGCGGTAGCCCTAAGCCGTGCTGGAAAGGGGATGGGGTTTTAGGGGAAGGGGGAAACCACGCTTCGGAGTAGAGGTTTCCCCC
>ERZ842401.5436-NODE-5436-length-14142-cov-17.809967_pt1 | contig 14142 bp, 8 predicted proteins | sample MGYA00521270_ERZ842401 | MGnify/ENA primary metagenome ERZ842401 (study PRJEB31892, sample SAMEA3878208) | bioreactor metagenome | biome: Moose rumen | place: Sweden | collected 2011-10 | study: EMG produced TPA metagenomics assembly of the PRJEB12797 data set... | reverse complement strand
ACCACATTTCTTTTGTCAACCGCCACATTTCTTTTGTCAACCACCGCGTCAAACAAAAAAAACTCGGTCAAAACAAAATTTCTGACCGAGTTTTTTTCGCAAAGCGAGATTTTCGCTGATTTTACGATGATTGCTCGACTTTTTTGATTTTTCGCAACGTCAAAAAGAACATCACAAGGGCTATCAAAACGGCAATTCCGTCGGCGACGGGCTGCGCGTAAACAATTCCAAAAAGTCCAAAGAGCCAATTCAAAATCAAAATGAGCGGCAAAAAGATAAGACCTTGCCGCGAAATCGCAAGCGCAAGCGATTGCAACGCTTTTCCCATCGCCTGAAAGGTAAAATTCAGCACAAACATAATTCCGATTACGGGCGACGTAACCATGAGCGCGTGCAAAATGCGAATTCCCAGGATTTCCACGGCGGGCGGCTGCTGAAACACGCCAACAATTTGCCTGGCAAAAATAAAATAAACGCCCGTCAAAAAAAGCCCCAGCGCAACGTTCAGCGCAACCGAAAAATTCACCACAGAACGAAGGCGCGGAATATTTTTTGCCCCGTAGTTGTAACCGACTAACGGCGAAATTCCCATGCCAAGCCCCAGTTGCACAAAAATCACGAGCATATTCGCTTTGAGCGCAACGCCCATTGCCGCCGTTGGAGCATCTCCAAAAATCGGAACGCCATTTGAGTCAAACGCAAGTCCAAAAACAGGATTTTGAGCCGTTGGAACAAACGAAAGAGCCGCCCCCGCGATTTCCTTTGGAACGGGAACGGCGTAATACGAGGCGAGCAATTTATTTGTAACGATTGACGAAAGGCTCATCAAAATATTCGTAAGCGAAGCAGGAAGTCCAATCGCGATTACGCCACGAGCGATTCCGTGGATTTTGAAAAACTGCGGCTTAATCGAAAGAAGCGAATTGTTTGAAACAACGTGAAAAATGTATACTAAAAGCGTTACAAGATTTCCGATGACCGTAGCGATTGCCGCGCCAGAAACGCCAAGTCCCAAAAACGGAATGCCTAAAAATGAATCGAGTATAAAAATCGGGTCTAAAATAATATTTGCAATCGTTCCCGCCATAATTCCTATCATCGAAGAGCGAGAAGCCCCCTCGCCTCGGATAAGATTTGTGAACGCGGTTGCCACAACGATTGCAGGTCCCGCGAATGCAATAATTGACAAGTATTCACGGGAAAAATCGAACGTGGTTTCCGTGGTTCCAACCGCCCGCAAAATCGGACTCATAAAAAAAAGCAAAATCGCGCCACCCACAATTCCAACAACGATTCCAGCGTAAAAGCAAAACGCGCTCGTTGATTTTACTCTTTCAAATTTTTTCTCGCCCAAGGCGCGGCTCAAAAACGACGAACCGCCCATTCCAAAAATGTTTCCCGCAGCCATCAAAAACAAAAATACGGGAGTTGCAACGTTGACCGCCGCAAATTGACTTGGGTCGCCGATTAACCCAACAAAAAACGAGTCCACCATATTGTAAAGTACAGAAACAATCATGCTTAATATTGTAGGAACTGCAAAAGTTAATACGGCTTTTGGAACTGGTGCGTTTTCAAAAAGTTCGATATTTTTATTTTTATCCATTTTTTTCATGCTCAATAGATTGCAAAAAATGGAAAAAAATGTCAACGATTTCAAAAAATAACAAAATTTTTCAACTAGATTCCATAGAGTTTTGCCGAAATCGACGCAAGCACCAAAGACGGCGAAACGTTTTCCACAACAACGTCCGAAGGAAGCGACAAAATCGTATTTGTATAGTTTACAATTCCTTTAATTCCGCAGGCAACAAGTCGCTCCGCCGCTTTTTGCGCACAATCCGACGGAACGGCGAGGAGCGCAAACGCGATTTTCTCTGCTCGAATGATTTTTTCCATTTGCGCGGTCGGATAAAGCGGAATCGTGGAGCGCAAGATTTCCGTTCGATTTGAAGAGGAATCGAATCCTGCGACAAGATAAAAAGACGAGTTGTCAAACGTTGGGGATTCTAGCAAAACGGAGCCGAGCCGACCAAGCCCCACAAGGCAACATTTTTTTGGCGCGGCTTTTTCAAAAATGCCGATTGCGCAAGAAATTTTTTGGCGAAGAACGGACGAAACGTAACCGCCCTTCCCGCCCGCCGCGCCACCAATGAGCGAAATGTCGCGCCGAACAGTCGCCTCCGTCCAGCCCGTTTTTGAAGCAATGTGCGCCGACGTAACTTTTTCTTCTCCGAATTGCGAAAGAAATTGAAAAAGTACAGCAAGCCTTTTTTTTGTGGGCGCAGGGAGCGTTTTCATGCAATCAATGTACACGAAAAACGCCCGCCTGTCGATTAAGAATCTATATTAAAGAAATGACGGTGATTTTTTCACTTTTTTGAATCGCGCTTTCCCGCCGTTTTCCTTTCCACAAAAATACACTATATTTTTTGTATGCGAAAATTCCAAGTCGTAAGCCCCTACGCGCCTTCGGGAGACCAGGGCGAGGCAATCGAAAAACTCTCATCTGGATTCTTGAACGGCGACCGCTTTCAGACCTTGAAGGGCGTAACGGGTTCGGGCAAAACCTTCACGATGGCAAAAATCATCGAAAAGGTGCAGCGACCCACGCTGATTATCAGCCACAACAAGACTCTTTCCGCCCAGCTTTACCGCGAATTCAAATCGTTTTTTCCGCACAACGCGGTGGAATATTTTGTCTCTTATTACGATTATTATCAGCCTGAAGCCTATGTTCCCGCGCGGGATTTGTACATCGAAAAAGACGCGGCGACTAACGACGAGATTGACAAACTCCGCCTCGCGGCGACTTACTCGCTCATGGAGCGACGCGATGTGATTGTGGTGGCGACGGTGAGCTGCATTTACGGACTCGGTATGCCCGATTTGTACAAGGAAATGCGAGTTCACATCGAAAAGGGCGAGATTTTGGACTTGCGGAAATTTGAGCGAGATTTGGCTTCGATTCAGTATCAGAGGAATGACATGGTTTTGGAGCGGGGAAATTTCCGCGTTCGTGGCGATGTGATTGAAGTCTACCCGCCCTACATGGAGACCGACACGGCTTACCGAATCGAGCTTGACTTTGACGAGATTGCGAGCATAAAGCGATTCAATGTGCTGAACCGCGCGACCGAAGAAGAGCTTGACGAACTCCAGCTTTATCCCGCGAAGCACTTCGTAGTTCCGCATGACGCGCTTCTTTCTGCGACCGAGCGAATCCAAAAGGAACTTGAAGAGCGAGTGGAGACTTTGCAGGCAACAGGAAAAATGCTTGAAGCCGAACGGCTCAAAACGCGCACGACCTACGACATCGAGATGATGAAAGAAATGGGCTATTGCTCTGGAATCGAAAACTATTCCGCCCCGATTGCAGGGAGAAAGCCAGGTGAGCCGCCCGCGACACTTTTGCATTACTTTCCAGACGATTTTTTGTGCCTGATTGACGAGGCTCATGTGACCGTTCCGCAGATTGGCGCGATGTACGAGGGCGACCGAAGCCGCAAGCAGAATCTCGTGGACTTTGGCTTCCGCTTGCCGAGTGCGCTTGACAACCGACCGCTCAAAGCCGACGAATTCTGGAAAAAGATGAACCAAGTGATTTATGTGACGGCGACTCCGCGAAAAGAAGAAATCGCGCAGTCAACGCAGGTGGTCGAGCAGATTATCCGCCCCACGGGGCTTCTTGACCCGCTCATCGACATCCGACCGAGCGAAGGGCAGATGGAAGACATTTACAAAGAAGTCAAGACGCGAATCGAAAGAAAAGAGCGAAGCCTGATTCTGACTCTGACTAAAAAAATGGCGGAGGATTTGACGGATTATTTGCTCGGCTTGAGCCTCAAAGTCAAATACATTCATTCAGAAATCGACACTTTTGAGCGCGTGGAGATTTTAAAGTCGCTCCGTACGGGCGAAATCGATGTTTTGATTGGAATCAACCTTTTGCGAGAGGGAATCGACCTTCCAGAGGTGAGTTTTATCGCGATTCTTGACGCGGACAAAATCGGATTTTTGCGCTCAACGACGAGTTTGATTCAGATTGTCGGGCGAGCCGCGCGAAACGAAAACGGCATGGTCGTCATGTACGCCGACAACATCACGCCCGCAATCAAAGAGACCGTCACCGAAACGCGCCGCCGCCGAGAAATCCAGCAAAAATACAACGAAGACCACGGAATCACGCCGCACACGGTTTCAAAAGCCGTGCAGGACATTCTCGTTCGCCAGCAACAAGACGCCACCGAAAACGCCGAAGTGGAACTTTCCGTCCTCAAAAAGAGCGCGAATCTCTTCGACCCAAAGCAACGCAAAAAACTCATCGACGCGCTCAAAAAAGAAATGAGCGACTTTGCCGACCGATTGGAATACGAAGAAGCCGCCGCCGTGCGAGACCAAATTCAAGAGATTGAGCGAATGTACGGCAAGTGATTCGTCCCCACAACGGTGGTTGAGTAGCGTAGCGTATCGAAACCACGGAATCACGAAGCAATTGATGGTTTCGACATGCTCAAACACCAAGAATGATGACAGCAACGCAAGCGGGACGCGCTCCCACTTGCGTTTTTTTACGCATTTTTTCGTAAACCTTCAAGGATTTCAGAGTCTTTTCTTGAAACGTCGTCGGCGTTTGCCGCAGGTCGCCCGTAAATCATTCCAAACTCGTCTTCGTCGGGGTGCTTTCCGTAGGGCGCGTTTGCAAGCAAAAGTTTTAGGCGGTTCAGCTGGTTTACTTCGCTTGAGCCGGGGTCGTAGTCAATCGCGGAAATATTTGCCGCAGGATAGCGACGCTTGAGTTCCTTAATCACGCCGCGCCCGCAGATGTGGTTGGGCATACAGGCAAACGGCTGCACGCACGCAAAACTCTGCACGCCTTCGTGAATCAAATCCACGATTTCGCCGGTCAAGAACCAACCTTCGCCCGTCACATTGCCGAGGGAAATAATGTCCTTGGCGTAGTCCATTTTGTCGTAAATCGACGTGGGTGGCGTAAATCGGCGGCTCTTGGCGAGCGTTTTTTTGACATAGCCACGGAATTTTTCGGTCATCCAAATCAACAGGCGCGCAATGCGCTCGCCGCTTTTGGGAACGGCAAGGTTCTTGTGCTTAAAGATGTTGTCCGAAAAATTGTACAGCAAAAAGTCGATAAATCCCGGCTGCACGCACTCCGCGCCTTCTGCTTCAATCGTTTCCACCAGATTGTTGTTCGCCGTGGGGTGCAGTTTGACCAAAATCTCGCCCACCACCGCCACGCGCGGCTTTTTAATCGGCAAAAGTTCCAGATTGTCAAAATCGCGCACAATGCCACGCACCAGTTTGTGGTAGGTGTGGAGCGACATATTTTTCAGCTCGCGTCCCACAATCTCATTCCATTTTTCGTAAAGCGCGTTGGCACTGCCCGGCACTTTTTCGTAGGGGCGCGTGCGGTACAGCACCTGAATGAGTAGGTCGCCCAGAATGAACGCAAGCACAATGCCCTTTCCGAGTGAGAACGTCAGTTTGAAGCCAGGATTTGACTCCAGCCCCTGCGCCGAAAGGCTGATGACGGGAATGTGTCCCCAGCCCGCGTCAGCAAGCGCGCGGCGGATAAAGCCGATGTAGTTGGTCATACGGCAGCCGCCCCCCGTTTGGATAATCGCAAGGCTCACATGGTCAAGGTCGTATTCGCCGCTTTCAAGCGCACTCATCAGTTGCCCCGTCACCAGGATGGCAGGATAACACGCGTCGTTGTTCACATATTTTAAGCCCACATCCACGGCTTTTTTGTCCACTTCGGGCAAAAAGACGATTTTGTAGCCTTCGTATTCAAAGACTTTTTGGTGCAAGCGCATGTGAATCGGGCTCATTTGCGGTGCAAGAATCGTGTGCGTGTACTTAAATTCTTTTTCAAACGGCTTTCGGTGATACGCCGACGACTTGGACGGCAGTTTGCGGCGGTTTCGCTGGCGTTCTTTGACGGCGGCAATCAGACTGCGAATGCGAATGCGCACCGCGCCCAAATTGGAACCCTCGTCAATCTTGATGAGCGTGTACATGCGCCCCTTTGCCTTTAAAATCTCGTCCACTTGATCGGAAGAAATCGCGTCCAGACCGCAGCCAAACGAAGTGAGTTGCACCAGTTCCAGATTGGGCATGCCCGCCACAAACGCACCCGCGCGGTACAGACGGCTGTGGTAAGTCCACTGGTCTACAATGCGCAAGGGGCGTTCCACTTTGGCAAGGTGCGCCACGGATTCTTCGGTAAAGACCGCAAGCCCCAAACCGTTAATCATTTCAGGAATGCCGTGGTTGATTTCGGGGTCAAGGTGATACGGACGGCCAGAAAGCACGATGCCGTTTGCCCCGCGCAAAATCATCTCTTCCAGTGCTTCTTCACCCGCCTGCTGCACTTCCTTGCGGAATTTTGCCTGCTCGTTCCAGCCCGCGTCCACGGCGCGTTCCACCTGTTCTTTGGTCACGGAAAAATGCGGGGAAAGTTCTTCAAAAAGCCGTTCGGCAAGGCGCGTTTTGTCTTCAATCGGCAAAAACGGATTCATAAAGAGCAGGCTTTCGTCCTGACGGAGCGCGTCCACATTGTTTTTGAGCACTTCGGAATAACTGGTGACAATCGGGCAGTTGTAGTGGTTGTCCGAGCCAGCGTCCTCCACTTGCTCATAGGGCGCGCACGGATAGAAGATGAACTTGCAGCCCACTTTGAGCAAATGCGTGATGTGTCCGTGAGAAATTTTTGCGGGATAACAGACCGACTCAGACGGAATGGTCTCCAAGCCCGACTCGTACACGGCGCGCGACGAACGCGGCGAAAGCCGCACGCGGAATCCCAGCGTGGTAAAAAAGGTGAACCACAGCGGATAATTTTCGTACATGTTCAGCACGCGCGGAATGCCCACTTCGCCCAGCGGCGCGTCAGAAAGCGCGAGCGGTTTGTAACTGAAAATGCGGTCGTACTTCCACTTGAACAGATTGGGTAAGCCCTTGTTGTCGTCGGTCGCGCCGCTTGCTTTGGCGTTTCCCGCGTCCACAACGGTGTTGCCGCCCGCCGCCCGCTCTGCCCCGCGCTCACAGCGGTTTCCCGTCACAAAGGTGCGCACGCGCCCGTCGGTTACGGTTTCGCCGTCGGTGGAGAAAGTGTTAATCGTCAAAAGGCAGTTGTTCTGGCAGCCACCGCAGCGGCGCAGTTCAAGCGACACCTTAAAATTATCCAGCTGGTCAGGACCGGCAATGCCCGAATGAATGACGGGCGGCACAAAGCCGATTTCTTCGCCGGGTTTGGGTGCGGTCAGGTCGCGCCACTGGTCATGCGCAATCAACGCCGCGCCGTACGCGCCCATCAGCCCTGCCACATCGGGGCGGTAGACGTTTACGCCCGCAATTTTTTCAAAGGCGCGGAGCACGGCATTGTTGTTGAACGTACCGCCCTGCACCACGATTTTTGTGCCGATTTCGCTTGCGTTCCGCAACTTGATGACTTTAAAAAGCGCGTTTTTGATGACCGAATACGACAAGCCCGCAGAGATGTCGGCGATGGTCGCGCCTTCTTTTTGCGCCTGCTTTACGCGGCTGTTCATAAAGACGGTACAGCGGCTTCCCAAATCAACGGGCTTTTGCGCAAGCAAGGCTTTTTGGCTGAACTCTTGCACGGAAAGCCCCATGGAACGCGCAAAATTATCCAAGAACGAACCGCACCCCGACGAACACGCTTCATTCAGCTGAATGGACACAATCGCGCCGTCTTTCATGCGCAGACACTTCATGTCCTGCCCGCCAATGTCCAGCAAAAACTCTACGCCAGGCACAAAGAAATCCGCCGCGCGGTAGTGCGTAATCGTCTCCACTTCGCCCGCGTCCACGCCCAACGCCGCTTGGAACAACGCTTCGCCGTAGCCCGTAGACACCGAGCGCGCAATGTAGGCATGTTTGGGAAGAATTTTGTACAAATCTTTCAGGACGCGCACCGCCAAATCAACGGGATTACCCGCATTCACATCGTAGAACCGCCACAGGATGCGTCCCTTTTGGTCGATGAGTACCGCTTTGGTCGTGGTAGAGCCAGCGTCCAAGCCCAAAAAGACCGGACCGGTCACTTCGGCAAGCGGTGCGGTTTCCGTCGTCTCTTTTGCATGGCGGGCAGTAAATTCGTCCAGTTCCGCTTGGTCTTTAAAGAGCGGGTCAAGCCGCTGGACTTCCTGCATTTCCGCGCCCACCAGATTTTTCAGGTTTTCCCGGAATTCCGCAATCGTCGGGTAAGAAATGGGGGCTTGCCCCGTCACGAGCGCATGGCTTGTTTCCGCATTGAACGCGCTTCCCGCCGCCACAAAGAGCTGTGAGTTTTCTGGCACGATAATCGCGTCGCCTTCCAGATGGAGCGTTTCAATAAAACGGTGGCGCAACTGGTCAAGAAAGTGAAGCGGGCCGCCCAAAAAAGCGACGTTTCCGCGGATGGGCTTACCGCAAGCAAGCCCGCCAATCGTCTGACTGACCACGGCTTGAAAAATGGACGCGGCAATGTCCTCACGGCGCGCGCCTTCGTTGATGAGCGGCTGCACATCGGTCTTGGCAAACACGCCGCACCGCGCCGCAATCGGATAAATCGTCGTCGCGCCTTTGGCAAGGTCGTTCAAGCCCGTGGCATCGGTTTCCAGCAGGGCTGCCATCTGGTCAATGAACGCGCCCGTACCGCCCGCACACGTGCCGTTCATGCGCTGGTCTACGCCGCCCGTAAAATAGGTGATTTTTGCGTCCTCACCGCCCAGTTCAATGACCACATCAGTCTGAGGAATAAGTTTTTTGACGGCGGTGGTGGCGGCAACCACTTCCTGAATGAACGGAATACCCAGCCACTGCGACACGGAAAGTCCGCCTGAGCCAGTCACTTTTGCGCTGATTTTTCGAGTGTCGCCCTGGGGCAGTTTTTTTTCGATTTCGTCAAATGCGCGGTTTACCACCGTAATAATCGTGTTTTTTATGTCGGCGCGATGCCTTTCATAAGCCGCAAACAAAAAATCATTATTGTCGTCCATTGCAACGACTTTTACCGTAGTTGAACCAACGTCGATTCCGATTCTGATTGGATTGACTGTTTTTGTGAATTGAACGTCCATAATTACCCCTGAAAAACGCGCGATTTCAAAGGGTAGCACGAAAGACGGAGGCTCGTCAAACTCGCTTTAGAAATAAATTGCGCGGCATTTTCTGAAAAGGTCTATTCATTGACAGAAGCACTATATTTCTTCACAATGAAAGAATGGCAAACACCGAATCTTTATTTCAAAAAGTATTTGGCTCTCTCTTCAGCAAAAAAGACCCCGCTGCGGAGAAAAAGCGCGTTCTCAAACAAATCGCAAAGAATCTTTCAAAAACTCGCTATAAATTTTACAAACATAGTTCAGGACAGGCGCTTCCTTCGCTTGCAAAATTCTTTTTTGAGATTTACAAGGCAGTTGCGCCTTGCCAAATTGCATTCAACGCGCAACAAAATCCAAATGCCTACAAAATGATGGTTATCGATTATTCGCTTACGGAAGCGCAAAAACAATCAATCGAGCAACTTTCCGAAGAATCAATAACGTCGCTTTCCGCGAATATGCCGTTCGACCAACTCAAAAATAAAATAAAAGAAGAATCCGAAAAACTCGCCGCAGCGTTTACAACGGAAAAATCGGAGCAAATCGACGCGCTCAATTCAAAATTGGCGTATTTTAAGCAATTTTGTCTTTTTGATTTTTACTTTTTGCTCAAAAAATTCGATTCTTCGATGCAAGAGCATTATTTTCAGACAACTCCCGATTTTAAGGCGATTGACGCTTCTTACATCGCCGATGACCTCAAGGATTTTCTTACTGTGGCGTGGACGATTCCAACCGTGAGCGATTGGTCTGACTTGATTCAATTTTTTAAGACAACGCGCGGCACGGAGCCAATAAAAGTCGCGCATTGGAACAAAATCGTAACGCGCCTTTCGCAAATGAAGCAGGCGAAAATTTTTGAAATGATAATTCAACTCGCCACAAAAGACCCGTTTTACGAAGCGAGCATCGACGAAAAGCGCGAATTTATCGTTTCGCCGTATATCGAAAAAGTACGCTCGGAAGCGATTTCCACGGTGCGAAAACTTGAAAACGAACAAAAAAATTCAAAAATTGACAGCCTTTTGAGCCAGATTTTCAATACAACGGCGATTTTTGCCACAAAGCATTACACCGAAGAAGGCAGCGAGGTTTTTGTAAAAAGAGGGCTTCCTCCTTACGAATTTGCAAAGCCGCTCAATTATCTCAAATCGTTTTTGATTGAATTTGTGAAAAAAGACGTTCGAGAACTGGCTGATTTGGTGCTGGTGCGCGGAAAATGGACAAATCCTGAACTTTCGCAACAAATGAGCGAAGCGTACAATTCCATAATGGAAGCGAGCGAAAAAATCACCGCGTTTGACAACAAACACAACGAAGAAGGTGGCGAATTCGGCATAAAATTCAAAACGTTGCTTCCTCGATGTGAACGCGACCGCGAGTCAAAAAACATCCTTCGCACACTCATAAACGACAGCAACGCCACGGCAAAAGAATACGTTGTAAAAACCACAAAACAACTCATCGTTTTTGCAAAAGACACAAAATCGCTCATCGACGATTACAAAAAACTCCCGCGCGCGGAAATGCTCACAAACTGGAAAGAACTTGAGCGATTCGCCGAGCATCCAATCGAAGAATTGAGCGTAGATGTCTACAAAAAAATCTATCTTTTTGTTCAACTCATTCAAAGTTTCCTCGGAAGTTGAGTAAAACAAGTGGCAAAAATTTTTGCAATGGCAGACACCGCGATTTTCGTGTATCATAAGAACACGAAAATCGCGGAGACGTAAATGAAATTAGAGTTAAAACGAATTGGACTTTCGATTCTTGTAACGGCGGCGGGAATTGCAGTTTGTGAATTTCTTTCGTATTTGCACGAAAATCGCCAAAATCCTTCGGAAAACGCAAAAATCAAAAACGAGATTTCTGAAATCGAAATTTCTGAACAAAAATCTGAACCAAAAAGCGAAAAATCGCACACGCAAACGATTTCATTTGTGGTAAATGGCAAAAAAACTCTTCAAAACGTCCTCAAAATAAAGGATACAAAATACACGTATTTTACCGACGGAACTCCGATTCCAAATCCGCCAGAAGAAATTGTGGAAATTGCAGAAACCGAAGAAATCAAAAAAAGTGAAACGGAAACGGATTCAAACGGAAAAATCACAAAAAAAATCGAAGACGGATTTTTCTTTTTTTACGAGTACAACGAACATGGCGAGTTGATTTCGATTTTGCGCTCAAAAACCGATGCGGCGGAAGAATGGGACGAAAAAACCGAATTTGAATTTGACGACGAAGGCAGAGAAATCCGCGAGGTTTCAAAAAATCGAGCGGGAGAAGAAAAACATAGCGTTTTTACGGAATATTCGGCAGAAGGAAAAAAAGTGCACGCAATTCAAAAAGACGAACGCGGAAAAATTGAAAGCGAAGAATGGACGATTTTTGACGAAAAAGAAAACACGATTTACAAAAAAATCGCCAACGGATACGAAATCCGCGAAGAAATAAACGAATATCAATACGAAGACGAAAAAACAACATTCCAAAAAAAATACGAAAAACGTTCTTTTTCAACGCCAGCAGGTTGGCGCGAGTGGGAGCGAACGACGCTCACAAAATTCGGAGAAAACGGCAGTTTTAGAAGCAAAATCAAGGAAACAAAAGCGGGCGACGGTTCACACGAATACGAAATCGTCGCGCTTTACGATGAAAATGGACGCGCGATTTACGAAAAAAATCCACGCGGTTCTCCAGACGGTTTTGAAAAATGGAGCGAATACGACTCGCACGGAAATGTTACCTATATTCGCGAATCTTTGGGCGAACGAGGGCGCGAAACATTTATAAAATACACGTATTATTTTAGCGGGCTTGTAAAAAGAAAAATCGTCTACGAAGGCGTGCCTTCCAAACCTGAATAAAACGCACAAAAATCGAGATTTTGACAAAAAAAACGATGGTTTTGAATGTTCAACCACCGTTTTTTTCACGCTTTTGTATTTTGCAAGGCTCAACAAAAAAAATCGTTTATTTTCGTTTTTCTGCGATTTTTTCGATTTCAAATTGAGAGAGTTTTTGATACGCGCCAGGAAGTTGACCTGGAAGCGTGTTTGCGTAAAGCGACAAAATTTCTGTAAAAACGTTTTCGGCGTAATCGTATTTTTTTTGCTTCATATAAATATGCCCGATTTCGTATTTTGCCTCAACAAAAATCGAGGGGTCGTCGCCGTATCGTTCAAGCGTGGCATTGTAAAATCTGAGCGCATTTTTGTAATTTCCGCTTGAAAACTCGTCTTGACCGCTTTGAATCAACTGCTTTGCCGACGCATCTTCTGGAATGACTACAACCGAGTGGCACGAAAAAAACAAAAACAAAACAAAAATCGAAATGGAGATTTTAGAAAGCCGTTTGATTGAATATTTCATGTTTTCTATTCTATCGTATTTTTGAAAAAAATAAAACGGCAGCACCGTTTGTGTCACAGAAATCAGTTTTTTGCATCTATGTAGCAAAAACTGATTTCCATACGTTTGCGTGCCGCCGTTTTGAAACTAATTACGCGCCCATGCCGCCGTCAACGCCCAAGACCTGCGCCGTTACGTACGCGCTCAGGTCGCTCGCAAGGAACAGGGCCGCGTTCGCAATGTCCTCGGGGGTTCCCGCGCGCTTGAGCGGAATGCGCTCCACCATCGCCTTCTGGATGTCCTCCTTGAGCGCCGCCGTCATGTCGGTCGCTATGAATCCCGGGGCAATCGCGTTCACGCGGACTCCGCGACCGCCCACCTCGGCGGCGAGCGACTTCGAGTAGGCTATGAGCCCGCCCTTCGACGCGGCGTAGTTCACCTGGCCGCCGTTCCCGTGGATTCCCACAATCGACGACATATTGATGATTGACCCGCTCCGCTTCCGTATCATGTCGTTCGAGACAATCTGGCAGATGAGGAACGCCGACGTGAGGTTTATCCTCAGAACGTCGTCCCAGTCGCCCTTCTTCATGCGGAACGAAAGCCCGTCGCGCGTGATTCCCGCGTTGTTCACCAGCGCGTCGAACCCGCCAGCCTCCGCCAAAGCCGCCTTCACCACCTCGCTCACCTGCTCCGCGTTCCCCACGTCCGCGTAGATTTCGTGGAACGCCACGCCGTTCTCCTGAGCAAGCCTCTCCAAGTCCGCCTTGGCCGCGCTCGGCTTCGAGCAAAGCCCCCAGACCTCCGCCCCGTTCTTCAGGAACGCCTCCACAATCCCCCGCCCGATTCCTCGGGAACTTCCCGTAACCAAAGCCTTCTTGTTCTGCAACAGCATATTTTTCTCCACTTTTTGGGGGAATCTTGAAGGGGGAAGTCTCCCCCTCCGCGCCCACTTCGTTGGTCGCTACCCCCTCCACACAAATCCTACAACGACTGCAAAGCCTCTGACGAGTTCACCTGCACCGCCTTGAGCGTCGCGCCGAACTCGGTCTGCTCCCACAGCCCCGAAAGCACCTTTCCGGGTCCCACCTCAAGCACCTTCCAAGCGTCCGCGCCGCCCTCCACCGAGATGACGTTCGCAAGCACCGACTCCTCGTCGGTCCAAAGCACGGGGTGCGTAAGATGCAGAACCGCGCTCGACTTCGCGTCCGCCCCCTTCGACACCTCCTTTCCGGTGACGTTCGAGAAAAGGTGGATTTTCGGGTCGGAGAACTCGACGCCCTCAAGGAACGCGCCGAACTCGTCCGCCGCCTTCTGCATGAGCGGGCTGTGGAACGGCCCCGCCACGGCGAGCCTCACCGCGCGCCTTGCCCCCGCTGCCTTCGCGGCCTCCTCCGCCTTTGTGAGCGCGTCGAACGTGCCTGAGATGACGGTCTGCTTTGAGGAGTTCATGTTTGCGGCATACGCGTCCTCGATTCCGTCCGCAATCTCGCGCACCTTCTCAGGAGGAAGCCCCAGAATCGCGCTCATGCCCGGTGCGTGTCCCTCGTTCGCAGCCGCTATCTCCTCGCACACCTTCTGCATGATGAGTCCGCGCTCCCGAACCACCTTGACCACGCCCTCAAAGCTCAGGATTCCCGCGGCGTACAGCGCGGGGAAT
>ERZ842401.5435-NODE-5435-length-14143-cov-7.078648_pt1 | contig 14143 bp, 15 predicted proteins | sample MGYA00521270_ERZ842401 | MGnify/ENA primary metagenome ERZ842401 (study PRJEB31892, sample SAMEA3878208) | bioreactor metagenome | biome: Moose rumen | place: Sweden | collected 2011-10 | study: EMG produced TPA metagenomics assembly of the PRJEB12797 data set... | reverse complement strand
GAAGCGTCATGTTTTTACGTTCCTTCATCAGCCGTAACACCTGAGGATAGTCCGGGTATTCGTAACTTTCGTTGCGACCAGTGTTTCCGCTGCGCTGTCCATATACCTTTAGAGCAATGCCCTCATTGGTAATGCCAAAGGGGAGCGGATAATCCAGTTCTTTGCATTCTCGAAAAGCCTTGAGAAAGTCGTTTACCCCCGACTTACTGATATTTGCCTGCCGGGAAATCTCCCTGGAAGACATGTGCAGCACATAGTGCTTTTGTAAAATGTCTTTGTAGTCTAGCATTTTGCATACCTCCTATACGAAATCCCATCACCATTGATGGTTATATTTCATATAGGATATGTAATGCAAAAATCCTCTAAACTGGCCGCTCACGCTTCGCACCGTGGCCGATTAGCTCCGCAAAAGTGGCCGTTCCACTTCGCAATATGCAAGAATTTTGAAAGAGGCTTTATATCCGGTTCTACAGTCACCATTAATAATAAGTAGAGGCAATTGCTACAGGAGGGAAATATGATGTCTAAAATCAACATATCTTTTTTGCGGAAACGGTATAATATGGGCTCCAATAAGGAAGTGCAGGATTTTCTGAAGGAAAATTTGGAGCAAATCAATTTCGACGCCCTGCATTTGCAGATAAGCAAGGGTGAATGGCGTTTTGATGACAATGCGTTGGCAGTCATAGACGCTGTAATCGGGTATAATGACATGGCCGAATCGGCCATATCGGATAATTCAAATGGTGATATGCTCAAAAAGAAGCAAAATGAGCTGGCAATTGCCCAACAACAGATTGATTCTTTAAAAGAAGAATTGCAAAAGGCCAATGAAATCATCAAGGCTGACAAGTTGGAACATCAAAAGCTTCAGGACGAGATTGTTACGGCGCGTCAGCATCAGGATGCTATTAATGCCAGCCTGATTGAAAAAAATCAGCAGCGGGCTGATAAAGCTGAAAAAGAAGTGGAACGGCTAACCAATCGTCTGAAGGCCACCATTGAAACTAAAAATCAGCAGATCAGCGAGCTTCAGGAGCGCGTGGAGGAACAACAGCAAAAACTTACCGACCAGATAAAGCTTATGGAGGAGAAGGCCAAAGCTGAATTTGATGTACTGACGGCTAAAAAAGAAGTAGACCGTGTTTACAACAAAATTCACGAGTCGGAAGTGGATCGGGAGCAGCTGAATCAGGAACTTATCAATAGTACAGAAGAAAAAGAGGAGGCATTGCACAAAGTATCATCAATTAGGTCACAGGTATCCAGGGCTTTGAAAACCTTAGATATGGTGCAGAAACAGTTGGCGATATGTGCTGAAATAGACGTATCTGTACAGCCGGAACCTCAAAAAGCTGAAATTAAAAAGAATGAGCAGGGAAATAGTCCGGCAATCCAGCAGACAAAGATGCAGCAGGAATTAATGGAAAAGCTTCGCAATGAGCAGAAAGCAAAAGAGGAAAAGGCAAAAATTAATTCTGGTTGGTGGAACAGAGTAGCTTCTTTTTTCGGATAACGTAATGCGGAGGTACTTATGGGAATAGTTAGTCCGGTACAGCTCAATGATTATATAACAATAGCTGCGGAAAGAGATATTAGCGACTTGCACTTTATTCCTGAGCATCCCGTATTCTACAGAGATACGAATACAGGGAAAATTTGCCCATTTGCGGATAATCGAAGGCTGTCGTTAGAAAATATTATTAATCTGATAAACCAAAATAGTGCTATAAAAAGCAAAATGGATGGTTCCAGCAGTGGGGATATAGATGTTTCTTTGACTACGTCAACAGAAAGGGGAGACATTCACTCCCGTCTGAATTTGTTTTTTACACATGATGGGCCAGCACTTGCAGTACGAATATTTCCTAATTTCATCCCCAGTATGAATAAATTAGGATTGCCTGGAGTGGTTCAGAACTTAATTCGTAAGTCGCATGGTTTGATTGTTTTTACGGCTCCGACGGGAAATGGGAAAACCACATCCATTGCTTCTATGCTGGAAACTATCAATGATAATGAAGCGAAACGCATAATCACGATTGAAGATCCGGTGGAATATGTTTTTTCTTCCAAGCAGTCGGTCATATCGCAGCGTGAAATAGGGAAAGACTGCAAATCGTTTTCTGAAGGGCTTAGAGCTTCTCTGCGTGAAGACCCTGACATCATAATGGTAGGGGAGATGCGGGATAGAGAGACTATATTAACGGCTATTTCGGCAGCTGAATCAGGTCACTTGGTTTTTTCTACGCTTCATGCTGGGAATACTGTACAGGCTATAGATCGTATTAAGCAGTATTTCAATGGTAATGAGCAGGAGCAAATACAAGCTCAGTTTGCCAATTCTTTTCGGGCAGTAGTAGCACAAAAATTAATTCCACGGAAGGATGGACATGGACGAGTAGCAGCATTTGAAGTGTTACTAAATAATGATGCGACAAGAAATCTTATACGAACAGGTGAGGCATTTCGTTTACCGGGATATATGAATTTAAAGGATGGGATGTTTACCATGAAATATTCTATCAATGATTTGCAAATGCGTGGAGTAATAGATAATGGCCAAGCATAAGCCGCGCTTACCATACGGAACATATGGTAATATGCGGGCAGAATGGATGATGAAAAATCGTCCTGATGAGTTTCAGGAATTGAAAAAAAGCCGCAAATTAGAACCATACTTGCGGCAATGGCAGGATGAGTATCGAGACTATGCCGAGAAAATATACAAAAGATTGGAACATTATGTAGGCATTACAGACGAATTGCGTCAGTTTTGCTATCCTATGTATCTTTTTAAAATAGCAAAATTGGAAATGAAAATAGCGGAAATATGTAGAAGGAATATAGAAAAATAAGGAGGAAGTTACATGATATATACATTGATGGATGCAAATAAAGTAACCATGGATGCGATAGCCAATGAGCTAATAAGTACGCCTGAAAATTTAGCATTTTTGAATAATGTAAATGGAAGCTTAATTGAACTTATGGTAGAAAAACTTAATTTCGGGCAGAAAACAGTAATTTTTTATGATCATAATAAGAGACATGTGACTTTTACCGCTGTTAAAACAATGTATTCAGAATCGAAATTCTTAAAATATCAAATTCTATCGATAAGCCATAATCGAATGACTGCAATTTATACGCTCTTTAGCCGATGGTCTCAAAACGGAAATAATAAGCGTAACGCTAAGAATCCGTTTAAATGTAAGGCGTTTATGGAATATACCAAAGAGATGCCCATATATAATGCAGATTACATTTTATTTATGGCATAATATGCGAGTAAGGGGGGGATTCTGAAGGCTATGTTTGCTGGTTTATTAAAAAAAGAAATTCATGCACCTTTAAATAGTAGTGTAATTCTTGGAGTTAATGATAAAAAGTCTCTTATTGTTGATGAGTCCAATGAGAATATTCTAGTTATTGGATCTCCTCGGAGTGGCAAGGGAGTTTCTACAGTAATCCCGTCTGCGCTAGTCTTTGAAGGAACGTCCTTTTTTCTTGATCAAAAAGGAGAAATATTTAAAGCAACTTCAGACTATAGGGAAAAAATTTTAAATCATGAAATATTATTATTTAAACCATTTAGTAATAATACAGATACGTTACGCTGGAATCCTTTGAATGAAATAAGATTTACAGATGAATATTTGACCAGCGACCTTAGAATCATAAGTTGTGCCATTATATCAAATAAAATAAACACAGCAACGACTGAAGCTGCCAGAAATCTTTTTGAAGCACTTATTCTGCTTGCTTTTCATAATAATGCAAAGAAAAAATGGGGGATCCCATCACTGGTAGATTTATTGTCATTCTTTAATGATGGCGTTCTTGTTTTACAGGAAGATATCCTCTGTGATATAAAAAAATCCGATTATATAACGGCAGACTATCTTGAGGTGTTAAATAATTATATCGTTATAAATGATTATACCTATAGGAAAGAAGTTTCTTCAATAATATATTCTGATATTTTGTTTGTAAATAATACTTTCTTTCAAAAGAATCTTACGATATCTGATTTTTCGATTAATGATTTATTCCATCGCAATACTAAAGTCTCATTTTATTTCTGTTTTGATATAGCTCATTATTATGATTGCTCAGTCCTAGCTAATATATTTTTTTCTCAATTATACAGTAGATTGTCTCTAAGAAATATAGATTCTTGGGAAAAGGATAAGGATAAACGTTATCTTATTATCCTTGATGAATTTTTCACTATAAATAAAATTTCAAACATGGGTACATTTCTTCGTTCTGCAAGAGAGCATTGCACAAAGACAATTATTGTTTGCCATAATGTTGAGTTTTTAAAAAGAATTTATTCTCCATCGGATAGTGAGGTGGAGAATAGAGATTTCTGCAGTAAAAATAATATACTTTCTAATTGTGATAAATATTTACTTTATCCTGGTCATTATATCAGTAATATGACTCTGAAATTTTACTTGTTTGTTTTATGTGGTTATTATAACAATAAGCCATCTATTCAATCATTATCGGAGGAGGAGATTTTAGCATTACCGATTACCAAAATTATTATTTATGACAAATGCAGTAGTAACTTCACTATTGCTGATAAGTTTTTGCATTATAAATCAAAGTGGTGCAGTGAACGATTGAACTTTAATTTGGACATGGGTTAATGGCGATAAAATCGCAACTCCTGCATATTTGAAAAAGCACAGCTGAGCATTAATGTCAGCTGTGCTTTTTCAAATTGGTTATATTTTTTTTATATTCTTTATATGTTTGCAATAACATGATTATAAAAACAACTATCATATTTGCCAAGATAAATTCTAATTTGAATTGTAGTAAAACTTTCTCTAATTTACCTTCTACCTCCAGCCCTGTTATCGGATACGCAAGTAATGCAGATATAATTTCAAAAAGCATAAGCTTATCATAAGGTATTAATAGGATGCTTTTTCTATGTATAACAACAAACAACATTATAAAAACTAGGAATGTTAAAAATAAATTATAATCAAAATCCATTACATATCTTCCTTTGTCGTAATAATATACTCGTTATTGTCAAAACGGATACTCGTACTCCGTCCCAAACTTTTTGTTGAACGCTATCAGCCGTCGAATATCCCGGTCTCTTACCGCTTTCAGGAGCTTGGTTGCATCTGATTTCTTGCTAAACACATAATTATCCGGCACGAAACTCTCATCATTAACATTCAATTCTTCGATACTGCGGTCGATAAAGCCTTTGTTTTGCGGAACCTCCTTTTCAAAAAATTCGTCTCCGCACCGCCCGAATCGGCAAAACGCCCTCAAAGACAAACTATCCATGTAGCCTATGCCGTCCTTGTATTTGCTGGTCTGTTCTGGACCTTGGGCCGAGATTTTGTAGACGATATACTCATCAACCACCCAGTTGATAAGCTTAATTGCATTACCTTCCATGTACCGGCTACGCAAAAATTTCCCTTTGCATACCGGGCATTCCGCCTCGTATGTTTTTCCATCATGGCCTTGATATGTGATTTTTTTCTCATCGTTGCAGGAAGGACATTTTGATGCCAATATTACTTCATCGTTGACATGTCGTCCATATGCCGATTCGACTTTGTAGAATCTATCTCCCAACCAAAATGGTGGTTTTCCGTTCAAAACAATAGTGTATTTTTCCATAATTAGGCCCACCTTTCCTATTTTTCCGTGTAGCTCATATCATTTTTAACAAAATACGTTTTTCTTATTACTCTGTATTCTTTGTTATTATGTGTATCCAAAAAAATTTCTTTGCAGCTAGGGTATTCCTTAACTACCTTAACCATCGTTTTTATTTCCGGGATGTAATCATCCACAATGTTGTTATACGAACCATAATGGCTTATCACTTGTTCCATTACGGGCTGTTCTTCTGGGACGGAAAATCCTGCAACACATAAAACAGGAATAATAACTATAGCCCAACCTAATAAAAATAATGCATAATACTTCAAGAATTTCACCAACAATCACCTCTTACATTGCTATGTGTGAACAACACCCACTTACGCTAAGCTGCAGGAGTGTGTGCGGTCACTTCTAATGGGCTTTATGACAGGTTCCCTTTTCTTCTTTGCTCGCAAATCTGCAAGCGGAAATTTGACCTGTTTCTTTTAAAAATGCTCGGCCGATATATCACGGATACCTATGTCATGAATGTTTAAGGCTGCGTTGTAACCTTTAATTGTTTATTTACGAAATATTTTTTTTCGCCATAGTTGATTATTAAAATCTTGCCACTGGGGTATTCCTCGACTTTCACACTGATTTTTTCATCAGGGAAATAATCATCGACAATCTCATCGTAATTATGATATCGCGAAAAAAAAGCTTTTTGAAATACCTGTTCTTTTTGTGTCAACCATTGTTCGATGAATGGAACAATAATAAAATAACTTAAGGCCGCCATTATAGCACCGAATACAAAACAATATTTTTCAACTTTAGGATTTGTTTCGCAACCTGCTTCTTTTTCTTTTTTCACTTTTCCGCCCCCCTAAAATATCAATACCGTACTGCTATCATCTTGGATTGCTTTTATAACATGTTGGTATTTCCCATTTCGTCATACCACACGTTTTTTAAGTTTGTTTTTAGATGCTGAAGCTACTCCAATCACTTATTTTTTAACTTTTTTAACAAATCTATAGTTAACCAGGATACTACCACAGAAAATACAACAAAAGATGCAAGTCCACTTAAATCTAGCTCGAATAGAAAGCCAATATGCACCGTTGCTAAGTAGCAAATTATTAAAACTAAAATTTTAGCAATTGTTTCTATTAAAACTATGAACATATTTCTTCACCTCTATTTATACACAAACCTATGTTTAATACCATTTTTGAATTCGATATACATGATTTTTTTATGATAAAAAGCAATCTTATTTATAATGGTTTTCAAAAATCGAATGAGGATGTCGGTAAGAAATTTTGTTGTTTCTTTTCGTGTCAAGATATATCATCTCCAATGTTTTGGTGGATTTTGTTTTTCTCAGTTCTTTTCTCCTTCTCCTTCAGTTTTTCCAATTTTGCTATTTCATAGTTTGTAGAGCCTACAATTATAAGCATTAATGTAATACATAAAGAAATCAAAATATAATAAAACATAAAATCCATTATATTACACCTCTTTTTTCTGATATACCTGCTATACCTGCTTTTACACTGGCGGAACAGGAAGAAAACACAGATTGCAAAAATTCGCCGCTTTACATCTAATCAACTCTGTTCTTTTCCTTTTCCGTATATCCCTGTCAGCCGTTTTTACTTGGAGGCATCTTTGTAAAATTAATTTTTTTCATAAATATCTCTCCTACAGATCATAATAAACTCGTTTAGAGGCTTCTTCATCTTTGGCTAAATTAGACATCAATGCCCAGTTCTTGGTGTCATCTTTTTCATTTGCACGTGCTGTAACAGTAGCATATTTCTCGCTGCCAGCGATTGCACTGGCGGCCACTTCCGGGGGGGCGAGGTGAGGCGCTGCTGCTTTATTAACTTTATAGCGGAAGTGATTCTTGCCTTTTAAGGATTGCTGGAGTGCTGTCATTTGTCTATAAAGTTCTTCAACTTTTGTCGATAGTTCCTTATGCCTAGCTGACATTTTCTCAAACTTTCGCAAGGCTGGAGCATTTTTAGCTATAACACCTAAAGTTATTTCACCTAATTTTTGTTGATTCTCTGGAAGTGCAAGTTCTTTTTCTAATTCTTTACCAGTAGTTTCTATGTCATTTTTAAACTTTTCTATTGCATTCTTTTTTTCTTGATACTTACTTTGCAACTCTTGCGTAGTTTTTAATAGTTGTAGATATGTGTCAGATTTTTTATCAATAGCAGATTTTTCCAGTTCCTCTAAGGATAAAGAGGCTTCTTTATAGGGAATAAGATAATTTTTCTCAAGGGATGCTTTTGATTTTTCCAGCTTACGCTGATTGTCACGATAGGCTTTCATTTTGTGTTTTAGGATAACATCTATGGCTATAAGCCGGGCACGCGATAAGGAAATAACCTCTTTTTGTGCGGCAGCGACCTGCCATTTTACCTTATTCAATTCTTTTTTATAACCATAGTAACGCCGTTTTATGATGTTATAAAGTTCTCTATCCGTCCACTCTGGCATATTATTTTCACGATTTTGCTCATCGAAAATAGCTTGCTCCAGACTAAAAAGTGCAACTTGTAAATTTTGACGTTGCTTTTTTAAGTCAAGGAGTTTTCTTTTGTTCTGAAATATAATGGATTGAACACGGTTTTTTATCCTTTTATTAATATCACTAGAATCTAATCGAGAATCAATCTCTTTAATTTTAGGCTTCAATATTTCAATTTTGTACTGACTTAGAGACACCTTTTTATCAAGAAAACTCAATAGTTCCTGTTTGCTTTTTCTTGAAGTGTCATCATCTTTATCCGTGATTTTTAATTTTTGCTGCATATCTTTCCAGCTATTAATCTCTTTTAGATGGTCCTCGTATTGATGATATGTATTCCATTCATCATCCGACATATATTCTTTACGGGCCTGTGCTTCAGCTTCTTCTGTACTTATTACTTTTGAAGCTGCATCTTCATAACTGGCCAGAGCTTTAAGAAAATTATCCTGTAATTCCTTGGAAAGTGCAGAACTATTTTCATTTAGATTGTTATATTCTACAGATTGAGTTACAGCATTTAAATGTTTTCGAACTTCATCTGTGTTAGTGAGTTCCTCGTTTTCTAAAAGTTTTTGCCGTAATATGTGCGATCTGTACAATTCATCTTGAATCTGTTTTTTCTCAACTCTATCGGCCTTTACCTTCTCAACTTCCGGATTCTTTTCTTCCATAAATGATTTCTGGGGTATATGTGTTTCTGGCACACGGTTCAGAAGATCTGCAAGATAAGTATCACCATTCATTAAAGCAACCTTCCGTTGTTCTTCTAGTGAACGGTGATCGACACGTTCAACGAATCCGTATTTTTCCAAAAGTTCATTCTGAATATTGGCATATGATTCTCGTATAGCGGCTACAGTATATTTTTTTGACCACTTTCTATCGATAGGGGCACCATGCTTGCGTTGATTTTCTTTGGACTGGTCAGCAGCATTTTCTCTTAGTGGGTAGCGGAAATAGTACGTTCTACTACGCTCATGTGCCTTTTCAGCCTCATCGATTATCCTGGGTGAGAAAGTGATATGTACATGTGTATTATGAGTATTACCATCAGCCATAGCACCAACTTTGTCATGTATGGCAAAGTTGTAATAGTTATTTGGCAGGTTTTCAGCAATAAATCGGTGAATGAGTTCCAGATTTTGTTCCATTGAGAATTCATTAGGCAGGGCAAATTCAATTTCCTTATACCGGCAAGAATTCTTTGGTGAGTACCGGTCTGCCGCTTTAAAAAACTCATTAGGGGAATTATTCGCCCATTTAGGAAGTTTATATTCTGTATAAATGCAGCCGCCTTTTTGAGCGAAAGCCTTTTCACGATTTATATATTCGATATGTGATTCAGCGAATATCTGATCTTTATGCTGTTCGATAACATCTAATATTGCTTTTGCGGTACGAGTGGCTCTTATTCTTCGTCCGTTTGATAAATCCCATCGCACAGGGGGAGTGGATTCCTGTTTTGCGAATCCCAACTCACCATGTTCATTACTTTGCACCAGCAGCGAAGCATCATTTTGTCCATAAGAAACCACATTGCGTTTGGGCAATTTGTGCATTGTGGGAATGGTTCTGATGGTAGAAGCTTGGGCGATGTTGTCGAAATTTGAGTTAATACAGGGCTGATGAAGGTTTTTATAGAGGATGATTTTTCCACCTTTGGCGGTGAAGTCTCTTCGTTCATGTTCTATTTTCTCCTTTTCGATTAGATACTTTTGTTGAATACTGGCATCAGCAAATGTGACATCAAGATTAGACTGCGCAGCAGTGATGGCGCATTTTGATTTAAAATGATTACTGCCGGTAAGTTTCAAAGGGGCATGATGTGATGATTCTTTGGCCAGCATTATAGCAATGCTTATTGTATCGATGGAGGGATTATTGGTAACGGCAATTCCTTTTTTACTGTTGTAAATGGATCCATAGGGACTTTTATACAGCAGGTGAGGTGCACCATAAAGTAAGTGTGATATTCGTGACAGTCCATCTACTGCGATTGTATTATCTAAATTTCGCAGTTTTTCTTTGTCATCAATATCTTTATACTTTCCTTCACGATTGATATATTCGATATGCTCTACTGCCTTGACAGTTTCTTTAGCACCATTTTTGTGACGTTTATCTGATTTTAGTGTGATATGATAGAGTGCCAATTTCGCATCCTCCATATTTTTTTCTTTGAAAAACGGCCAACGGCAGTTCAGCGAGCGAAGTCGAGCGACAGTATTTTCAACGCTGGAAACCAGCGTTGTTCTGGTATTAATGGCGTTTCAGCTTGCTGAAATGCAGAAGTGCGCTTCCCGAAAAACCTCACTTATAGTTTAGCATATTTCATGGAAAATAAAGCAGTAACATATTGGTAAGAAAACGGTAATATATTGGTAACGCTTTTTGAATTTGTTCCTTTTATATATTTCCTTTGATATAATTTAGAACAAGGGCAAAATACATTATCGGAACTTTTTCGTGATGGAGGTGAAAATCAAATGACAAACAACGCTCCTGCAAAGAGTCGGGAAATAAAGGATAAGCTAAAAGCCATTGACGAAGAAATGAAAAAGACAAAGGCGGAAATGGATGCAATGGGAGCAGCTATTAGGAAGCATAGAAAAAGAGAATATTATCTTAAGCTGGTACAAGCAGGTAAAATAATAGAAGAAGCTGGCTTGCTGGATTCCTATGACCCGGATGATTTATTTGCCCTGTTGGTCTTGAATAGAAACAAATTAATACGAAAGTAAAGGGAGAAAAGTAGATTATGGCAAGAAAAAAGAAAAGCTATGCTGAACAAATGGCCATATATAAGCAAAACATAGCAGAAATGCAAGAGAAAATGCAGAAGTTCAGAGAAGCACATTCGGAAAAATGGTTTAAAGATCTGCATGATATACTGCAAAAAGGTATCGATGATGATAGCATCGATATTGAATCACTGTCACCGGCAGATGTTTTTAACTTCTGTTTACAGAAATCATCATCGGAGAATAATGGTGCCCACGCTGAGCAAAAGGAAGAAACTCCGAAGGATTCTACCGAACATGCTCAGAAGGAAAGCGAAAAACAGAAAGAATCGCTCGGTGATGAATCATCGAAGACTGACGATAAAAAAGATAATACTACCACAACTCCTGCATGGGGAGAAACGTCATTTGTGTAAATTATTAGAGCCTGGAATAGATTCAGGCTCCTTTTTATAGGGAGGATATTATGAGTATCGAGGATTTATATAGAGAAACATATATGTATAAAAATGACGATATTACTACAGAGATAGAGTGTATATCAGATATGGAACAAGAGTTAAAGAGTGGACCATCATATGAAGAATTATCATATAAGCTATATCCTAAATATAAAGATATATATCTGGCCTATACAGGTATGGTGTTAGATAAAGCTGGTATAGAGTACACTCAGGAGCATGAATTAAAAATTAATCGTCCTGTAATACAGGCTCTTTTCCGAGATGGGTACGCCTATGAAGATATAATTAATATTATATCGACATCTCCATTGTGCAATTCATATCCAGAATTAAGTCCACGGATAGCAGCTGCTGGACAAGTGGTTGTGGCTGTGAATCCAATTGTGAATATCCCACAATTAAAGACAGCAAGTTACAAAAAAGAAAATTTGTCTATGGCAAGAATGAGTACAGAGGAATTTTATTTTAGTATTTTAAAAAAGGAAATGTATCATACACCTAATCAGTCATTAGCGGAGGCAGATAAAAAAATTGTATCTATATTACTCGAAAATGAATATAGTGAAGAATATATTTGGGATGTTTTGCGTTATTCCCCTAATTACAATACGAATTTTCAGTTGTTATCTAATGATGATATAGAGAGAATAGGACAATTACAGGTACTAAAAGATAGGTTTAATACTTTTATGGAAGAAGCTATTCATTCACCTGTACCTTTGAGCACTGTTGACGAATTGTCAGTACACGATAGTAAAAATGATTTCACATATGAAAAGCTCATGGAAGAAATTGCTAAAATAAAGGAACGTCAATATAGTATTGATTTGGTTCAGTATTGGCAGCAATCTATGGATTGCTTTACAGAAGCTTTGGCAAAAACGCAGAAGGTTAAAATAATTTGTCAGATTATGGTTACATGGAGTGAATCTATTGAACAGGCAGCTAAACAGATAAACACTTCTGTGGATGCGGACATATTAGGCATATCGCAGATAGCAGATGCATACAAAGAAACGGCTAAGCTGGAGTCTGATGATTGGGATACAATCTATAAAATGGCAGATGGATTGACCAAGTTTAGCAATAAACTGCTGGCTGAGACCATAGAAATTACCAAAAAGAATCCTTTAATGAAATATCCAAAGGTGTATAATGCTGTTCCGTTTGAAGAACTTTTGCGCTCGCAGTCGCATCCAGCTGAAATGATTTACTATTCTGCACTTCGTAATGCAGTCCTAAATAATCCTGGCGTTGGCTTGTACGAGGCCGATATAAAAGTGAAAGAAATATTGGATGCGAAAAAAAATCTTACTGATAAACATAAGTCGATGATAATGTCCCATTCGCCCAGATATAGACATATATCCAAGCAGTTACAAAGAATAGCAGAAGCAGATCAGTGGTTAAAATCTCTAAATGCTAAAGAATATACCCGGTGATGTAGGGGATAAATAGGCATTTTGCAAAAAAACTTAATTTTTACCATGTGTTATTTTGATATACTTTGTAGGTAGTAAAGATTACCTATTATATAAGGAAGTGTTTATATGCGATTGTTTATTGCGGAAAAACCATCTCTAGGCAGGGCGATAGCAGAGAACCTTGGAAATGGTGTAAAAATGGAGGGCTATATTTCGCTTAATGGCGGAGAGGATGTTGTGACATGGTGTTTTGGTCACATTTTGGAACAGTACAATCCGGATGATTACGATGAATCCTTGAAAGTTTGGAAACTGGAAACACTACCCATTATTCCGCAGCAATGGAAACTGAAAGTAAAAAAAGATGCGGCCAAACAGTTCAAGGTTATCAAAGAGTTGGTTGCAGATGCGGATTATATTATCAACGCCGGGGATCCGGATCGTGAAGGTCAGTTGCTTATTGACGAGGTTTTGGAACACATTGGTAATCAGAAACCAGTAAAGCGAATTCTCTTAAATGCGCTGGATGAGCGGTCAGTAAAAAATGCTTTGCAGGATTTGCGTGACAACAAAGATTTCGCTGGACTTAAAAACAGTGCTCGTGCGCGCAGCTATGCAGACTGGCTGGTTGGGATGAACCTGACCAGGGCATATACTGTAAAAGGTCGTGCTGCCGGATATGGAGTCATCAATGTCGGACGAGTGAAAACGCCTACATTAGCATTAGTGGTACGCAGGGAAGATGCTATTAAAAACTTTGTTTCTACGAAACACTATCAGGTTCATGTCGTATTCAAAAATGATAAAGGTCTTATTCCTGCCACATGGAAAATGAGAAATGACATTGATGGTTTGGACAGTGAAGGACGATTGCTCAAAAAGGATGTGGCCGATAATCTGTTAAAGAAAATCGAAATGGTAGCCAATCATGGTAATGGTGCAATGGTTACCCGTGTTGAACAGAAAAAGAGCCAAGTTGGCCAGCGGTTATTATACTCATTGTCTACTTTGCAAGTGGATGCTGGAAGAAAATATGGATACACTCCCCAGCAGGTATTGGACACCATGCAAGCGCTTTACGAGAAAAAACTGACTACCTATCCACGTTCCGATTGTGAATATTTGCCGACCAATCAGCTGCCGGATGCAAAAAATGTGCTGGCTGCTATAAGTCAAAGTTTCCCTGAAGAGATGGGCGAGTTTATAAAAAAAGCAGATACGAACATCGTTTCCCGTGCCTGGAATGATAAAAAGATTTCCGCTCATCATGCTATAATCCCCACAACTTGCAGCACGCAATTAAGCAATTTGACTGAGACTCAGAAAAGA
>ERZ842401.5434-NODE-5434-length-14145-cov-4.770972_pt1 | contig 14145 bp, 12 predicted proteins | sample MGYA00521270_ERZ842401 | MGnify/ENA primary metagenome ERZ842401 (study PRJEB31892, sample SAMEA3878208) | bioreactor metagenome | biome: Moose rumen | place: Sweden | collected 2011-10 | study: EMG produced TPA metagenomics assembly of the PRJEB12797 data set... | reverse complement strand
TATGAAAAAGTGGAAGAAACGGTTGAGAGAAGCCGGCATTCTGGCAATGACAGCAGTAATGGCAATGACTTTGGCCGGGTGCGGCAAAAGTGACGGATCAAAACAGGCAGATGGCGGAGAACAGGGTGCTGTTTCCGAGTATACCTATACCGCAGAATTTCATGATTTAAAGCTTGCGGAGAATGCGGATCCTTATTATCTCCGGATCGCAAATGGAAAATTGTATTATCCGGCAGACGAGTACGGGGAGACGGAGACAACCGTGATTCATATAGAGGCTTTGACAGATCAGAAGGAACTTGGCGCTGTGCGGATCGACACGACGGAAGAGGCGGAGAATGCCAGAACCTATGTACCCGGATTTGCTGTGCGGCCGGACGACGGTATCGTGGCAATAAAATCCAGGACAGTCAACACGGATGAGACGACCAAAACAGATGTGATGCTTTGTCTTTTTGATGCATCGGGCACTATGGTGACAGAAGTGGATGTCAAGAAAGCGGCAGGGATACAGGAAGATTATTTCTATGTCAGCAGTGTGGTCTGTGACGGAGAGAATAAGCTGTATGTGTTTGCGGGAAACCGGATCTATCTGTTTGATGCGGATCTGAAGTATCACGGAAGCGTAGATCTGGGTGAGTTTTATCCGAGCATGAGCGGTGCAGGCAAAGACGGAAAAGTATATATCAGCTATCACGACTATAACAAAAACGCGAATATCCTGCGGTCTGTAGAATATGAGCAGAAAACGCTGGGGGATGAGCACACAGGCTTTGTTGTGGGGGACGGAAGCTTTGCAGCAGCAGGGAATGGCAGTGAAATTCTTGCCTGCGATGAATCGGATGTATATGAATATGATGTAAAGAGCAATTTGGCGACGAAGCTTTTTTCCTGGCTGGATTGTGATATTCTGGGAACTTATGTGCGTGATTATGCAGGCTTGGAGGACGGAAGAATCGCTGTAGTATTGGAGAATGACGATTATTCTGGAGAATCTCTGGTATTTTTCACGAAGGTGAAGAGCTCCGAGGTGGCGCAGAAGAAGCAGATCACGATCGCATCCCTATATGATGATTATGAGATGAAAAGAACCGTGATCCGGTTTAATAAACAAAGCAGTGAGTATCATGTCAATCTGCAGAGCTTTGAGGTGAAAGGGGATTATTCCGAGGAGGCGGTAAATACGGCTCTGACCAATCTGAACAATGCGCTTACGACAAATAAGGGGATCGATCTTTTATTGGTAAATAACCTGCCCAATCTCCGGGCATTGATTTCCAAGGGAATGTTTGAGGATTTAGGAGCTTATCTGGATCAAAGCAGCAAGTTGAAACAATCTGATTTTTTGGAGAATCTGTTGGAGGCGGGAACAGTTGACGGAAAACTGATTTTTATCCCTAAGAATTTCAATGTTCAGACTTATGTGGGAAAGACAAAGCTCGTAGGGGAAAAGAGCGGTTGGACGATGGATGATCTGTTAAAGCTTTCAAAATCGCACCCGGATGCGAAAATGTTTGACTGGAGCATGAAGGACGATGCTTTGGATATGTGTCTGAAATTCACAGCAGAGGCCTTTATTGATGAGAATACAGGAAAATGCAGTTTTGATTCGGATGACTTTAAGAAGGTACTGGAATTTGTCAATGCGTTCCCGGATGAGTATGACTGGGAGAATTTGGATAATAATTTTGGTGGAACAGATGCAGAACGACAAATTGTTGTTGGAGCAGGTTTATATGCATAATTTGGGCGAATTGCAGATCTGTGCAGCAGAGTTTGGCGAGGACGTCACTTTTATCGGATATCCCACGACGGATGGAAGCGTTTCGAATCTTCTGGTATTTGACAGCGCAAATCTGGCACTTGTTTCCGGGTCGGACGATAAAGAGGGCGCATGGAAATTTATGGAATATTATCTGGATCTGGATGATGAAATGTATTCCCATGGTCTTCCGTCCCAAAAGAAGAGGCTTGAGGAGCTGATGCAGGAATGCATGACAGAACATTACATGACAGATGAAAACGGGCAGATGCTGAAGGACGAAAATGGACAGCCGATACCGTTGGGATTAGGCAGTACCTGGTATGGCGATTGGAGTTATGATTATCATTTGAGTACAAAGGAGGAGATGGATCAGGAGTATGCAGTCATCACTTCTGCGAAGGTGTCGGGGGGGATCGATGATCAGATTTTAACGATTATCCGCGAGGAGGCTGCCGCATATTTCGAGGGACAAAAGACCGTGGATGCCGTGGCGGATATCATACAAAGCAGGGTGCAGTTATATGTGAATGAGAACCGATGAGGCTACAGGTGGTATTCTTGGCGTAGCGCAGCATTGGAGGAGATGGCACATTGCTTAAGATTATTACCCGTGCTGACAGCCCTATCGACGGGGCAGGAGCTATCCTGCCTGATCCGGAGGAACCCGGGATGATCTATCAGGAAGCGGCTGATTACGCGCTTCATTATGTTGATTTGAGAGATGGCTTTACCGAAGTCGAAAAGTACGATATCGAACCGCTGAAGATATTGAAATCGATGGAATACATCGATGGCAAGCTCTGGCTCTGTGCAAGCAACGGCATTGGTGTCATAGAGGACGGTCACTTCTCTCTGGTGGATAATCTGCCCATGAGCAACAATGTCTGTCAGGTGATGACGGACTATCTGGGCAATCTCTGGTTTGCCTCTACGCGTCAGGGCGTGATGAAGGTGGTGCCGAACCAGTTTTCAGATTTATTTGCGCAGTTTGGTCTTTCTGAAACGGTGGTCAATACCATCTGTATGTGTGACGGTGTGCTGTTTGCCGGAACGGATGGGGGGCTGATCGCTTTGGATGAAAACGGTCTGGTGTCCGGCATTCCTCTGACGGGGGCGGTCACCGTCTCCGGAATTGACCTTGGCGCAGACGATTTGATCACGCTGCTCGATGGCCGCCGCATCCGTTCCATTATCCGGGACAGCAAGGATCGATTGTGGATTTCAACATGGCGCTCCGGTCTTGGATTACTGCGCTATGATCACGGTCAGGTGACTGCTTTCATAGATGACGACGGCGTGTTGTCCGGCAGCTTCCGATCCGTTTGCGAGAGAGAGGATGGAAGCATCCTCGTCGCACTCACGGGTGGCGTGAACGTGATTCAGGATGATCGTATTATTGCTACCTATGGTGAAGAGGATGGGCTCGTCTCTGTAGAGAGCCTCACCGTTGCGGAAGGACTGAACGGAGATATTCTTTTGGGCGACAACGGCGGAGGAATCTATGTGATCGGCAAATCCGGAATCAGAACCATCAAAGTGGAGGACGGACTGCCATCGGATATCGTGATGCGCCTGAAGCGGGATACGAAGCGGAATGTTGTCTGGATCGTTACCTCAAGCGCCATCGCCTATATGACACCGGATTATCAGGTAACGACGGTAAAGAATTTTCCGTATCCGAACAACTTTGACCTCTACGAGACGAGCACAGGCGACATGTGGGTGCTCAGCAGCAATGGAATTTATGTCATACCTGCAGAAGATCTTATTGCAAATGGAGAGATCAATCCGGTTTTTTATGGTGTCGCCAGCGGAGTAACTTGTATCGCTACGCCGAATTCGTACAGTGAGCTGACCGATGAGGGGGATCTGTATATTGCCGGCAGTACTGGTGTCTGCAAAGTCAACATTGAAAAGCCTTTCGAGGATGTCAACGATCTGAAGGCAACAATTCCATACATAGAAGCCGATGGGCGGACAATTTATCCGGATGGAAACGGTACATTTACGATTCCTTCGGATACACAAAAGCTGACGGTTCCGGCATTTGTTTACAACTATTCCTTAAGTGATCCCCAGGTATCCTACCGTCTTGAGGGCTTCGATCGGGAGAGCACATCGGTCAATCGAAGCAGTCTGATACCTGCGGACTATACGAATCTGCGCGGAGGCACTTATTATTTTATTATGCAGCTTAAGGATTCTCTCGGAAGAGGGAACAAAGAGGTTTCCGTAAAAATTGTGAAAGAAAAGGCGTTTTATGAGCAGGTCTGGTTTTATATCCTTGTATGTCTGGCTGCTGTCATATGCATAGTCTGGATTGTCCAGTTATATATCCGGAAGAAAACCCGGACGATGGAAAAGAAACAGCAGGAAACGATGACTCTTGTCAGTGAGATCACAGAGGCATTCGCAAAAGTGATCGATATGAAGGATCAATACACCAATGGTCATTCTTTCCGTGTGGCGAAATACACAGCTATGCTTGCAAAGGAACTTGGCTGTGATGATGAAACGACAGAGAAGTATTACCATATTGCGCTGCTGCACGATGTCGGAAAGATCGGAGTACCGCCCGAGGTACTGAATAAACCCGGTAAGCTTACGGATGAGGAATTTGAAATTATCAAGTCACATACGACGAAAGGGTATGAAGCCCTGAAGGAAATTAAAATCATGCCTGAGCTGGCTGTCGGTGCGCAGGCACATCATGAGAGACCGGACGGCAGGGGGTATCCGAATCATTTGACGGGGGACGAGATACCACGGGTTGCGCAGATTATAGCTGTGGCGGACTGCTTCGATGCCATGTACTCGAATCGTCCCTACAGAAATCGCATGAACTTCGATAAGGCGGTTTCCATCATTAAGGAGGTTTCCGGAACACAGTTGACGTCTGATGTGGTAGACGCATTTATGAGACTTGTGGATAAGGGAGAGTTTCGGGATCCTGATGATACAGGAGGAGGGAGTACGGAAAATATAGAAAATATTCGCAACCATCAGCCTTGATTATGATTGGATCAGGGAATTAATGATATAAGATGGTATGGCGGATGAAATTGTTGAAGCAGCAGAAAGGAGCAGAAAAAAGAAAGGAACAGAAACCAAAAAACAAAAAAACAGGAAAAGGAAAGAACGAGGAGGAAAATTATGTTTCGTACAATCAGAGGGACCTTGACAACAGTAGTCAGTATCGTGATCGCTGTGGCAATGATTTTACTGGCGGCTGCGGCAGTAGTTATTTCGGGACAAACAATTGTGGGCAGTTCCGAGGAGCAGTTAAAGACACAGGCTGAGCGTTATGCGGAGCAGATCAATGTATGGTTTTCTCAGGAAATAACCATGACGGAGAGCGCCGTAACAAGTGTAGAAAGTGTGAGCCGGATTTCGGGGCAGAAACCGACAGATCAGGCTTTACAGGAGATTGTGTCTTCCTTTGCCGAGGGGAGGGGAGAGTTGTTGAACTTATATATTGGAACCGTGTCAAAGGATTTTGTACAGTCCAATATCAATGCGACCACTCCGGAAGGATATGATCCGACACAAAGAGGATGGTATCAGGCAGCGGAACAGAAAAAAGGAACCATTGTGACAGATCCTTATATGGATGTTCTGGTGGGAGGTATGTGTGTGACAGTGGCTTCGCCGGTTTATATTGATGGAGAACTGTTTGCAGTCATCGGGGCAGATTATACTTTAAGTACCATCAATAAAGCAGTAGAGGCGGCATCCGGTGAAGGCGGAATGTATGGATTCCTTCTTGACAGCAGTGCCAATTACGTGACCCATCCGGACAGTTCATATCTTCCTGGAGAGGAGAAAGCTGTGGCTTTAAGTTCTGTTTTGCCCGAGATATCTTCTCTTGTTACGCAGCCCGGGATGGATGTGATTTTAGCAGAGGATTATAACGGGGTTCGTTCTTATTTCGCGTCTACAAAAGCGGAATCCGCTGGTTGGATATTTGGCGTGGCGATTCCGCAGCAGGAAGTTGTGGGATCCTTAAATGCGCTGATTGGTACCTGCGTGCTCTGTCTGGCTGCGGCGATTTTGGCAGCGGAGATTGCAATGAGATTTTTGGTTAAAAAGCAGTTGGCTCCGATGGAAGATTTAAAGCAGTTCATTAAAGAAAAAATGGTATCCGGAACCGAAAAGGCAGCAGGACAAAGCCAAGAGAGCCGGGAAAAAGAGGTAGAGGAAATCCGTCACCTGATTGACGTACTGAAGGAACAATTTATCGGAACCATACATAAAACCCAGGAAGAGTCACAGACAATCGAAAAAACAATGCTCAATGTGAGTCAGAGGATTGGTGAGATGAGCGGAAACATCACAACAATCAGTGCAACGATGGAGGAGACGGGGGCAAATGTGGAGACCCAGACGAGGAGCATCGAACTGATCAGCACGACATGCAATGAGGTTTCCTCTGCGGTGGAGGGTCTTGCAAAGGACGCACAGAAAATGGCACAGAAGGCACTGGAAACGAAAGAGCGTGTGAATGAACTGATTCCTGTACTGATGAGGAGTAAAGACGATACCGTAAAACGTGCGGAGGAAAGCAGACTGAATCTGAAGAAAGCGATAGAAGGAGCCAAGGTGATCGAGAAAATTGTGTCTGTCTCCGAGGCGATTCAGGGGATCGCCGGACAGACCAATCTGTTGGCTCTAAATGCGTCCATCGAGGCGGCAAGGGCAGGAGATGCAGGAAGAGGATTTGCCGTAGTAGCTACGGAAATCGGGCAATTAAGCCAGAATACGGCAAGTGAGATTGAAAAAGTCAGTACGCTGACAAATGAAGTATTGAAAAGTGTGGAACAACTCTCAAGGGAGAGTGAGGGAATTCTTTCCTTTATTGATACCAACATGGCAGAGATCTATGAAGGATTGGGTAAGCTTGCGGGAGATTACAGTAAAGATTCGGAATATTACGCAAGAGTCAGTCAGGAGATCGGTGCTTCGACAGAGGAACTGACTGCTTCCATACTGAATATTACCAATACCATCGAAGATATTGAGGATGCGCAAAATCAGCTGAATAGCGCCGTTGGTTCTGTCAATGACAACCTGCAGGAGATCGCAGGAGCCGGTGAAAATGTGTCAAATGATGCGGATGAGGCGATGAGGAGCATTTCTTCCCTGAAATCCAAAGTGGACAGTTTTGCGGTTTAAAAATTCATCAGGGATAGTTATCACTGCGGGAATCCTGATAGTGCTCTTGTGGTTTTCTGGCAAGGAGACAAGAAGTTTGACACTGTGCCGGAGGAAGCAGGCACTTACACTGCGAAGCTAGCTTAATCTTAACGCTCCTGGTCATTGTGAAATGGGGAAAACTATGATAAAATGAGATTAAGATTAGACGCGGATCTATAAGTACGGGTTTGCCTTCGAAGGCGAGAAATGCCTGATTTTAAGGGCATAGTCAGAAAACATCCGATATAAGAAATGAGAGCAGGAAGAAGATGTGGTATACTGTTTCCAAATTTGTTTGCGGGAGGTGCTTTGATGGGAACTTATCTGAATCCGGGGAATGCAAGATTTAAAAAAGCGCTTGATTCGGAAATCTATGTGGACAAGACGGAGATGATTGTATATCTGAATACGATTGTGAATACAGAGCAAGACTGCGTCAGCGTATCCCGTCCGCGCCGCTTCGGCAAATCTATGGCGGCGAATATGCTCTGCGCCTATTATGGAAAAGAGGACAGCAGGGAGTTATTTGAAAGTCTGAAATTGGCGGAGCATGAAGACTGGGACAAATATCTGAATCAATTTGATGTGATAAAGATCGTCATGACGGATTTTATAAAAGAAAATAAGGATGTCACCGTATCGCTTGAAACATTGGCAGGAAGAATATTGGATGATCTGGCAGAGGAATATCCCGATGTGAAATACGATCCGGAGGATCTGTTTTACAGTATGGACAGATTCTACAGGAAGAATCATATGCCGTTCGTGATCATTATTGATGAATGGGATGCGGTATTTCGTGTACGCAAGGAAGATAAAGAAGGACAGCGACTGTACTTGGACTTTCTGCGCGACTGGCTGAAGGATAAGGAATACGTGGCTCTTGCGTATATGACGGGAATTCTGCCGATCAAGAAGTATGGGAAACATTCCGCGTTAAATATGTTTGATGAATATTCCATGATCAATCCTATGCAGCTTGCTCCCTACACCGGATTTACAGAGGATGAGGTAAAGGAGCTCTGTGGCAGGTACGGCCGGAATTATGAGGAAATCAAGGCATGGTATGACGGATATGATGTGAGTGATGTAGTGCCGCCGGATGAAGGCTATGCAATCCAGCGAAAAACCGGAAGCGCTTTAAAACCGAAACACTATTCCATCTACAGTCCTTTGTCGGTGGTCAAGGCGGTCTCCACCGGATATATCATGAACTACTGGAACAAGACGGAGACTTACGAGGCGCTGGCGGAGTATATCCGGATGAATCTGGATGGCTTAAAGGATGCGGTGGCGCTGTTGATGGACGGAGGAAGGGTAAAGGCGGACATTTCTACCTATCAGAATGACATGTCCACTTTCCACGGCAGGGATGATGTGCTGGCGCTTTTGATCAATCTGGGCTACCTTTGCTATGATAACGGGACGAAAGAAGTGTATATCCCGAACCGTGAAATTCTGGATGAATTCAAGACATCCACGAAGTCAGAGGAGTGGGTGGATACCTTCAAATCCTTTAAAAAGTCGCAGGAGCTGTTGAAGGCTACCTGGGAATGCAATGCGGACAGGGTGGCGGAACTGCTGGAATGGTTCCATGACGAATCGGAAAACAAGACTTACAACTCCGAGGCGGCGCTTTCCTATGCGGTGCAGATGGCATATTATGCGGCACAGAAATACTATACCACCGTGCAGGAGCTGGATACAGGGAAGGGCTATGCAGATATCGTGTATCTGCCCTCGCCGGAGTATCCGGATAAGCCTGCATTATTGGTGGAATTAAAATACGACAAGACTGTGCAGACGGCGGCCGACCAGATCCGGGACAGAAATTACCCACAGAAGCTCACGCATTATGCAGGGAAGCTGCTGCTTGTCAGCGTGAATTATGAGAGAGGAATCGCAGCAGGAGATGAAAAATACAAGCGGCACAGCTGCATCATAGAGAAATTGTGAGACACCGGGGATCTATCAGGTCAGGGGAATTGTGGATCTGCCGTTCCAAATCGTCATTACAAGCGAATTAAGGGGCGAAGAATATGCAGCATACCGTGCGCTCACAGACAGAGCAGACACACTTGATGTAGAGCGGATCATAGAGGAGAGCGGGCAAGAGACGGATGATACACTTAAGGAGCATTACAGGGTGCTCATCCGGCTGGTAATTGAGAAAAACCCGAAATTGACTGAGCTCTTTAGAGCGAAGGATACGAGCAACAAGCGAAGCGGTTGCGAGTCTATGAGGCGATAAGGAGGGACAGTGCTATGGAAGATATCTTGATGGAGATTGTGAAAGACAGGGTAGATGAAAAGGTAAGTGCAAAGGAACAGGTAAGTGCAAAGGAACAGGAGACGAAAGCTATAGATATTCGCAATCTGATGATAAATCTGAAACTTACAGTCGAACAGGCGATGGATGCGTTGAACATTCCGTCTGCACAACGGGATACCTATGCCGGACTTGTGAAAGGAAACAAATAGGAACAGTGAGTGCTATGCAAAAAATGCAAAAGCAGCGGATCATAAATGTGGTCTGCTGTTTTTTTGCAATCCTGCACTATGTCCGCGACAATAAGCTTCCGGAGAGTCCCCCGGTTTCCCAACCTGCGAGGCAGCTATGGTTCACAAAGAGAATTTTGCCAGCTGTTGTTGGGATAATCCCTGATCCGTCCGCAGTTTTCTTAATGTTTCTCCAAAAATATTTTCCATGATTCCCCCAGACATAATGGATATCTTTGATGACTGTTCCTGTTATGGATCATCAAGGTCTTGCAAATAATTATATTCATGATAATAGATTAGGGGTGAAATAACAATATAAAAATCAAAATTACATGGAGATTTAATGTGTCATTCTGATAGGGCTGTTTCATGAAGAAAGTTGAAAACTGAACAAAAACAAAGATATAACCAGCGTTGGGATATATACTCATACACCCCGAAAACGCTTGTTTTTCATGCCTCCATGTGGTATAATGTACTCATACATAGGAGTATAGTATATTCATACTGAAAGGAGGCAATCATGGCCAACACAAAGGTGTATCCAGAATGGGTTCAAAGGCATAAGGAAAGGGGAACCACGATCAAGAAGGTTGGGGAGAATTATTATCTCTATAAACATTCTTCCAAACGGGTTCCCGGGAAAAAGAATCCTGTCCCTGTTGACACTTATATCGGACGTATCACGCAGGATGGCGTTGTGAGGGGGAACAAGAAAAAGGTTGACGCAAATGATTCTGACATCATAGTAAAAGAGTATGGCTTTTCGTGGGCTGTACGCCATATGTGCACACCTGGCTGGAGAGAACCCCTGGGATCTGCATGGAAAGAAGTCTTGGATTTCATCATTCTAAGGGAATCTCCGGAATCCTATGTACAGGATGAGTACAAAGATGGGATTAGTCTGGATCCGCACATTCAACCCGGAGTCCAGAAAACATCGCTGGCCAGGAGAATCCGGCAGGAGTATGGGGTGGAATGGAAGGATCTCCAGGCTCTTTCTACGATATACCTGGTTTCTTTTTCGGGTAAGAAAGTCATATCCAGGATTTCAGAAGATCAGAGGCAGTTACTTGACCGTATCGGTCTGGAAATGGTGGTGGACTAAGAATGGGTTTGTGCCAATTCCTCTTTCAGAATGGCTGAAGAACATTCCTGACCCGAGGTGCAAGAGGAAAAAGCCTCATGAGCTGGACGAGGTGCTCATTTGCATCATCCTGGGATTTTTGCACGGGAAGACAAAATTGAGACGTATATACAGATGGTGCAAGGGGCATATGGAATACCTGAGACGATATATGCCGATGCCATCAGAGGTGCCGTCCGTTTCCACCATGTCAAGGATCCTTTCCAGGGTGGATGAAGAAATGGTATCGCTTGCCGTGATGAACTGGATATGTGCGATAGTCGATACAAGGGGGATTCATATCGCCATTGACGGCAAAGGGCTGCGGGCGGCTGCCGGAAAGATAAAAGGTGAAAGGACGCCATATATCCTGAACGCCATAGATGTGACTACCCGCCTGGTGATCGGGCAGCTTGCGATCCGGGAGAAAACAAATGAAATGACCGCGATTCCGGAACTGATAGGGATGCTTGAAATAGAAGGAAGCACGGTCACGATTGACGCAATAGGCACCACGGGAACGATTATGGACTCCATAGATGAAAAGAACGGGTACTTCCTTTTGCAGGTGAAGAAAAACTGCCCGCTGCTGTATGATGAGTTAATGGATCTGTTCGATGATCTCGGGAAACTCAGGGCAGAAAAGGGAGACGAATTTGAGGAGATGTCCGGGGAAACCTATGGGGAACATAAGGCGAGCGAGAAGAACCGGGAAAGATATGAACACAGGAAAGTCGAGTATTACGACGGGGAGGAATGGATAGAACATTTTCAGGAGGACCGCCCATCCATAAAAAGTGTGGGACGCACCAGCCAGGTCAGGATTCTGGTAGTACAGGATGCCGATGGAAATGATGTGACACCGCCCCTTGAAGAATTCCTCGCAAATGGAAGCATCAGGCAACCCATAGTAACAATAGGGGATGGTTTTAAGGATGCCGTCCAGAAAGCCGGGCTGATAGCAAACAGAAAGATGAGCGCGGAAGAAATGATGAAATATCACCGAAACCATTGGGCGATCGAGGACAGCCTCCATTACGTACTTGACGAAACCTTCGGGGAAGACAAATGTACTGTAAGAAAGGGCAAGAACGTGTTGTCAATGTTGAGGAAGTGTGCCTACAATATCGCACGGCTGCTGCAGATGGAGGGGGCTGAGGGCAGGCCGTACATACCGGATGTACTGGATGACATAGCAGATGACTTTGAACTTGCTGCGAAATATATTTTCAAAGCAGTCCCAGCATTTTAATCACCGATTATCCAGGGAATGTCCACGCACTTTGACAATCTCAAAAAAACAGTTAGAAAATGACATAGGGGTATTCTGCGCGTTTTTTCGGACGTGTCACATGAAAACCATATGCTTATGAGTGTGACAAGAGCAAGAACAGACTCCCCCTTCCCTACTTTTTTCTTCGTGCAACAGCCTTACTAAAATTGTTGTTGTGGATCAGATGGATTTTTGATATACTATACTTGTATCCTTATGCAATCTTGGAGATAAAGCTTTTTGGAATTGTGCCGATATAGACATAAAAAAGAAGAACAGGAGGTGCTGAGTATGGCTACATCGAGTTTTGTCGAGAAAATCCGTGTGAATAATCCGAAGGTCATGGTAGAGTATGTTGCAGCATTGGAAGCTGCTGAAAAAGCTCCGATTGCACCTGTAAAGGAACCTATAGCCAAACGGATTACAAATTCAGAGGAATTGAAAACTATTATGCTCCGTGGCATAGAGAAATGGAGTAAAAAATGAAGATTTTTGTGGCAAATATACGTGATATGCTGGCTGACAATCAGGAAGAGTTGGTCAAGTCTTACATTGCGACATTTTCATGTGAAACAGAAAAGGATGGGGTTAAAAAATCTTTAAACCCTGATATTGAGAGATTTCTAAATGACAATGCTGTTCAATTTGCAAGAATGAAGACCGGTATGACGTATCTTGTGATTGATGGGGAAGATGGTGCCCTGCTGGGCTATTTTTCTTTGGCACATAAGCCGTTGGAAATTCCCGCTGACGGCATACCGCGCAAAGTCAAAGATAAGGTGAAGCGGTTTTCGGCATTGGATGAGATAAACAATACCTATCAGGTATCTGCTTTTCTGATAGGACAGTTCGGGAAAAATTATGCTGTGGATAACGGAAAGAGGATTTCGGGATCACACTTAATGGATTTGGCTATAGAGCAGTTACGGTTTGCGCAGAACACCATAGGAGGAACGATTGTTTATCTTGATTGTGAAGCAGACGCTGAACTGATAGAGTTTTACGAAGGACAGAAATTCACATTATTTGGAGAACGCATCAGTGAGAATGACGGTAAAAGATATCTTCAGTATCTGAACTTCGTATGAATAGTGGCTCAGGAAAATCTGATCCCCTCGGAAAGCGGCCATCATATAAAGGAGGTGTATACGTATGAGTGGACAGATGAGGAGTTATGATTTTTCAAAGCATATGGAATCGCTGGAGAATACTCAGATGCAGTATCCGGTCAGGGTTGTGAAAATAGATTATAGCGGTCTTGTGAAATATGCAAGGGACAAGGGCGTTGAACCCTGTGATCTGGATAAGGACGAGCAGGAAAAATTTGTATTGAGCTGAATGAGCAGGTATTTGCTTATATTGGCAATGATGTGGCAGACTTCCAAAATGGTACGGAAGTCTGCCGTTTCTTTCGGTCCGGAATCGTTGTCGTTGTTACGGCCTTGGTTCTGGACATCATCTCCCGCTTCTTCGCATATCATTTCCAGCCGTTTGCGGGTATACGTAGGGAGAGAAAGATATGTTAGAGATCAAGAATGAATACACGGACTACACAACAAAAACATTCAGGCTGCCGGTAGCGATCGTAGAGAAACTTGACCAGATCGCGAGGGAACACAACACATCCATGAACAAAGTGGTGATCCAAAGCCTGGAGTTTGCAATCCAGAATATCAGTGGGGACAACGAGGGCTGATATGATCCGAACCCTGTCTTGACACGAAAGCGGCTGACTGGTGATGACGGCTACGGGGTGGTGTTAAAGGCTGGTGTGAAGGATCAGGTAGAGGTATGAGAAAAAACAAAGGGCAGCTATTCTGCTATCCGGGGAGACACGGAAGTCTGAATGGCTGCCCGCTTTTTGCGTTTGCGCCAGAATGTGAGCATACATTTCAAATGACTGGATCAGAGTCATTCTTTCATCTATCTGTTCGGTATCGTCACCGTGACCTTCGTTCCACCCGCCTCCCGCGGCTCGATCTCCAGCGTTCCGCCGCACATGATTTCCAACCGCTGCCGGATGTTTGTCAGGGTAATATGCGGTTCGGAATCCTCCGACATATCAAATCCGGGACCGTTGTCCTCCACGGTAATCACGCTGCCGGCATCCGTGTGACGTGTCTTGATGAAGACATGGAGCGGGCCGGCATACGGGTTCATGCCGTGCTTGACGGCGTTCTCCGCAATGGGCTGCAGGGTCAGCGGCGGCACGCGGAAAGAGGTGTGCGGCGTGTCAAACTTTACGAACAGGGTGTCCTCAAAGTGCGCTTCTTCTACGGCGAGATA
>ERZ842401.5433-NODE-5433-length-14146-cov-8.841743_pt1 | contig 14146 bp, 12 predicted proteins | sample MGYA00521270_ERZ842401 | MGnify/ENA primary metagenome ERZ842401 (study PRJEB31892, sample SAMEA3878208) | bioreactor metagenome | biome: Moose rumen | place: Sweden | collected 2011-10 | study: EMG produced TPA metagenomics assembly of the PRJEB12797 data set... | reverse complement strand
CCGAATACCTGGCAGGCGAAAGCAATGCCCTGACTCTGCAAGGCGTCTCCGCGCTGCTGGCGACCCCCGAGGAGCGTGACGAGTACGACAACTATATGGCGTTCAATGCTCTGAAGGAGGCCCTATCGGGCGACATTGACGGCCACGCCAACTGGCCTTCCGCCACGGAGGGACAGATTGCGGAGCTACAGCGCATCGCCGAGGCCGGCACGGGCCGCAGCTCGGTGATGGCCAAGGGCGTGCTCTGCTTCTTCTTCAACATCTGCTATGACGACGGGATGCAAATGGCCGAAACCCGCCGGGCCGCCGCCAAGGATGGCGGGGGGTATATGCCGGTGCTGACCGACGACTCCCTCTCCTTCAGTATAGCCTTTATGGCAGAAATACCCCTCAAGGATTCTGACCCTTATTATCTTGGAGCAAGATCAGTTCTTTTTGCCAGTGGCACCGCTGATACAGTCATTTTCAACAACAATGCATACAGGGCTTTTAAAGCAGATAGTTTCCACCCTCTTGGTCATTATATGTACTTGAGGGAGAACACAGCAACGGGACAATTATTCCGATATTATCCTGAGTTCGATACCGAAGTGATTACTTGTGACTTAACGCTTCAGCCCGGAGACACTTTCCTCCTGCCCACAGTACAAGATTTTACATCTGGTAGTTATGAATGGCTGGTCTATTACTATGAAGACCTCCAACAGCCGTGTTGGATAGTGGATTCCGTCACCTATGAAGCGGGCAGGAAAGTAGTGTGGTTTCCTCCGATAATCCAGTATGATAGTTACTTGTCGTCGCAATATCTCTACCGTCCCTGTTTCATTGAAGGTGTTGGACCGGCGTTCGGGCCATTCGGGCACGTTGACCACGGATTCAGCCATAATTTAGGACTGCTGCTGTGTGTACACCACAACGACTCGCTCGTCTATATGACCGACTCCGTGTTGGGTTGCGAACAGTATGTGGTGTCCGTACCCCAATACTCCGACGTTTCAATGAAACTCTACCCCAACCCCGCCGGCAATACCCTGCACGTGGAGTTTGAGGGCACCGACAACCCGCAGGGCACAATCACGGTCACCGACCTTACCGGCGTGGTGGTGCTTACCCGCGAATGCAACTCCCCAGTCACCCAACTCGATGTATCCAACCTCTCGCCCGGCCTCTATGTGGTTGCCTTCCGCAACGGGAAGGGTGTGGCGGTGAGGAAGTTTGTGAAAATATGAGGTTCTACAAAAATTCCAGTCAAAGTCCGCAGCAGTTCTATGTGCGCTTCAGAACCTTATCAATCAAACTGTTGACTTCTGGAGATATTTTCCAATAATACACCGCCACGACCCCTATGGCCAGCAGGACACAGGTTTTGAGCACTCCGTCCAGCAGGGCGGCATAGAGGGCCTTCACCGGCAGCGTCGTGAACAACGGCGTCAACGTGCGCACCCACAGCAAGTTCAGCCCGTACAAAGCCAACACTACCACCAGCGATTTGAGTTGCCCCCACGAAAAGATGGAGATATGGAGTTTCCACTTCACCAGCGACAGCAGACACACAAAATAGATAAGATAGGACCCGAAATTGGCGAAGGCCGAGCCGTTCATCCCATACGACGGAATCAGCCAGAAGTTCAGCAGAATAGCCGACCCTGTCAGCAAAACCGTGAACACCAGCGACATATAGTAATATTTGGAAAAGGCCAACGGACTGGCGCTCGGACTGAGCACGGCATTGGTCAGGCGCGCCATACCGAGAATGAAAATGACACTTTTGCCCGCCACATAGTCCTCGCCGTTTTTCAGCACCATAAACAAAAGATCCACGTTTATCCAGATAATCAAGAAGATAAAGAGACTGGACAGGAACAGGTGCAGGGAGACATTCTTGCAAAGGAACTCGGCCTGCCCCCAATCCTCGTTCTTGACGGCCTCGGAAATCTGTGGGTTCGCGATGGCGTTGAGCGACCTGTTGGGAATCTCTATGACGGTGGCCACATAATTGGCAATGGCATACACTCCCGTGAAGCCCAAGCCCATCTTGGCGCTGACGAAGAACGAGCTGAGCAGCGGCGTGATGTTGCCGGCGATGGCAGCGAGCAACAAAAAGAGCGTATAAAACAGGAAATCGCGGGCAAGAGGCTTGGTGATGAATTTGAAATCCGGCTTCAGGGAAATCCTTCCGAGAGAGAGCAGATAAATAAAGTCAACCAACGCAGCCAAGAGATAGGTGATGCAGAAACCCATCACCAGGCCGTCCAAATCAATGTAATGGTAGCCGAAGAGCAGATAGGTGACCAGCAATCCCACGCGCACGCCCACTTCGCGGACCAACTTGGGCACCACAATGCGCATCAGCACATTGGAGTTGGCCTCGAAAACCGACTGATAGAGCATAAAGAGCCCCATCGGGAACACAAACCGGAAATAGTTGACAAAGAGCGGCGACTTCTCCGAAAAGATGTCAACAATAGGCTTCTTGAACAACAAGAACACCAGCATAAAGAACAGGAAACCCACCACGGGCACAACTAATGTCCAGAAAAAGAAGCCGTGATTTTTGCCCTCTTCATCTTTGAAATAGGGGAAAAAGCGGATGATGGAGGAACCCGTCCCCAACTGAGCAAAACTGGAGAAGAGTATGGCGGCGTCAACCAGCACACGCGTCAACCCCACCTCCTCCGTGTTCAGATAACTGGTAATCACGAAGAAGGTGGTGACAAAGCCGATGATGACTCCCAAGTAGTTCACCAGCGTGCCTTTGATGCTCTGTCGGATGATAATTCCCATATCGGTTAATTGGCGCGCAAAATACAAAATTAGTAGCAGGCCTTGAGCACTTCGAGGATATCGGCAGCCTCCATCTGGCGATAGCCACCGCCGGGGATGGTGGATTTGGCAATCAGGGGCAGCATCTCCTCGGTGGCGCCCACTTCACGCAGCGTGGCCGGGATGCCCAACTCGCGGAAGAAACTCTCCAAACGGCGGATACCCTCCAGGGCAATCTCCTCATCGGTCATTCCCTTGCCATCCACTTTCCACACATTCTGCGCGTAACGCACAAACTTGGGCAAGCCGTAGGTGTAGATATAACGATAGTAAGCAGGCGAAATGATGGCCAGGCCGACGCCGTGCGGGCAGTCGGTGTAAGCACCCAGCTGATGCTCAATCATATGCACTTCCCAGTCCTGCTCCTTCGAGAGAGCCAGTATCTTGTTCAGTCCCATCGTGGCGCACCACATAATGTTGCTGCGCGCCTCATAGTCCTCCGGGTTGACCAGCGCCTTGCGGGAGGCGTTGATCAAGGAGAGCATCACGCCTTCGAGCAGATAATCGCTGGTGCAGTCGTCCTCGCCACCAAAGTATTGCTCCATCAAATGAGAGAACACATCAGCTATACCGCTGACCATCTGTATTTTGGGAACAGTGTAGGTGTATTCGGGATTGAGAATGGAGAAACGCGGCGACATCATCTCCAAATCATAGACACGGCCCAGTTTGAGCTTCTGTTCCTCGTTGGTGATCACCGAGCCGCTGTTCATCTCGGAAGCGGTGCCGGCCATCGTGAGCACGGAGGCCACGGGCACCACCTTGTTGGTGACCGGCTCCTGGTTCACATAATAGCGTTCCCACGGATCGCCTTCGCAATAGGCGGCAGCGGAAATGCCCTTGGAGCAGTCGATTACGCTACCCCCGCCCACGGCGAGGATGAGGTCCACATTGTTCTCGCGCACTAACCGCGCACCCTCCAGCAACTGCGTGTAACGCGGGTTGGAGTTGATACCCGACAGCTCCACCACGTTCTTGCCGGCAGCACGCAACATCTCCATAATGCGGTCGTAGAGACCGTTTTTCTTGATGGAACTCTTACCATATACCAACAATATGTTTTTACCATAATTATTCAGTTCGGCAGGAAGGTTTTCCAAAGCTTTTTTACCAAAATAGATTTTTGTAGGATGACAAAAAGTGAAATCGTGAATCATTGAATTAATATTTTATGATTAATAATTACAATTAAAAGCCAATAACTAATGGCTAACAGCTAATGGCCAATAACCAATTACCACATTCCGTCGAAGACGGTCCAGATATGGTCGCCGAGTTTCCAGGCCTGGTCCACGGCGCGGTTGCCGCACTGGTTGGAGTAGTCGGTGAGGGTTTTGATGGCACCCGCACGGTCTCCGGAACGCAGCTGGCGCAGAGCCTCTTGCTCAATCTGGGCACTGCCCTCGCGGAACTCCTTCTCCAAGGGCTGCCACACATTGTCGATGACGATGTGCATATCGCCCCAGCGCTGGGCGGCGATGGTACCCAAGCGGTTGAAGGCCCACCAGGCGGCCTTCTGGCTGAAACCGGTCTCGCGCCCGTCGGTCTTGTAGGTGGCGGGCAGGTCGGTGATGTTGGCATACAGCGGCACATAGATGGAGGAAGCCACGTTGTCGAGTGCAAACCAGCAGAGCGCGCCCACCTCGTCAGGCAGCTTGGAGCGGCACTGGATGATGGTGCCATACACGGTGAAGTGCACGGCAATGTTGCGCTCCCCTCTCTCGTCCCAGCCGCCATTGATCTTGAAGAGCTTCATCTCATCGGCCTTCATAAAGGGATTGGCCATCGGTGAGATGACGGATTTGCCCTCTTTGTCGGCGACGGTCAGGGTTTTGCGCATATCATAGGGAGTGCCCTCGTAGTAGTCGCGGAAGATGCTCATCATCTTCTCCACGGTCACCGCGGAGTCGGGTTTCACGGAGAAGGGGTAGTTCTCGGAGTTGGGGTCGAGGTGCAGCGAAGGGGCGAGCAGGTCGAAGACGCGCCACTCGCGGCGGCGGCAGGCAATCATCGTGCGCGTGGAGGGCGCGTAGGCGTACGCGAACTGGAAGGTGGACTTGCCATCCCACCAGCCCATCTCCTGGGCGAGGGAATAGACATTGTCGGAGGCCATAAAGTAGTCCTTGTCCTTGAGGTTGATTTCGCGGATGGTGGAGGCGTTGGCGTTGACGGCCACGTGCTCGTCGGGCACGCGTTGCGCGGCCCACACGGCACCCACTTTGTCCTTGCCGGGACCGAGAATCTCGAGGTGCCACACCTCGTTCTTGTCGGCGATGGTGAGGCACTCGCCGGCATCTATCCAGCCGTACTGCTTGAGCAGCTCGCCGGCAGTGCGGATAGCATCGCGTGCGGTGGAGCAGCGCTGCAGCAGCAACATACAGAGGCGCTGGCAGTCGATGAGGCCCTTGTCGCTTTTCAGCTCGGCGCGCCCCCCGAAGGTGGACTCGCCAATGGCCAACTGTTTCTCGTTCACGCAGGGGTAAGCCGTGTTGAAGAACTGGTAAGTGTGTGCAGGCATATCAATCTCGCCCACAGGCACATCCTCGTAACGGGCCATTTTGCCCGGCTCGTTCTTGGCCCAAACCCGCTTGTAGAGGGTCTGCTTCTCGCCCTTCTGATGGTCGGCGGCAGGCTCCACCATAATGTTGGTGCGCGAGCGATGGCTATCGTCAGTGTGGGAGGTCATCACTGAGCCATCGGCAGAGGCTCGCTTGCCCACCGTGATAGAGGTGCACTCCATCCCCTCAGTAATGGGGTCAATGGGACATTGCGCCATTGCCGCACTCCAGAAAAAGAGAATTGTCGCTATAAAGAAAAACTGTTTTTTCATAAAAAATAACTTAGTTTCTTAATTTCTTAGTTTCTTAATTTCAATAACGTCTCTATTTCGCTCCCACGACCTTGTCCGCTGCTTTTTTCACGGCAGCGATGACCTGGGCCACTTGCTCGTCGGTGAGATCGTAATAAACCGGCAGGGTGATTTCGCGACTGTAGTTGTCGTAGGCCACAGGGTAGTGGCTCATCTCGTAGCCTCTCTGCTTATAAGCCGTCAGCATTGGCAGGGGAATGTAATGGACATTCACGGCCACCTCCTGTTCGAAGATGGCTTGCATCACGGCGTCGCGCTGCGCCTCGGTGGCGTGGGCCAGGCGCAGGAGAAAGAGGTGGTAGGAGGTAGTCTTGTCGGCCGTGGCATACTCGGGCACCTGGAAGCGTGAATCTCCGGCGAAAGCGGCGGCATACTGCTCGAAGATGGCACGGCGGCGGGGCAGAATCTCGCGGTCATAACGCTCCAACTCCACCAGGCCCATCGCGGCAGCCACGTCGGTCATATTGCATTTATAGCCCGTGTCAATCACATCATAGCGCCAATTGCCAATTTGGGTTTTGGCGAGGGCGTCCTTCGACTGTCCGTGCAAAGAATAGGTACAGAGCAGTTTATAGATTTCCTCCGCATCGAACGGAGCAGGCAAATTCAGACAGATGGCGCCTCCCTCGGCGGTGGTGAGGTTCTTGACAGCGTGGAAAGAGAAGACCGAAATGTCGGCCACGGCACCGGCTCGCTTGCCTTTGTACCAGGCGCCTATCGAGTGGGCGGCATCGGCCAGGATAAGCGGGCGCCCCAATTGGTGCTGCACCTCCCCATTGGGACGGAACTGCGCCCGCACGGAGGGCTGCTCCACGATGGCGAACAACTCGTCATAGTCGGCAGGATAGCCGCCAAGATCGACGGGGATGACGGCCTTGGTGCGCGGGGTGATGGCGGTCTGAACTTGCTCAATATCAATGAGAAAGTCGGGGCGTGCATCCACCATCACGGGGGTGGCTCCGCAATGGGCCACCACCTCGACCGTGGCCGTGTAGGTGTAGGCGGGCACAATCACCTCGTCGCCCTCCCCCACCCCGAACCAGCGGAGCATCAGCTCCAGGCCCGCGGAGGCGGAGTTCACACACAACACGCGGCTTATGCCACAATAGTCGGCCAGTTTCTGTTCAAGGGACTTGGTGCGCGGACCTGTCGTAATCCATCCGGAACGCAGCGCTGCCACCACTTCTTCCACTATCTTGTCGTCAATATGAGGAGGGGAAAAGGGAATCATCGTCTTGTTTGAAAAAAATATTAAATGGGAAAAAACTTAATCCTGCCGCTGGAGCTTGCGGGCCTGCTTCTCCTGATGGTTTTTGGCCAATTCGGCAAAATTGAAGGCAAGGCTCACACTATTGGGCGCGGCACCGATGGCATACTGCTGGCGGGCAAAACCGAAGCGCACCCCCTTGATGTTCAACATCAAGCCGTATGAGAATCCGGCCAGCGACCGGCGGGCCACCACCCTCATCTCCTGATGGACATTATGGTTGTAGGCCACCTGAATGGAGAAATATTTGGAGGGTTCCAACTCAAGGCCGAAGACAATATGACGGAAGAAATTGTCGAAAAACTGCTTTGCCTTGGAGGGGTACACCAATTGGTTGGTGGTGGCGTCGTGAGAAAGGAAAGGATTCTCATTGCCATAATAGTTCATATTCCAGCGATAGAGGTGATGCAGGATGATATGGTATCGGAACGGCACGTGGGCCAGGCGCTGCGAGAGGGCAAACTGCAGGTCAAAGGGAGTGTGCCCGTATTGTCCAGGGATGAAGGGCTTGAGCTCGCAGCCTATGTTCTTGGCCAAAAGTGTCATAGAGAGGCGCTTGTCGTCGTTGAAGTAGCTGCCGGCCACATCCACGGCAAAGCCGAAGGAGTTGTAGGCTTCATAGCCGCAAAAGACGAGTTTAAGGTCCGCGCCGATGGAGAAATGGGGACTCAGTTCGCGGCCCCACGCAAGGGTAAGCGCCAGGTCGTTGGCAGAGAAGGTGCCCGTTTCCACGCCGGCCTCGTCCATACCGGTGAACTTGCCGTAGCCCACATAGCGCAGCTCGGCAGCGAAGGTGCCGGCCTTGGGAATAGCAAAAGCGTAGAGCGCGGAGGCGTAGTTGGTGCGCCCGAAATAGTTGGTAAAGTTCAGGGCCAGCGAGTTGCGGTGGCGCAAAGCGATGGAGGAGGGGTTGACGGCCAGCAGGGTCGGGTCGTCGTCGTGCACCGATATCAGCTCGTTACCCAAAGCCGTGAGGCGGGAGGAGTAGCTGAAGTCGAGAAACGAGTATATGCTACTCCCGCCGGTCTGCGCGGCAGAGGCAAACCAGCCCAACAACAGGAGCGCCACGATGACAAAACGTCTTGCTTTCATAATCTCCAAAAATGAGAGCGCAAAAATAATCAAAAAAACAACACCCTCCTAAAAAGAAAGGGCGGCTTGCGGGCCGCCCTTCGTCACGATTAGTAGTTTTCGCAATTGATTTCGAAATAGGCCTTCGGGTGGGCGCAGGTGGGGCAAATCTCGGGGGCCTTGGGGCCAACGATGATGTGACCGCAGTTGCGGCATTCCCACACCTTGACTTCCGATTTCTCGAACACGGCGGCGGTCTCCACGTTCTTTAGCAGGGCGCGGTAGCGCTCCTCGTGGTGCTTCTCGATAGCAGCCACCATCCGGAACTTGCGGGCCAGGTCTTTGAATCCCTCCTCTTCGGCGGTCTTGGCAAAGCCCTCGTACATATCAGTCCATTCGTAGTTCTCGCCATCGGCGGCGGCAAGGAGGTTCTCGGCGGTGTCGCCGATGCCGTTCAGCTCCTTGAACCACATCTTGGCGTGCTCTTTCTCGTTGTCGGCCGTCTTCAGGAACAGGGCGGCAATCTGCTCAAAGCCCTCTTTCTTGGCCTTGGAAGCGAAATAGGTGTATTTGTTTCTAGCCTGGGATTCGCCGGCAAAAGCGGCCTCCAGGTTCTTCTCGGTTTGTGTACCAGCGTACTTGTTTTCTTTCATTGTTATTGGGATTTTAGGGGTTTTACGATTTGCGATTTACGATTTACGATTTACGGGGTTCCTCCTCACGGCACCACACTGTGCGACTTCGTCGCTTGTGTGGGGCTACCAGGCTCTTGCCCATTCGGGGCTGCTCAAGGAAAGTCTAAAGTCTTACCTAACGGGCACCTCCGTCTTCCAGAGTCCGTGAAGGTTGCAGTATTCATAGACAGCCTTGGGGGTTTCGCCGCAGACGCAGACGTCGGCCACGGGCGTGTCGGTGAGGTTCACCAGACGGAAGCCGTTCTCGAACTCCACGCAGATGAAGGCGATGTGGTGAGCCGGCAACATCGGGTGCAGCGTGCTGCCCACCTCGACGTGCAGGGTGTGCTCGTCTTTCCACGTGACCACGGGGAGGTGTTTCTCGCGCAGCTCCTCCTGGGTGAGGGCCACAAGCTCTTCCATCGGTTCGCCGCAGCATACAACCTTAACACCTGAGTCAACAGGCTTTACAATGACGTTGCCGCAATGTGCGCAACGATAAAACTTCAGTTCCATAATTTTGTTTTTTTTTGTTGTTTTATATTAATAATATTGCCATCAGAAGGGTGTCACCCATCTTTTTTGGCAGATGCAAAGATACATTTTTTTTGGTAATGATACACCTTTGTAAACAATCAAAAAGTCCGAAAACATTTCCATTAATTTTGTACATTTGCACATTGTTTGAAAACTATCTTATTCTAATTTATATCTATTATGTTTTTCCAAGTTTATGGGGCTAACGCCCTGGCCCAATGGGGGATGCTGCTCGTCGTCCTCGTGGGTCTCATCCTGTTCAACGAGTTCGCGCGCCGCACCAAGGCCGGTGGCATCATCACCTTTTTCGTCATCCCCGTCATCCTGACGGTCTATTTCGTGGCCATCGCCATCGGAGCCCGCACCGGAGCCGAGTGGGCGCTCACCAACCAGACGCACGTCTATATGAACGGCTGGTTCCACTACGCCAAGCTCTACGCCGCACTCACCGGCTGTATCGGCTTTATGATGATCAAGTACAAATGGGGCATCGGCGCCAAGCACTGGTTCAAACCGTTCCCGTTCATCATCGTGGCCATCAACATCCTGATTGCTGTGGTTTCTGATTTTGAGAGTGCCTTTATGGGCTGGAACAAGTGGTGGCTCAGCAGCGAGGGCGTGTGGCTCTACGGTGGCTGGCACAACGTGATGAACGGCGTCGCCGGTCTGCTCAACATCCTCTGTATGACCGCTTGGTGGAATGTCTTCCCCTCCAAAGACAAGAAAGATATGATCTGGGCCGATATGACCTGGGTGTTCATCGTGGTCTATGACATCTGGAACTTTGCCTACACCTACAACTGCCTGCCCACGCACAGCTGGTTCTGCGGTATAGCCCTGCTGCTCGCCCCGACCATTGCTGCTCTGTTGTGGAACCGCGGCGGCTGGATTATGAACCGTGCCAACACGCTGGCTATCTGGTGTATGTTCGCACAGGTGTTCCCGCTCTTCCAAGAGACCTTTAAAGACGGCTTCCAGGCCTTCAAATGGGCTGTGCTTCCCGTACAATATCCCAACGGTATCGACACCATCACGGAGATCTACGCCGCTGCCGGCGGTGAGGCTGCCGCTGTGGGCACTACCGTGGAGACTGTGGCCGGCAACCCGACGATGATGACCGTCATCAGCGCCTTGGCCCTTATCACCAACGCCATCGCCCTGTGCTACATCATCGCCCAGGCCAAGAAACGCCACATCAACCCGTACAAGGAAGATGTCTTCGTCAACCAGAAGTACTACAAAGACGCTGTGGCAAGAGCCGATATGGAGTAATCCTGATTTGCAATGTACCGAAAAGGGCCGCAAGATATTTTCCGGCGGCCCTTTGTTTTTTGGCTTTTATGAGTGAACTATATTCTGCAATATGCTTGGCGTTGATTTGAAGTGGCGCCCGTGACGATGCCCGAAATGAACACGGCCACCATCATCCGGTGGTAACGCTTGGTCTGCGCCTCGCGGTACCGTTTCGCGTATTCCGCCGCCTCCAACTTCTTGGAAAACCGTTCCATGTATTCGTCGCGATCGCCCATGTCCGGCTGGTAACGGGCGAACAATTCTTCTATAGTGATCTTCTCTTTCATCGTTCCAAAATTTGTCTGAGTTTACTTCTCCCTCTTGAAAGCTGCTGCTTCACAGCTAATTGGGAACTTCCCGTGATTTTCGCAATCTCCTTCACCGAGTAGCCGCTGACGTAGCTATGAATTGTTCTCGTGTCATTCGGAGATTTGTTGCTCGGTTATCCGTTTCTCTTCAGTCGCTATCTCGCTCTGTAGCATCTTCTTGCTGACAAAGTAATGGATGATAAGGGCTATACCTACGGCTGTCAGGACGCCGCCCCCGACTACTCCAGTAGTCTTGTCCCCTAAAAACACAAAACCAAACAAATGGGTGAAGAAGAGGACTATACCGATTAATGTGCAGATACAGCCGGTCAAAAGTTTTTCTAACAGTCTTTCCTTCAAGGATTTCTTGCCGTCCTCCGACGACATATCCAGCTTGTCTAACACTTCAGCCGGGTCGAGATTGGGGTTTTTCTCTAACAAGGCCATCAGAATCTCCGTCTTCTTGTCGATTTCGTGATTTTTCCGCTTGTTGGTCAGCCACACGATTATTAGCGGTAATGCTATGCAGAGTCCGCCTATTACAAGTAACATCGCAAGGAGTTCTATAATTTCTTCCATGACTTTATTTTTTAAGGTTATACATTTCCGTTATTTACCGAATCGATTCAACTGTTAAACGAATGAGAGGGGCAAAAGGTGACATGGGAGGTGAATAATATTGCCGTATTTTTGTTATTTTTGCGGTTTGTTTACAAACATTCTTATTTATAGCATATTATGATGAACAAGTTGTCAGACAAGGATCGTGCTGCTCAGATGGAGAGCATGAAAGCATTCGATGAGCAGATGCCGTGCGTGGGTATATTCTGGTACGATATGCAAGACCATTCCTTTTTCGGAGTCTGTAAAAAAGAACTCACCCCTAAAATGGTGGAAGAAGCCGCTGAAAAGGGATTGCCTTTCATTAACTACCCGAAACTGCACCGCCAGATTTGGGCGAAAGAATATTTCCGGGCACAGGCAACACACGAGGAAACAAAGTTCAAAGGCGATTATACACAAGTTCCCCGAGGAAGAGTGACTTGGAATATCAACAAGTTCATAGTTCTAGTTGGGAAATGGGCTGACCCCGTCAAAGAAGAACTGACCGAACTCTTGGAAAAGGAGTTTTCATTGCCCTATTTTGAGTTTGTCTATGATGAGCATTGGGATTTGGGGCACGGCTGGTCGGGAGATATGTGATTTTTCGACAGATACACGCTACAAAAACGGTGCCACCGCCCGGTCGAAAATGCCGTTGACGTAGGCCAGCACCATGCCGTAATTGCTGACGGGGATGCCCGCTTCGATGGCAGGGCGCAACCGTTCTTTCAACTGTATCTCAAGTCTTAAGTCTCCGTCACCCAATAGTCTTCGCAATCTTTTCGATATTCAGGCTCCGCGCCGAAGCGTCAATAATCTCTTTGTAGATGCCGCCTTTCTTGTAGATTTCGTCGGGGTTGCCACTCTCTTCCACGCGACCGTCCTTGAGGGCGTAGATGTAGTCGGCATCGATGATCTGCGAGATGCTGTGCGAGATGATGATGACGGTGCGGTCCTGCTTGATAGCGTCGATGCTGTTCTTGATCTGCTCGGTGGCGATGGCATCGAGACTGGCCGTGGGCTCGTCAAGGAAGATGATGGGCGGGTTTTTGAGGAACATACGGGCGATGGCCACGCGCTGCTGCTGCCCACCGGAAAGGTCGGTGGCACTGTGCGCAAATTGCTTGGGCAGGTCCATCACCTGGTCGTAGAGATGGGCTTTCTTGGCGGCTTCCACCACCTCCTCGTGCGTGGCGTTGGGGTTGCCGTAGAGGATGTTCTCCTCGATAGTGCCGTCGAAGATGTGGTTCTTTTGCAGCACCAGGCCGATGTTCTCGCGCAGGTATTGCGTGTCGAAGTCGCGCAAATCGACCCCGTCGAGGGTGATAGTGCCCACCTGCGGCTCGTAAAATTTGTCGAGGAGGTTGACAATGGTGCTCTTGCCAGCGCCCGACAGTCCGACCAAGGCAGTGATTTTGCCCGGTTCGATCCGCATATTGACGCCAAACAACGCCTGCGTGCCGTTCGGGTAGGTGAAATCAACGCCCTTCAGCTCGAAGTTGCCGTGAATTTGCTCCGGCTTGTGGTCGCCCGACGGTTCCACCTCCTTCTCGGAGTTGAGGATGCCGAAGAAGCCCTCCGCATAGATCAGCGCGTCGTTCACGTCGTCGAAGATACGCTGCAGCTGCGTGATGGGAGCGATGACGTTGCTGAAGAGCATCACGTGGTACATAATCTTACCGATAGTCATACCAGGATATTCGATGAGCACCAGATAGGCGGTGAGGATGATGACCAAAACGGTGCCCACCTGCCGCACGAAACTCTTGAGCCCATTGTAGTAGAAGGCCACCTTACGGGTCTTCATCTGGTTTTCGGTGACCTGATTTTGGATATCGAGTTGTTTTTGTCCCTCAATCTGCTCGCGGTTGAAACTCTTGATGACATTGATGGAGTCAATGATATTCTTGATACCCTGGCTTTTCGACTCCAAATGGCTACGCATCTCGCGGCGCCAGCCCTTGAGTCGGCGGGCCTGCCGGTAGGTAATCCAGAAATAGACGGGCACAATGCCGAGGGCGACGAGCCCCACATAGACATTGGCCGCGAACATCAGGATCAAGGCAAGCAAGGCGCTGGTGAAGAGCGGCAGCAGGTCGATGAAGAAGTTCTGCACGGTGCGCGACAGCGAGCTGACGCCCTGGTCGATACGGGCCTGGAGTTTGCCGGTGGCATTGTCGCCGGAATTGAAGAAGGCCATCTTGAAGGTCAGCACCTTTTCGATGACGCTTTGTGCCAGGTCGCGGCTGACGTAGATGCGCATCCGCTCGCCGAAGTAGTTCTGTGCGAAGGTCACCAATGCCGAGAGTATCTCCTTGCCTAACAGCACGATGCAGATGATGGTCATAATGCGCGCCGCCTTGCCCCATTGGAAGTTGGTGCCGATGAGCGCGTTGATGGCGTCAACAGTCCGGTCAAGCACAATGGCGTTGACCTGTGCCATCAGGGACCCAACCAAGGTAAGAATCAAAGTAATGAGGACCAACCACTTGTAGGGCTTCACAAAGGGTCGGAGGTTTTTAAAGAGTTGGAAGAGATTCATTGAATAGAGTATTTGTGAAAAAGAGGGCAAAGATATAAAAAAAGACGTTAGACTGAAGACTATAGACTTAAGATGGGGAAAGGGCAAAAAAAAAGCCCTCTGTGATCAGAGGGCTTCTATGGTATTGGGCGACGACCTACTCTCCCACCGGTCAAGGCA
>ERZ842401.5432-NODE-5432-length-14149-cov-10.797432_pt1 | contig 14149 bp, 13 predicted proteins | sample MGYA00521270_ERZ842401 | MGnify/ENA primary metagenome ERZ842401 (study PRJEB31892, sample SAMEA3878208) | bioreactor metagenome | biome: Moose rumen | place: Sweden | collected 2011-10 | study: EMG produced TPA metagenomics assembly of the PRJEB12797 data set... | reverse complement strand
CAGAATCACTTTCATCTTTATCATTCTCCTCTATATATTTTTCACTGATTTCAATGACTTTGGCCTTTATCGAGGTCAAATCGCCGCCCTTGACCTGAGCTCCGGCAACATTTTGATGCCCGCCGCCGCCAAAGGCTTCCATAATCACCTGCACATTGAGTTCCCCCGTAGAGCGGGCGCTAAGCCCCACTGTATCCTCTGTAAGCTGGAAGATAAGAATACTCATACGCACGTTTTCAATGCGCAGCAAACTGTCTGCCGCCTGAGCTGCAATCACCTGAATATTGGGGATATGCTCTGGAATGGTCGAAATGATGAGCCCCCCCGGAAAAAGTTCCGCCCGTGCCTTGGTTTTGGCCAGCGCCACCGTCGTATCGTAGTCGGAGCGGAACAAGTGCCGTACCATCACAGGGTCAGCTCCGCTGCGCCTGAGGTATGCCGCTGCATCAAACGTGCGCACACCGGTCTGTACGGCAAAGTTCTTCGTATCCACCACAATACCGGAGTAAAGCGCCGTCGCATCCAGCCGCCCCAAACGAACGTCATCACCAAAGTACATCAAAAGCTCTGTAATCAGCTCGCTTGTGGAACTGGCTCCCGGCTCGATATAAACCAGCAGCGGACTCTTGATAAAGTTTTCGCTGCGGCGGTGATGGTCGATAACCACCACCTGCGGTACACGCTCCAAGAGTGTGGGGTCTGCCACCAAATGCGGAATATGCGTATCTACCACAATCAGCACAGGATTCAACGCTGTAGAATTCTTGATATCTTCAGCATGAACGAACACGCCCGCATATTCTTCTTTATCTTTAAGCAAATCATGGAATTTGTCAATACCATCATTCATATCCGACAGCACAATATGATAGGTCTTGTCTAACTGCCGCGCCATTTTAGCTACACCCATAGCAGCACCAAAGCAGTCAAAATCTTCATTATGGTGCCCCATGATGTAGATTTCATCGGCCCCTTCCATGATTTCCCGAATGGCATGAGCCACCACGCGCGCCTTAACACGGGTATGCTTTTCCACCGCCTTGGCCCGGCCACCGAAGAACTGTGTCTTGCCATTCATCTGTACAGCTACCTGGTCGCCGCCACGGCCCAAAGCCAGGTCAAGACCTGCCTGTGCCTGCGCCCCCAGTTCTGCCATGGTCTGATTTTCTGCCACAGCTACGCCCATGGAAAGCGTAACCGGCAAGCGGTTGGTACTCTGCAATTGCCGGGCCTTATCCAACACATCAAATTTGTCATTTAAGGCCTGATCTAATCCTTGCCGGGTAAGAATCACCACGTAGAGATCCTCATTTACCCTGCGCATAAAGCCGCCCAGATTTTTCATCCATTTGTCAATGGTCTGATTCACCGCTAAAAGCAGCGAAGTTCGTTCCGCCTCCGTCTGCCCCTGCATGACCTCATCAAAGTTATCAATCTGGATATAAGCCAGCACGGTACGACTCTGCTGAAACGTATTTTTTAACTGTTCATGATTGGTTACATCCTGAACATACAGAGTCATCAACGGTTCCTGACGGGGCGCCATCTGCACGGGATGATAATATACATGGAAATACCTATCCGCATTGGCAAAGACGTACTCGCCCTCCTGTCCCCAGACAGGTGCCACAATTATTCCCGGCAGCAAGTCCTTTACATCCGTATCCTGTTCAGGTTTCGTCCCGAAAAAAGCCTCCATTCTGTCATTGCACCATTGAATCCGCCCATCCTCATTGACAATCATAATGGCCTGGGGCAGTTCATCCACTGCATAATTAAGCATTTCGTTGATATTGCGCACCACATTGCGGCAATACCGCTCGAAACGCCTTGAACGGTCTGCACACCGTTCCCGGGCAAAAGAGGCCAGTGCCAGCCATACCACCCCAGCAATGGCAGCAATGTAAAGATTATAATAAGACAACACGCCGATAAGCACCAGCATGATAAGCAAATGTATGGTTAAGTCTATCCACGCCGAAAGATTTCGTGGCATCTAACGCACCTCATTTCCGATTGTGAGCCGCAAAGCGCTGCCTATAGTCAAAAATCATATCAATAAGCCCTGTCATGGCTACCACCTGTGCCAAAAAAGGATTCATCAGAATAAACACATAAAAGACCAGCCTCAAAGCCGTACTCACCTTGAAATGCCGGAACACGCAATGCACCAGCACCAAGCCTTGAAACAGCCCGGCGAAAATCGCCAGGGCATTGGCATTCAGCGACAACTGATAAAGCCACATAATCTGCCGTGTACCACCCCAATAAAGGCCTACCAGCGCAAACCCAAAGATGTACAGGAACGCCAGCGACAAACGCCACTCGTGCACCGGTGGAAAATCCGCCACCACATAGCCTAACCGCTTGAGCAGTTTTCGTCCTGACAAATAGGCAATCCCGCCATACAGAACCCCTATCAATATAAACACAAAAGGAATCAGGTAGGTAACGGTTTTAACCACCTGCTCAATTTCCTCACGGGTTTGCGTTAAAGCCTCCTCACTCATGCCCAAACCTTCATATAACTGCAGATAAGAGTCCCCTGCCAACTGTATAAAGTTCGCCTGCAAAGTCAGCGGATTGATCTCTGTAACCAGCAGGAACGCTCCGATAGAAGCCGCCTGCCCGACAAGTGCCACAAAAATAGCAAAAGCCAAAGCCCGCACACCGGACCAATTTCTGACAAAGGCCCAGCCAAGCAAAAGTCCTATGGGGACAAAATCCAGTACCAACCGCAAAGCCATCATCGGCTCTGTAAAAACAGCCGCAAACAGCCCTGTTATAACCGCTGCCATCATCCCCCTGCGCAGACCATGCCGTACCACCAGAACAATCAGCGGCAGCGGCCAAACAAGCATCAGCAAAATACCAATGAAGGGCAGATAAACCGCAGCTAAAACCAGCACCACATTGAGAGTTGTCAAAAGCCCACTCTCCGTCACGGGTGACATTTTATATTGATTCATCTTGTCATCCTTTCTTATAAACCAACTTACATTATAGCAGAAAAGGATAGGCATGTCTTGAAAGCAGGTACTAATTCACTATTGCCACATCATAATGAAATGGATATAATGAAGTAAAAAACAACGGCAATTCAAGAAAGGTTCGACTTATGAAGATAGTAGTAGGAGTAACAGGAGCCAGCGGCTCCTTTAAGGCGGATGCTATGGCCATTCTCCCCTGCTCGATGAAGACTGCCGCTGGCAGGGTTAAAAAAGACTCCAGACCAATTTACCAATAAGCACCGTAGTCATAACGATAAACAAAGGGCGTACATAACCGACGCCCTTTTTCAGTGCCATGTTCGCACCACAGTATGCGCCGGCAATCATAGCAAGTCCCATGGGCAGGGCATGGGCAAAATCAATCTGCCCCAAATAACCAAAGAAAATCACCGCCGAAATATTGCTGGCAAAATTGAGCGTGCGGGCATTGGCCGCTGCCCCCAAGAAATCAAAGCCGACCATCAACAGGCCAAAGAGCATAAAAGAACCGGCTCCGGGACCGAAAAAACCATCATAAAAGCCCAGAGAAAAGGCCACCAGCCCTGCCAGAAACAGCATTTTTGCGGATAATCCCGCGTATTTATTCTCTCTGCCCCAATCCTTTTTGAGAATACTGTAGACCAATACGGCAAGCAGCATGACCACCACCAGCGGACGCAGGATTTCCGGCGGCAGAAGCTGCACGGTAAATACGCCCAATGCCGAACCGATAAAAGACAGCGGGAATAACCGCCGCATCAGATAGCCGTCTACCTTCCCCGAGCGTACAAAGGTAACGAAACTGGTAAAGCTGCCCATAACCGCCGCGCACTTATTGGTTCCCAAGGCTGTCACCGGAGGCAGCCCCGTCCATAACAGAGCCGGTACGGAAATGAGTCCCCCACCGCCAACCACCGAGTCGATAAAAGCCGCCATAAAGCCAAAAAAGAGTAAAAACGCCAATGTGCCTGCATCCAAAAATTCCATGCCCTATTCCTCATTTCTGAACAATATATTTTCTCTATTCTATCATAGCCGGCTGCTTTAGCGTATAATTTTTCTTCCCTGTTGGCACTTTACATCTATCCCGCGCTGTCCTACAATAGTTTACATACATTTACCATTATGTTTACACTTTTGAGAGGAACGGGATATTTTGAGTGAAGACAAGGATGAAATTCTAAACAAACCCTTTGCAGAAATCGGCGAAAAACTGCATCTGCTCCTGCAGACCGGAGCGCTGTTAATGGAGAATGGTGCCGACAGCGACCGCACAGTACGGGACATGCGGCGGGCAGCGGCCTTTATGGGCATCGACAGCGAACACATGCACCAACATGTGCTCTATACCACCTTGATGTTAAATGTCAGTGACAGCCGTCACTCCTACACGGAATTCTGCAAATATCAAAAACACGGGATTAACATGACTACCCTGTCAGCAATCAGCAAACTGACCTGGCGGGCGTTGGCGCAAAATTACAGTCTGGAGGCATTCCGGCGGCAGCTCAACAACATCCGCAATCTCCCCCGGGCATATCCTGTCTGGCTGACTGCCCTTGGCGCAGGCGCAGCCTGCGGCGGCTTCTGCAAGCTCTTTGGCGGCAGCTGGCTGGATTTTCTCTTAACCGCCATCTGCTCTCTGCTGGGATTTTATGTGCGGCGCCTTTGCACCGCTTACGCGTTTAATACCTATGCCACCATTGCCATTACCTCCTTTGTAACGACTATTCTGGCATGGAGTACCCAGTTCCTGACCGGCGGACTGAACTGGTATCCGCTTATCGCCTGCACCTTATTCCTCGTGCCGGGCATCCCGCTAATCAATGCCGTGGATGATTTGCTCAATAACTTTATCGTGGCAGGCATGACGCGAGCCATGCACACGCTTCTGGTCGTCAGCAGCATGACCTTCGGCATTGTTATCGCCATAAGGCTTTGCGGGGTGACAGACTTCACCCACGTGCAGCTCACGCCGGAAACCGTCTACTTTTCCCATGCTGTTGCCGCAGCCATCGGTGCGGTTGGTTTTTCCATCATCTTTAACGTCCCGCCCCGGATTCTGCCCGTAGTGGCGGTTGGCGGCATCATTACCGTACTCATCCGCAATATCACTGTATTGGAATTGGGCTTTTCCCAGACCGCCGGCTCCTTTCTGGGCGCAGCCGTTGTCGGGCTTATCGCCCTAAAGGCCATTCACTGGTTCCATACGCCCAATATCGTTATGACCATTCCCTCAGCCATTCCCATGATTCCCGGCGTGCTCCTGTACCGCCTGCTCTTTGCCCTCCTAAATATTCACTCCATTACCGCTGAAGAATTCTTCGCCAGCCTGCAAAGCGGCATTGACGGCATCACCATTGTCATCGGCATTGCCGTAGGTGTGGCGATTCCCAATATCTTTATCCATCGCCAGATTGAACGGCGCAAACAGGATAATGTAGCCAGACTGCTGGCCAAAAGATATGCCGAAAGCGAAGATTAAACGCATTAGGAACTAGAGGAAAGAAGGTTACATATGACTCTGACAACAACCATCTCCCCCAAAAGAGCCCCCTTTATGGAAGGCATACGCGACGGTACCCCCATCGCTCTGGGTTATCTGGTAGTAGCCTTTACGCTGGGCATTGCCGCCCGCAACGCCGGACTTACGGCTTTCGCAGGATTCCTCGCCAGCTTTTTCAATCTGGCTTCGGCGGGTGAATACGCCGGTTTTACCGTTATCGCCGCCGGCGGCACCTTATTGGAACTGGCGCTGATGACCCTTGTCGCCAACGCCCGCTATCTTTTGATGACCTGCGTCATCAGCCAGAAATTTGCCCCGGACACCGGTATTATCCATCGCATACTGGTAGCCTATGCCACCAGTGATGAAATATTTGGCATCACCATCGCCAAAAAAGGAGCCTTAAATCCCTACTACAACTACGGCGCTATGAGTGTAGCGATACCGGCATGGTCCATAGGCACCGCCCTGGGCATAATCGCCGGCAACCTTCTGTCGGCAGCTGCGGTGAGCGCCCTTAGCGTGGCATTGTTCGGCATGTTCATCTGGGTCATCATCCCCCCCGCCCGCGATAACCGCATTATCGGCGTACTGGTCGCCATCAGCTTTCTCGCCAGCTTCGCCTGCGCCAATCTGCCCGTAATCAGCGACCTGTCCGGCGGCACGCGGACGATTATCCTGACCGTAGCCATCGCCGCCATTGGAGCCATCCTGCATCCCATAAAAGACAACGCTTAATCCTAAGCAACTACAATGAAGTAATCCCGCCTTATCACTGCTAAAGCCTCCAAGAGAAAGGAAGTTTCCATGAACCACGACATCTATATCTATTTGCTCGTTATGAGTGCCGTAACGCTGGCCATTCGCATACTGCCCGTCACCCTTATCCGCCGCCCCATCAAAAACCAGTTTTTGCGCTCATTTCTGTTCTACGTTCCCTATGTAACGCTGGCGGTCATGACCTTCCCCGCCATCATGGACGCCACCCGCAGCCCCTATGCAGGACTTTTGGCCCTCATCATCGGCATCGGCCTTGCCTGGAAAGGCTTCAGCCTGTTTAAGGTGGCTGCCGCCTGCTGTATTGTGGTATTCGGCGTAGAACTGATTCTCCTTTGACACTTAATAGAAAAAGCAGTACGATACAAGTATCCCACGCCGCCGCTACGCATCCCGGCGATAAAGGAATAGAATATATCGCTAACGCTGTCATAACAGCAATCAAAAATAAAATAATCTCGCAAAACTCCCTTGAAAGCCACTGCTCGCAAGGGATTTTCCAATTACTCCTTCACCGTTTCGTTAACCTATTCTATAACAATGGTTGACATTAAAGCAATGAAGGAGTATCTTTTTTACTGTAATCTTTACGAGGAAGCGATGAATATGCAGAAAACAAAGGAGGATGCACGAAAATGATATGGTACCCTTACCAGCAAATGAAGAACATGAACGCTCCTTATGAGATAATCCGGGCGGAAGGGCCTTATCTCTATACCAAGGATGCCAGACTACTGGATTCCATCTCCTCATGGTGGAGTGTTATCTATGGCTACCATCAGCCACAAATTACCGCCGCCATCTGCCAGCAGGCGGAAAAATTTTCCCACATCATGCTTGGCGGTCTGACCCATAAGCCCGTGGAAGAACTGTCGGAAAAACTTGCCGCCTGGCTGCCCGGTGATTTGGATTATTGCTTTTTCTCCGATTCCGGCAGTGTAGCGGTGGAAGTCGCGTTGAAGATGGCGTTGCAGTATTATGTGAACCGTGGAGAAAATAACCGCCGTACCGTATTGGCGCTTGAACATGCCTATCACGGCGATACCTTCAAAACCATGTCCGTTGGTGATGACGAGGATTACCATTTCATTTTGCAGGTATATGGCAAAAATCCCTATGTCGTGCATATTCCTACGGAGATTGCAGCTTTGGAGAAAGCCTTTGCCCAATATGGCAGTGAACTGAATGCGTTTATTGTCGAACCGCTGCTCCAAGGTGCAGGCGGTATGCGTATGTACGATATCGCTTTCCTGCAGCGGGCCAGAGAACTTTGCGACGAATATGGTGTTTTGCTGATTTTCGATGAAGTGGCAACCGGTTTTGGGCGAACCGGACACCGCTTTGTCGCAGATATCGTTTTACCAGATATTCTGGTACTGGGCAAGGGGCTTACCGGCGGACATATCGGCCATGCAGTTACGGTAGCCAATAAAAAAGTCTTTGCCGCTTTTTATGATGATGCGCCGGAAAAAGCCCTAATGCACGGCCCCACTTTTATGGGCAATGCCTTAGCCTGTGCCGCAGCCAAGGCCTCTATTGAGCTGTATGACCAACTGGATGTAACCGCCAGAGCCAGACATATGGAGGAAATCGCCACAAGAGAACTGGCCGGCTTTACCGACCCGCGTATCCGGGAAATACGGATTATGGGCGGCTGTGCCTGCATTGAGGTATATGACGAAAAGACGCTGGCAGGCTATCAGCAGTTTGCATACAAGCGTGGTGTCTTTGCCAGACCTTTCCTGACCTGCCTGTACTCCATGGCACCCTACATCCTCACGGATGAGGAACTCATTCATATCTATGCCGTGATGAAAGAATGGTTTATAAACTACGGAGGCTGAACTCATGAAAAATCTGAATACACGTGAACTTGTACTCTGCGGCCTGTTCATTGCCCTGATTACCGCAGGTACGTTTATCCGCATTCCGGTGGGTACGGATGTCTATACTCTGCAATTTCTGTTTACCCTGCTTGCAGGGCTGGTTCTCGGTGCCCGTCTGGGAGCCATCGCCGTGGGCACCTATGTGCTGCTGGGCTTAATTGGGGTGCCGGTATTTGCTTCCGGCGGCGGTCCTGCCTATATGCTGCAACCCACCTTTGGTTATCTGCTGGCCTTTATCCTGCAAGCATGGCTGGGCGGTTCTTATGTGCGCCGCAATGCTGCTGTTTCGTATGGTCGTCTGCTGACGGCTAACCTTTTGGGCATGGCCGTTGTTTATCTGATTGGCATAAGCTGGTTCTATCTGATTTCCAATTATGTGATTGATGCGCCTATCCCCCTTTGGACGGCTGTTTTCTACTGCGGTGTTTTGCAGGCAATACCGGACTTTCTTCTCTGTCTGGCGGCAGCAGCCATTGGCTTGCGCTGTTATCAAAGCGGTGTATGGATAGAGGAAAAACGCACAACTGCCCATAAGGAGGTGTGCGCATGAGCAAGAATCTGTTTGTCACAGGAACTGGCACAGAGATAGGCAAAACGTACATTGCCGGTCTCATTGTAAAAACACTGCATGAAGCGGGGCTGAATGTTGCGTATTACAAGGCTGCCATGAGTGGCAATGAACGGCGCCCCGATGGCAGCCTGATTCCGGGAGATGCGCTCTTTGTCAAGGAGATTTCCGGCATTTCCCAGAGCCTTGAGAGCATGTGTCCCTATGTATATGAAAATGCGGTGTCCCCACATCTTGCCTCCCGTATAGAAGGCAATCCTGTAAACATGGATGTAATCGAGCAGACCTTTCAGGCGGTCTGCCATGCGCATGATTATGTGGTTGTCGAAGGCAGCGGCGGTATCACCTGTCCCTTGCGTTTTGATGAAGAAAAAATCTTTCTGGAAGATATTGTGCGCAGGTTCAGCCTGCCCAGTCTTCTGGTAGCAGATTCCGGACTTGGCACCATCAACGGCGTAGTGCTCACCTATGAATACATGGAACAAAAGAAACTGCCCTTAAAGGGCATTATCTTCAACAATTTCCATCCCGGCAATGTAATGGAAGAAGACAACCGGCACATGTGCGAAACGCTAACCGGGCTTGACGTGCTATCCTGCGTCAGTCCGGGCGACAAAAATCTTCCCGGCCTGAGCGCCGAGAAACTTGCTGCATTATTTGCAGACAGTTTCCCACAAACCAAAGGATTGTAATGCTCAATTGCAGTTTGTGGGGGAGTTCCGTTAGTTCGTGATAAAGGTATCCTGTTCATACGTGGTCATGGGGTGAACGGCAATGTCATTAAGTTAAGGTCAGAAAAGCAAAAATCGTTCGTATTCCCTGACCAACGCCGTTAAGTTAAGACTGACAAAAAGAAAAAGACACCAACAATTCGGTTGATATGATATGCTCCCCATTAGGTAGACAGATTAAATAATAAAACTGTCTACTTAATGGGGAGATTTTTATGTATAAGAGGAAGCTATCACCAGAAGAGCAGGTAGCCCTGGTTGAGCAGTACAAGCGCGGTGAAGGAAGTCATAAAGCCATAGCCGAAGCCGCAGGAATTGACAGGTCAACTCTTATAACCTGGATACGTAACTATGATGTCCATGGACCGGAAGTGTTTCTAAGGCAGCATCACCAAAGATACACAGCTGAGCTCAAGGAAGCTGCTGTCCGTGATTACCTTGCCGGCAAAAGCTCACAGGATGTTATATGCCGAAAATATGGTATTCTCAGCCACAGGCAACTACATGACTGGATTATGAAGTATAATAGTCACGAGAAGCTTAGAACAGTAGGCAAAAAGGAGAACAGCATCGTGACTAAAGGCAGAAAGACTACATTCGAGGAAAGAGTCTCCATCGTGGAGGATTGCATTGCTAATGGGCGCGACTACACAGCAACAGCCGTGAAGTTTGATGTTTCCTACCAGCAGGTCTATACCTGGGTCAGAAAACACGACAGAAACGGCATTGAGGGGCTTAGAGATGGCAGAGGACATAGAAAGCCTGAATCAGAAATGAGCGAACTGGAACGGCTCCGATATGAAACTCGTATGCTGAAAGCACAGCTTACCCAGCAACAAATGGAGATTGACTTCCTAAAAAAACTCGAGGAGTTAGAGAGGCGGTGATACTGGGCAGAACACGCCACACATGCGTGTACAGCACAATACAGGAGCTTAGCAGCCAACATGTTGATTACTCAGTTAAGGCACTATGCAAACTGGGTAAAACAACGAGGGCAGCCTATTACAAATGGCTTCATAGAAGACCTAGCCAGAATGATGATATGAACCAAAACCTTGCCAATTTAGCCAAAGATATACATGAGAAGCATCCTGATATGGGCTACCGCAGAATTCGTGACAAGATAGAGCATGACCATGGCCTGCATGTAAACGATAAGCGTATATTGCGTATCTGTCGCAAGATGAAACTGCAATCTGTAATAAAGGGCAGGCACAATTGCTGTACAAGGCCAGCCACTGATCCGTACTATACAGCAGAGAACGTGCTTGAACGCGATTTCCATGCAGACCAATACAACCAGAAATGGGTCACGGATGTGACTGAATTCAAGTACAGTACCGAAGATGGTGCTATTAAAAAGATATACCTCAGTGCTATCCTTGACCTTTGTGACCGTAGGCCAGTTGCCTATGTGATTGGTGATAGCAATAACAATGACCTCGTATTCCAGACCTTTGACAAGGCCTTGGAAGCCAATCCAGATGCTCATCCCCTGTTCCATAGTGACAGAGGATTTCAATATACTAACAAGACCTTTCATGCAAAGATTATGGAAGCTGATATGACGCAAAGCATGTCCCGAGTAGCGCATTGCCTTGATAACGCTCCTATGGAAGGATTCTGGGGTATACTAAAGCGCGAGATGTACTATGGGCGAAAATTTACATCTCGTCAAGAACTGGTTAATGCCATAGAAAACTACATAAAGTATTACACATATGATAGGCCGCAACGGTGTCTTGGCATACTCACACCTAGTGAATACCATGAAAAGCTAGCGAATGTTGCATAAAAACTGCCCGCATTAGTTGCGGGCAGCAAGAAAAGTTACTTATATTTTTTTACGTGTCTACTTGACGGGAAGCACACCAATACCGAAAGTATGGTGTCTTTTTTGTTATTTCAGCAGAACTCATGTCTATTTCGTTCATACCAAACGGCACAGGCTCTTACTATAAATAAAACCTATGCTACTCGGTATATGAAATTAACGACGGTCTGTGCTTTCAATTTCCGCTTGTCAGCCCGCCCATGACGGACAGGCTCGATATATTTGGCAATTTCTTGGAGAATTGTAGGCGGAGCATTCCCCTGCTTCCTGTAATAACTCCTGCAAATATGGGCCGATACAGCAAAATTAACCTGATACTCGTATACTCTGGGCGTTGCACAGACTATAACGACACAGGCAGTTATTCGCTCACTGAAATTGTACATCACCAGTGAAGCGAAGATTTCCTGTATGATGGCATTGTCCTTACGGGCGTGGAAATTAACCATACCAATAGCGTATTTGAGGTCTCTGAAAGATGTTTCTATGCCCCAACGCATATTGTATAGTTCCTTAATTTTGTCAGCAGGAAACGAGCCTCTATCTAATGACGTGGCGATGGTTTCATACTTGTCTTCGGTTATCTTGAATCTTACGACACGGATAGACATTTTGTGCTTGGACTCGAAATCCCATGTTTGCGAAACTTTGTTTTTACCAAATTTCGATTTCCCGCTTATGTATTTAGCAGTACCATTCTTAAATGCGGCCTTATCTTCTTTGGTTTGGGTTGTCCGTATGTCCAAAGGTACATCGACGTCAAATTCTTCCATAGGCAGGGCTTTGACTTCAGTATTCCAACCTTCTTTGACACGGATTAGGAACTCCAGTCCGTCTTTGCGTCTGCAATGCTCCATAAGATTTATGGCTGCATAACCTCTGTCGCCGATAAAAATAGCTTTTCCCTTGAGCGGAAGATTGTTTATCATGGAAACAGCGGCCTGTGGCTCGTCAACAACACGAATGCCTTGGATGACAGCGTCCGCGTAAGTTTTATTCATCAGGTCAAACAGCGTGTTCACATGATACTGATTGAGTCCTTCGGGGTGCCTGTATGAATTAACATGGGTTTCTTTGTTCTCAGGGTTGGTAGCAACATTCACAACCGTCCCGTCACAGGCATAAAGACGATACCCCATATACGTTTTCTCGTCAGACGATAACTCATTAGACTTATGCAGCAGATATTTGAAGGCTTCTGGGCGAATTTTGTCCCTTTGCTGAACAAAGGCTGATTTGGTCGCGAAGTCATCAGCGCCCATAAAATAGTCCGCCAGTTCCTTATTTAAGGATTGACCGCCCATGCCAAGTATGATTTTCAGCATACGCTCAAAGGTAAGAGTACGCTTCCTTGTGAAGTCTTTTTCGGGGTTCACGGCAAAAGAAGAAGCGTCTTTCGCCATTTCAGATATGACGCCGTTAAGCGTATCACGTATCTGTCTGACTTTCTTATCAGCTTCTTTGGGATTTTTGTATGATACTTTTCCCATGACGGAACCCCCTTTCTTAATATTTTGGAGATTTCGTTGACATATTCTTCTACCAAGACACTGCTTCAATAGCTGTTCCGTGGCGTACTCTGGGCATGATGCCAGTTTTGACTTTCCTTCTAATACCATCATACACGATTGGCTTTTTCAATGTGGAAATCGGAGCACGGTATTAAAAAAACTTCAGTTTAACGTGTTTGTGAGGTCAAATATGAAACGAATCACCATATTGAAGTATGGCAAAATAAAACTTCATACGCGGAAGGGAATCGTGTACGTCTTTTTCGCGAAAATGCAACTCCCGATTTGCTATCCTTGTTTTGGCGGCCCTACTGGGGCGTTTTTTGTAAGGCGAATGGGATTTTGTTAAGAAGAAAGGAATTTTTTATGCGTAAAAGTATCAAGAAGAATAAGAAAGCATTGCTGATGGCTGCTGTACTGTCAGCTCTGGAAGTCGGCTCCGTGGTGGGCAATGTCGGTCTGCCTATGACGAACGTGGCAGAAGCGGCGGATAATCATCCAGATATATTTGTCGGACGGCATCAAACTGGCAATGGGGACAGAGTTGGCGTCCCTGTGTATTTAAGGTGGAACATGTCCGCCAATAGATATGGCATATATATAGATGGACATGGTTTTCAAAATACTGATTTGTATGAAACAATAAAGGCTAACCCGATTGACAAAGAGAATATCGTAAAACAAACTGGCGAAGATAAAAGTACCGATATAGCATTAGCGGTTGCTAATGCTATAAATGCAGGGCAAATCACGGCGTCATCAGTTTCAGCAGAGACTATCAATCAGGTAGTCAATTCTTCTGCTTTCCAAAGTAAGTTGAACCAAAAAGCCAATACGTCAGACGTTACTAATGCCGAAAACCGTGCTAAAACAGACGCCCAGAACAGAGCTAATACTGCCCAAAATAACGCTAAAGCATATACTGACAACGTGGCGGCGGGGAAGACAAATACGTCACTCAATAATCTCAATGACGCAGGTAAACAGGTCGTTCGTGACCTCGCTAAAGAAGGTATGAAACAGGCGGGTATTGACGCAACTGGTGATACTATTATTGTCAACAAGCCGATGGACACCGAAGACATCAATGCCAACGGCAGTATCAATGCAACAGGCGAAATTACCGCAGGTGATACAATCCATGGCAAGGGCAATCTTGAAATTGATGGTGATAGTCATATAAAAGGTGGCTCTGAAATCGAAAAGAATCAAACCGTACATGGCGATGAACGGATTGACGGCAATCTCAATGTTGGTAATGACGCAACCTTTGAGAAAAATGTTTTAGTAACTCAAACTTCGCAGTTGTAAAACTGCCCATTAATTATTAAATCAGATTTTCT
>ERZ842401.5431-NODE-5431-length-14151-cov-8.556115_pt1 | contig 14151 bp, 10 predicted proteins | sample MGYA00521270_ERZ842401 | MGnify/ENA primary metagenome ERZ842401 (study PRJEB31892, sample SAMEA3878208) | bioreactor metagenome | biome: Moose rumen | place: Sweden | collected 2011-10 | study: EMG produced TPA metagenomics assembly of the PRJEB12797 data set... | reverse complement strand
TGTGATACCATTCCTTCTTGACGAAAGCATCCTGTAGGCACTGCAAAATTGGTCTTGTTTTAGACTATTTTTGCAGTCATCTACAAATCCCAGCATACCTTCAGCAGAACCTCCCTCGGCCGCAGATGCGTCAGCGTGTAGGACTGCACTGTCGAGGACACCCGAATACACGTTCATACTGCGAGATCCCAACGATATTGCTTCCAATCAGCGACACTTCCCATCGGTAATGGTCATAAAAAACGGATCTTAGTGGGAATGCAAGTTAGGCATTTTACACGACACGGCAAAACCGCAATTAAGAAAACAACAGATGTCGGTAAGCGTATTTATATGGAGAATTAATTACTTTAATTTAACTTTTTTGGGGCAATTTTAGGGGCACTAAAAGCAAAAACCGCAACAGAATTACTCCTGTTGCGGTTTTCTGTGGAGGTAGTCGGATTCACACCTATGTAAAATTGCGTAATAAACAAATAGTATTTTATATAAAACATATTTGATATTCAATAAATTATATAACAAACATAAAAACACATAAAAGTTTGTAGAATCAAAAATTGTATGTATTTTTGTATGTAACTTACATACTTTGGTGCTATGAACATTAAGCGGAACACATCTTTCTTTTTGGAGAAAAGAAAGAAAAACGGAGAGCTGATTACAGAGAACGTCCCCATCATAATGCGCGTGACCTTTTCGGGAATGCGAGTTGATTTCACCACGGGCTACAGGATAGACGCAGACAAATGGGACAAGGACGGGCAAAAGGTGAAAAAGGGCTGCACCAACAAGAAGAAGGAATCGGCAAGCGAAATCAATGATTACCTGAGCAGTTTGTCCACAATTATAGGGGACATCTTCAAGAGTTACGAGGTAGAAGAAGTATCTCCCACCATCGCCCGTGTAAGGGAAGATTTCAACACCAGAATGGCCGGAGCTACACCGGAAGCCGGGCAGACTTCGGCAAAAAGATTCCAGGATGCCTGGGATGCCTTCATTGAGGAGGAAAGCCGCAGCAAAGACTGGACTGTCGCAACGCACCGGAAATATAATGCTGTCCGTAACCGGCTCAAGGATTTCAGGGCCACCTTGTCGTTCGACGATATGGAGGAGAAAACGCTCAACAAATGGGTTGAGTTCCTCCAGAAACAGCCCATGCCGGACGGGACTGTGGGCATGAAAAACAGCACCGTTTACAAGTACATTCAATTCCTTCGGGTGTTTTTGAATTGGGCTACCAGAAAGGGCTATAATACGAAGCTTGACTACCAATCGTTCAGGCCAAACCTCAAGCAGGCCCATAATCAGCCCATATACATCAGCCAGGAAGAGATACATCAGTTGATGGATTTCAAAGCGCCAAAGGGACAGGAAAGGCTGGAAAAAATACGCGACCTGTTCATTTTCTGCTGCTTTTCCAGCCTCAGGTGGTCGGATGTCTGTCAACTGACGCGTGCTCATATAGACGGCGACGCCATCGTTCTCATTCAAAAGAAAACTGCCCAGACCGTGCGCATTGAGCTGAATAAGTACACACGCGCTATCTTGGAGAAGTATGAAGACACCCATATGCCGGGTGAACTGGCGCTTCCGGTAATGTCCAACCAGAAGATGAATGACGCCCTGAAGATACTCTTCAAGCAGGCCGGTATGGACAAGCCTGTCACCCGGACCTATTTTGTTGGCAACAAACGCGTGGATGAAATCAAACCCCTTTACGAGAGGATAACAACCCACGTTGGCAGAAAGACCTTCGTGGTTATCGGACTTTCCAACGATATCAGTCCATACACTATTACCCAATGGACCGGGCACTCCTCTCTTTCAGCTATGAAGCCCTATATGGCCATTGCTGACAAGGAGAAAAAGAATGCCATGAAAAAGTTTGATGAGGTGTAGGCAGAATGATTTCCTTTGATTATCTTTGAATGGCAGGAGCGGCCTCGGCCACTCACGTTCTTATTAAGGTGGTCGCAAATTGCGACCACATGCTGAAAATCAGTTTGTTATAAAAGCCGCAACCTTACGGCGCTGTTTTAAGAGAAGAATGGCTAGAAAGAAGAACGCAGAAGAACAACCGTCGCAAAAATTGCGACAGTTGCCGGTCGATTCGTCTGCAACCAATGAGGTTGTGGCCGCAAATTGCGACCTTAAAGAAGTCGAGTTGGTAGAAAACCGCATTTTTACGCTCCGCGGAGAGCAGGTCATTTTAGACAATGATCTTGCAGTACTGTATGGTACTGTAACTAAGCGATTTAACGAGCAGGTCCAGCGTAATATTGAACGGTTTCCAGCAACGTTTATGTTCCGGCTGACCAAGGATGAGTTTGATTATTTGCGGTCGCAAAATGCGGCCACAAATTTGAGTAAACGTCGTTCCCTGCCTTATGCCTTCACAGAACACGGCGTCATCATGGCAGCTGCAATTCTGAAGAGTGAAATAGCAGACAAGGCCAGCGTGAAAGTTGTCGAAGCATTTGTCACGATGAGACGGTTCCTCTCTGCTAATGCCCAGGTGTTTCAGCGCCTGGAAACCATTGAGTATAAACTGCTGGAGTCTGATCAGAAGTTTGAGGATATTTACTCTAAACTGGAAGAAAAATCATTGAAGCCCCAGCAGGGCATTTTCTTCGACGGCCAGGTCTATGATGCATACGAACTCATTTGCTCCCTTATCAAATCTGCCGCCAACAGGATTATTCTTATAGACAACTACGTAGACGAAAGTGTCTTAACGATGCTGGACAAGCGGATCGCCGGAGTAAACGCAACCATATACACGCAGAAAATATCCGCTCAACTAGCGCTGGATATCGCCAAGCATGATGCGCAGTACCCGCCCATCCCGGTACAGGTATTCAGCAAATCTCATGACAGGTTCCTTATCATTGACAATCGGGTATATCATGTCGGGGCATCCATCAAGGATTTGGGAAAGAAGTGGTTCGCCATCCTTGAGATGGAGAATCAGGACCCGGACGAATTGATTTCCAAGCTTTAGAGCATCAATTAACAAGTCCTTTTATCTCCATTCCGGCGCAGGAATCCGGAGATAATTTGGAATTCTCATAAAAAGCATTTTACTTTGCAGTTGAAATCATATCAACTGCTGCGCGGTCATTTAACCGTGAGGAGAGAGATTGAAGAGTGAGAAAAGGTTCAAATGCCGCTATTTTTATGCAGTTTTCCCAGTAAGACTCATAACAATAGCGCCTCCCGGAAGGTCCGGGATGCCCTGGGCGTTTGGCATAACATATTAAAACCAAAACGTTATGAGTCAAAGATTTGACAAAAGGACTAACCGTAGCGCTTCAAATACAAGAAGCTGATGTAGCAGAAGATACTTCCTTTTTGTCTCTTGTTGAGGTGAGAGGAATCGAACCTCTATTGTAGGAACCAAAATCCTATGTCTTGCCTTTAGACGACACCTCAATTCCGGGTGCAAAGATAGCAATTTCTGTCGAAATTGCCATCTATTATTTACCCTCCCCAAACCCCTCCTGAGGAGGGGCTTGCTCGCTTCGCTCGGATTTCTATCTTTTAGATTTCAAGTAATCGCGGACGAGCGAGCCGCACTCTTCGGCAAGCAATCCGGAGAGCACTTCGGTGCGGGGATGCAGCAGGGATGGGGAGTAGAGGCTGTAGCCGCGGCGGGGATCCGGTGCGGCATATACTATGCGGCTGATCTGGCTCCAGCCCAGGGCGGCCGCGCACATCGGGCAGGGCTCCACGGTGACATACAATGTGCAGTCCTGCAGATACTTGCCGCCAAGGGACTCGGTGGCGGCCGTTATCGCAATCATCTCGGCATGGGCGGTGGCATCGTGCAGCCGTTCCACCATGTTGTGCCCTTTCCCTATGATGCGGCCGCGGCAGACTACCACCGCTCCGATCGGGATCTCCTCCTCGGCCGCTGCGGCCCTGGCCTCCGCCAGCGCCTCGCGCATAAACTTTTCGTCTTTGTCCATAACCGCCGGCAATTTAGCAAGATTGTGGCCGAATTGCAAGTCCTTTGAAATAAATACTGTGTTATATGGCCGATTTGTGATTAAACGTTTCAATCGTTTTGTCAAACAATTCTTTGAAACTTCCGAAAAACGTTAGTGCCTCATTGAAGTAGCTCTCCGGATAAATGATTATATTTGTTGCAAACAATATTATTTAAAAATGAAAAGCTATCCAGTAGTCATTGTTTTGTTAACTGTTACTATATTGTTTGGGTGTAGTAAAAACGAAGACATTCTACAAACGGCGGATGAAACGGACATTTTTTTCCTTGCTAAAAAATCTGTGGAAGAGATGCTCTCTTCAATTGAATGTGCTACCAAGGGCGAAACAGAGAGAACAATAGAGTCCTATTGGATTAAAGAGATTAATACTAAAATAAAGGGATCTGATGATAAAGCACACTGTTTATATGTTTTTAATTTCAAGAATAATGAGGGTTTTTCCATAGTCTCCAGTGATCCGGAAAAGGGTTTGTTGGCTCTTTCTTTTTCAGGTACTCTAAAAGAAGGTGCACCTATTGATAATCCCGGATTGAAAGTTGTATTGGACAATCTTGAAGCCTATGCTGAAATGCCTGCCAGGGTAGATTCCATTGAGTATTTTGTGTATGGACCGTGGGTGGCGACAACTATATATCCTCAAAGCAGAGGGTATTGCGAAGTGAAATGGAATCAAGGTTACTCAACGAGTCAACACTATTATAATGAGTACTGTCGTGATGTAAATGGCAACTATTGTCCTGCAGGGTGTGTTGCTGTTGCCGTCGGACAACTAATGGCAATTTATAAATATCCATCGACATACAATGGATATATTTTTGACTGGGATGCCATGGTCGCAAGCGCTGCAGCTCAGAACAATTCGGGAGACTATTATGTGGCACGACTATTTCAACAGTTGGGTTTACCAGGAAACCTCAATATGAATTATTCTACATCCGGTAGTTCTTCGTCCATTTTTTATGCCCCTCAGACACTGGCAGCATTTGGATATACAAACGGAGGCGTGTATGACCTTTTTGATACTTCATCGTGGAATGAGTTAATCAACGGATATCCAATTTTAATGCGTGGTCAATCCTCGACAAGCGGAGGTGGCCATGCTTGGCTCGCTCATGGTATATTAAAGGCAACACGTGAGATACAGGGATGTAATATTAACGGAGAGCCGATGTTTTATGAATATGAATCAAAATACTTTGTATTATGTAATTTTGGATGGGGCGGAGCAGCAGATGGTTATTATGCCATTGATGCTTTTTCTCCGGTAAGTGGGCCAGTATTTCAGGACCCTGTTTCACCTTCCACAACATTGGGCGGTTATAGTTTTCCGTATGATATATACTCTATCCGCAATATTCGGTTGTAATTAATTATTCTTTATGCTCCAGGCCGTTAAACGACAAGTCTCGTTAGAGATTCTTCTTATACCATATTGTGCCCTTGCCAGTTCATGTATTCAGGGGTTTGATCCTTCCGGAGCAGACAGTTGCGTCGTAGTTGAATGTGTCTTGACTGATTCTCCGTTTCAGACACTGTCCGTTTATTATACGAAGGACGGTGCTCAAGATGTCGCGGATATGATCGAAAATGCAGAGTGTATGCTTTCTGATATTACAATCGGTGACGCTCCTGTGTATTTCAGTTTTTCTAACGGACGGTATACCCTTTTATACTCGCCGTTGGAAGGACACAGATATAAACTTTTCATCAAAATGGACGGGGGAAAGACCATTGAGGCAGAAACGACATTCCCGCATAAAGCTTATTTGAGTTATAATTCAAAAACCTTTAATGGAAGCAGCCCGTACTGGACCCATTTTGCCATATCCAAGGGTACAGAAGATGCGACCTGGATTTTCTACTCCGGCAGCGAGGATTCATATCTTGCAACGACCTATCCATATGTGGATGACTTCAACGAAACAGATTCCCATGTTTCGCAGTTTTACTCTTTGACAGATGGATGGCTCGGTATGTTATTGCACGGCGCATATGCCTTGGCATTTCAGGGCTCCCAGAACGATGGCGATTCGTTTATTGTGCCTGATTCTGATGCGGCAAAAAGGGTCGCAGAGAATTTTTTGGCAAAATACCTGCATAAAAACAGCCTTAGGGTTTCCCTATCGGAAAATGTTGAAAACGGCCAGATCTATCCCTCATTCACCATCGTTGCCTGCCTAAGGGAAAATGATGGAACACAGATTTCTTCAAAAGAGAATGAAATGATGAAGAATAATGCCCTGCGGTTTTATTCAGTTTCGGATGAATATGACAGATATCTGATCGACATGGCCAAGGAGAAGCCTTCCGGATGGAATAATATGTTCTATAGAAGCAATCCCTATTCAAACATTTCTGGTGCCACAGGGATTTTCGGTGCAGCGGTGCCATGCTCGTTGACTCCGGTCGAGCATTGGTTCGTAATGAATCCTAATCAACCGCTGTATTGACATTGTATGAAGAATCTTTGCGCTTTTATTATCTTCTTTCTTGTATTTGTCTCAGTTGCAAAAGGGCAGACAGGAGAACTATTGGATTCACTTAAGAGCTCATATATTTCAGAGAAAACCGACATAAGACTTCCTTCCAAAACTGATCTTTTACAGCGTTCTGCCATGGTTTCACCAATTGGGGAATGGGACATCATCAAATCTGCGCAGACCATACCAGGAGTAAGTTCCGGTTCGGAAGGGAGTTCTTCGTTTTATGTTCGTGGTGGTGACAAGGGGAACAATATGATGTTTTTGGACGGCGTCAGGATTTATGGCGCCGGTCATCTGTTCGGTTTAAGTGCCGCAGTTCCACAGGACATCGTTTCTTCGGCACAGTTTTATAGCGGGAACTTTGTTGGAGCACACACCAATATGTTGTCGTCTGTAATAGATGTCAAGACAATAGATGGTGATTTTAATAAGCCTCAAACATCGTTTTCCATCAGCACTTTTTCTGCCGGAGGCGGTGTTTCTGTTCCGATTATGAAGAATCGCCTTTCCGTTATGGCATATACTCGAGTATCTCCATTTGGCAGGGAATATAATTTTGTCAGTGGTTTGTTCTCGGATTTTGGACTTGATCTTCCAAAGAGCATGGAGTCTCAACCTATGGAGTTGTTTGTAAAAGCCACGTGGCTTACCCTTAAGAAAATGCGGGTGTCGCTCTCCTGTTTCAATACTAGAGACGACTATAAACTGTTGTATCAGATAAATAAATGGGACCAGTTTGGATGGCGTAACCAAGTAACAAACCTGTTCGTTTCCTCTAATGACTTTGGCGACTGGACCTTTACGGGGAATGTTTCAATCAACAATTTTTCCAATTGGCGCAGGCAGTTTCATTATCCGTTTACCGATGATGATATGGTTTCTGTAGAATCCTGTTTGAATGAAAGAACCATCACTGTCCAGATTGAAAACAACAAATCCAGATTCTGTCACGCGTTAGGAGGCAAATTGAGTTCTGCTTTTCCAAGAAGCTTTTTGGGGAACCTCTGGTATCATATCTATGGGGCGCTAGGCAAAATATCATTGTCTTCGACATTCAGGGGGAGCTGCTTTGTTCCGGATTATTCATCGAACGCAGTTCCCTTTCTAGACCCGGAGATAGTATTGTCTGCGATTTACAATGTCGATAAAAACTTGACTTTGAATCTTTCTGCCGACTACTTGTCCCAATATTACCACGTCGTTGAAGGTTTTCCTATGGGCTGGTCCATGGATTTCTATATTCCAGCTTCAGATACAACGCGGCCGGAGCATTCCTTCCAGGTGTCCGGTGGGATGTCGTTGAATCGGGGGAGACACAGTGCCAGTTTCACCGGATATTATAAAAAGTATCAAAACCTTGTTTATTTCACCGATGAAAAAGGTTTTTTCAATCAAGATGTGAAAAACGACGTATCAAACACTCTTCTTGCCGGAGAAGGACGATCATATGGTTTGGAAATGAAGTATACCTATAAAAGCCAAAGGATGAGTGTGGACTGGAATTATACTCTTTCCCGCTCAATCAGGCGTTTTGATGGTATCAGCGACGACGATTGGTATCCTGCCAGATTCGACAGGCCACATATCCTGAATCTGAACATGGAGTACACTTTAAAATCTGCCGGTTCCATAAAATACGGACTTACCGGTTTTTTTACTCTACAGAGCGGTCACAACGAAAGCATTCGTACAGGCATTGTTGAAGTGATTTTGCCTTGGAAGAAAGAGGGCTTGTATGATTATTATGGCAATGTCGTAAACAATTACAGGATGCCAACCGTTATCCGACTCGATATCGGTACCTGTTTTCAATGGAAAAAAGGCAAGTGCTCTCATTGTTTAAATATAGGCATCTACAACATCCTAAACCGTTACAATCCTTCATTCATTTTCTTTGATCAGAACTATGGAGAATGGAAGACAATTTCTTTGTTCCCGATAATGCCCACTTTCAATTACAAAATTACAATATAGTTGTATTCATATTCTTTGAAACTTCCAAAAAAAGTTTCAAATTTGCAGTTGGACATGAAACTTTTTCTCATTGACGGCCACGCCCTCATCTTCAAGATGTACTATGCCTTCCTGGGCAGGCCGATGATAAATGCGGGAGGGGTGGATACTTCCATCCTTTTCGGCTTCACCAAGTATCTGCTGGAACTCATCCGGCGGGAACAGCCTACCCATATCGCGGTCGGTTTCGACCCGCCCGGAGGCAGTTTCCGCAATCAGCTCTATCCCGAGTATAAGGCCAACCGCGTCGAAACCCCCCAGCTGGTGATCGACGCCTTGCAGCCACTCACGGAAATAGTGCAGTCGCTGAATATCCCGGTGCTGATGATTCCCGGATTCGAGGCCGACGACGTGCTCGGCTCCATGGCCAAGCGCAGCGCCCGCGAGGGCTTCGACGTCTACATGGTCACTCCCGACAAGGATTACGGCCAGTTGCTGGAGGATCATATCTTTCAGATGAAACCCGGCAGGAAGGGCGGCGACGACGAACTCTACGACATCCCGCGTCTGCGTGAGAAATACGGCATTGAGAGGCCGGACCAGATAATCGACATGCTCGCCATCTGCGGTGACGCTTCCGACAATGTGCCCGGAGTGAAGGGCGTGGGAGAGGTCGGCGCAAGCAAACTGCTCGCAAAGTACGACACCCTGGAGGGTATTTATGGCCATATTGCGGAACTGACTCCCCGCCAGCAGGAACTCTTCCGCGCGGCCGAGGATCACATCGCCCTCAGCAAGGTGCTGGTGACCATCAAGACAGATATCCCCATCGACGTCACGGCCGACGACATGGCCCTCCGCCCCGCCAGCCCCCACGCCGCCGAACTCTTCAACCTCTACGGCTTCAACTCCCTGAAGAAGTATCTAGGCCCGGTCGATGCCGAGGGAGTTAATCCCCCTCCGGCATCCTCGAACGCCGACGTCGCTTTTCTGCTGGACGGCGACAAACTCTGGCTGTCCGACGCCCAAGGCACCCGCAGCGGCAGTCCAGCGGAATTCAAAACCATACTCGAAGACCCGCAGAAAAGCAAAGCCGGATTCGGCATCAAGGCCCAGATGAACGCTCTTGCTAAGCAGGGCATCCGTCTGCAGGGGAAACTCCTCGACATCAAACTGATGCACTACCTGATCAACCCCGAAAGCGACCACCGTCTTGTGTCCCTCGCGCAGACCTACCTTGGCATAAGCCTCGACGAAGCCGGCAGCAGCGACGCCGGACTGCTCTTCGCCGACGACTCCTCCGCCGACCGCAGCGCCGACACCGCAGCCATCCTCAGCCTCTCTTCCGTCATCTGCGCCGAACTCTCCGCAAGCGGCATGCCCGACCTTTACAACAAGATCGAGGAACCCCTTATGAGAGTGCTCTCGCAGATGGAACTCACCGGAGTGAAAGTGGACATAGCATCGCTGAAGGATTTCGCGAATTCCCTGCGGGAACAGATGAACGCCCGTGAGGCCGAAATCCAGGAGTATGCAAGGACTCCCGGTCTTAACGTGAGCTCCCCCAAGCAGATGGGAGAAGTCATCTTCGAAAAACTCAAGCTCGATCCGAGGGCGAAGAAGCCCGCCAAGGGCACATGGCCCACCGACGAAGAAACCCTCTCCGCCCTCGCCGACAGGCATCCTATAATCGACGCCCTGCTCGACTATCGCGGCCTGCGCAAGCTTCTCTCCACCTACATCGAGCCATTCGCACAGTATATATCTCCCGTCGATGGTCGCGTGCATACCACTTTCAATCAGGCACTTACCTCCACCGGAAGGCTCTCCAGCAGCAACCCCAACCTGCAGAACATCCCAATCCGCACGGAGCAGGGAAGGGAAATACGCAAGGCCTTCGTTCCCGGAGAGCCGGGCTGGGTGATGATGTCGGCGGATTACTCTCAGATCGAACTCCGGGTGATGGCCCATCTCTGCGGTGACGAACACCTCCGTCAGGCCTTCCGCGGGGGCCTCGACATACATGCCGCCACCGCCGCCAAGATATTCGGCAAGAGGGTGGAAGATGTGACTGCCGACGAGCGCCGCATGGCAAAGACCGCCAACTTCGGAATCATGTACGGGATTTCCTCTTTCGGGCTGGCCCAGAGGCTGAAATGCCCGCGTGCGGAGGCTAAGAAACTCATCGACGACTACTTCGCGTCGTTCCCTTCGATCCGCGCCTTCATCGACGGCACGCTTGCGAAGGCTCGCGAAACTCTCTATACAGAAACGATGCTCGGGCGCAGACGATACATCCCCGACATCAATTCCAACAATGCGAACATCCGCGCCAACGCCGAGCGCAACGCGGTCAACGCTCCCATCCAGGGCACGGCCGCCGACATCATCAAACTTGCGATGATACGGGTGGCGGAGCGCCTGCGAAAGGAGGGGCTGAAGGCCCGGATGGTTTTGCAAATCCACGATGAACTTCTGCTGGAAGTGCCCGAGGCCGAGATAGATGCAGCCCGGGCCGTCCTGGTGGAAGAGATGCAAGGTGTAATGGAACTCAGTGTTCCGCTGACAGTTGAATGTAATTATGGCAAAACCTGGCTCGAGGCCCACTAGCGAACTTATCCGCCTGGCGATCATCGGAGACGGTGCTGCGTTCACCGAGCTCTGGGACACGCATATCGATTCCCTCCGCTCCTACATCAAGAGCCGGATGAAGAATCTCGATGACTTCTACGTCGATGACATCTGCTCGCGCAGCTTTGAGAAGGCCTTCCGGCAGATACGCAATTACGATCCTTCCAAGAGCCGGTTCTCCACCTGGCTCACAAACATTGCGCATAATACGGCGGTCGATACCGTTGAGGCCGAGAGCCGTTCGAGCAAGCGCTATGTGTCGATAGATCAGGATTTTACAACCGAAGAAGAAACTCCGCTGGAATCGATGATCCGCGACGAAGACCAGGTGGAGACCGAAAAATATATCGACGGCCTGCCCGAACTCTACCGCAGAATCGCGCGGATGCGTCTGGTGGACGGTCTGCAGTACAGCGAGATAGCCGAAGAGACGGGTCTGCCGCTGAACACGGTCCGCACCCGTATCCGCAGGGCCAAGGCCCAGATCGACAAGATGAAAACAGAAGAAACAATATGACGACCAACAAATCCTTCAAGTATTGGCAGTGGCGCACCATAGTAGTGTCGATGGTGGTCTATGCTATCTATTATTTTGTCAGAAAGAACTTTTCGATCGCAATGCCCGGCCTCACGGCCGAGTACGGCATCTCCAATACCAGTTTCGGTATTGTGATCGCCATAGGTTCGCTTATTTATGGTTTAAGTCGTTTTCTGAACGGTTTCGTGGTGGAGAGAGTCAGTCCCAAAACCTTCATGGGCATAGGACTCATACTTTGCGCGGCTGCGAATATCTGCTTCGGATTCGGAGTGGATATCAGTTATTGGATTACAGGCGTGCATGAGGGTCCGCAGTTCGTGAACATGCTGATTCTCGTGATGGGAATCACCATCGTGCTCAACCAGTATTTCCAGGGGATGGGCTTCCCTCCGTGCGCCCGCATGCTCCCGCAGTGGATAGCTCCCGGCGAACTGGCCACCAAGATGAGCATCTGGAACACATCTCACTCCATCGGTGCCTTCTGCGCCGTGGTGGTCTGCGGCCTGCTGATGACCAACATGGGTGCGGATATGTCGGGCGACAGCAGCATAGTGGCAAAGATTACGGCCAATCTGGCGGCAAGCATAAAGGGTTGGGACGAACTCACTGCTGCCGATCAGACTTCCAGGATAATGGCATACGCCTCCCATTACGGGGCCTGGCGCTGGTGTTTCATAGTGCCTGCCATCGTGGCAATTGGCGGCGCCATCCTGTGCTTCACCGGCCTGAAGGATACTCCGCAGAGCGTCGGACTTCCCGAAATCGCCGGGACTCATACCGGAAAAGAGGCTACCGAAGGAAAGAAAGGAGCCCACGGCGCATTCCTCAAGCATATGGTATTCTTCAACAAATGGGTTGTCCTCTATGCCCTGGCGAACATCTTCGTATATGTGCTCCGGATGGGCGTGCTCGACTGGGGCCCCAAGTTCCTTACCGAAGACCGAGGAATGAATATACAGGGCGCTGCATGGTCGGTTGCCGTGTTTGAGCTTACAGCCGTGTTCGGCACCATCTTCGCCGGATGGGCTACCGACAGGATATTCAAGGGCCGTGCGCACCGCATGTGCCTCTTCTCCATGATAGGATCCGTCATCTTCCTCGGCCTTTTCGCCCTGGTGGATATGCCCGTAGTACTTTCGACCATCGTTCTGGCTCTCGCCGGCTTCTGCATCTACGGCCCCCAGGCACTCATCGGTATCGGAGCAGCAAACCAGGCGACCAAGGAAGCGTCGGCGACCGCCAACGGCCTTACCGGCATTCTCGGCTATGTGGGCTCCGCCCTCTCCGCTCTTGGTGTCGGCCTCATCGCGGACCACTTCGGATGGAGGGCTGTGTTCGTGACCTTCATCTGCGTGGGCATAGTCGGAGCCATAATCTTCCTGCTTATGTGGACTGCTCCCCGCGACGGATATGAACGTTCCCGCAAATTCACCGAAAATTACGCGAAGAATGACTGAAGAACTTAAATCCCGTCTGCTCAAGATCAGGCATGTCGCCCTCGACATGGACGGCACTATCTATATGGAGAACAACATTTTTCCTTTTACGCTGGATTTCCTGGCTAAACTGCGCAGCATGGGTATCACCTATTCTTTCCTGACCAACAATCCGACAAAGTCGCTGGACGACTACCTTGCGAAACTCGCCCGCATGGGAATCGAGGCCGACAAGCAGCAGATGTACAGCACCGTGCCGGCTACGATCGACTTCATCAAGGCCAATTATCCGTCGGCCAGGCGCCTTTTCCTGCTGGGAACCCCTTCCATGATCAGCCAGTTCGAGGAGGCGGGTTTCGTGAGCACGTCGGATTCTGCCGAAGATGTGCCGGACCTGCTTGTGGTGGCCTTCGACCCTACGCTGGTGTATTCCCGCCTGTGCCGCGCGAGCTGGTGGGCTCAGCAGGGGATTCCCTACATCGCCACCAATCCCGACCGCGTGTGCCCTACCGACCAGCCTACGGTGCTTGTGGATTGCGGATCGCTCAGCGCCTGCATCGAGTATGCCACCGGCCGCAAGCCGGATACTGTCATAGGCAAGCCGGATCCTGCCATGATCGAGGGGATAGAGCATCGCTATGGCCTTGATGCAGAAGAGATTGCAATGGTGGGCGACCGTATCTACACCGATGTCGAGTGTGCCTATAATGCCGGCGCTTTCGGAGTGCTGGTGCTCAGCGGGGAAACTACGCTGGAGGTGGCCCGGCAGTGGCCGCACGCTCCGTCGCTGATATGTCGCGATATCGAGGAATTTGGTAATCTGCTCGAGGAGGCTCACGCTTTATGCTGATTCCGTCTGAACAGGATTTCGCGCAGGCGATTGCTCTCTGGCGCGAGTGGAACGGGCGCATCAATGTGATTTCCCGCAAGGACGAAGACAACATCTTCGCCCACCACATCCTCCATTCCCTCGCCATAGCGCAGTACCTCGAACTCTACTATCCCTCGTGCGTGGTTAGTCCCCCTTCGGGAGTTCGCCCTTCGGGCTCACCCCACCATCCCTTCGGGACGGTCCCCCCGCTATCGAACCGCGGGTG
>ERZ842401.5430-NODE-5430-length-14152-cov-3.294034_pt1 | contig 14152 bp, 13 predicted proteins | sample MGYA00521270_ERZ842401 | MGnify/ENA primary metagenome ERZ842401 (study PRJEB31892, sample SAMEA3878208) | bioreactor metagenome | biome: Moose rumen | place: Sweden | collected 2011-10 | study: EMG produced TPA metagenomics assembly of the PRJEB12797 data set... | reverse complement strand
TAGCAGCGGCGTAGCCTTTACCCTTGACGCACCTTATTCCTTGGATACACTGTCTAAAGCCCAAGTAAGAAGTAGCGGTTAGATTTTTTTCTCACAAAAAGCTAGTTAGTAGACATCAAACAACTTTTTTTAGCATAAAGATAGCCAGTTGTAGCTATCAAGCATTAGCATTGCTCAAGGAGCCAATCTCGTGACGGAGCAATGCTGAGGCTTGAGAGCGTAACAACTGGCTCTCATTGTCTATATGAAAAACTAAGATTTACACCATGAGCATACGGAACATTTCGATAACTTGCTCTTTTGTAGCCTCACGTGGATTGCCTGGATAACATGCATCGTTAAGTGCATCTGTTGCAAGCTGATCCAAATCTTCCTCTTTGATTTTATCAAGAGTTTTTGGAATTCCCACATCCTCAGAAAGCTTCTTAACTGCAGCAATAGCAGCATCACGATATTCATCCTGAGACATTTCATCAACTCCCTTTACGCCCATAGCTCTAGCAACCTCGCGGAGTCTCTCACCTGTGTACTCGCGGTTGAATTCCATAGAAATTGGAAGGAACATAGCGCAAGCAACACCGTGTGGTGTGTCATAATGAGCAGAAAGTGTATGAGCCATAGCATGGTCAATTCCAAGACCTACGTTTGAAAATCCCATACCTGCAATATACTGTCCCAAAGCCATTCCTTCGCGTCCTGACTGCTTGTTATCTACAGCATCACGAAGGTTCTCTGAAATAAGTCTAATTGCCTCAAGGTGGAACATATCTGTCATTTCCCAAGCTGCCTTAGTTGTATAGCCCTCAATAGCGTGTGTAAGAGCGTCCATACCTGTTGCGGCTGTAAGCCCCTTTGGCATTGATGACATCATCTCAGGGTCAACAATAGCCACGATTGGCATATCGTGTGTATCAACGCATACGAACTTTCTCTCCTTTTCAACATCAGTGATTACATAGTTGATAGTAACCTCTGCTGCTGTACCAGCCGTTGTTGGAACTGCAATGATAGGTACACATGGATTCTTTGTAGGAGCCACTCCCTCAAGGGAACGCACATCCTCAAACTCTGGATTTGTAATAATGATACCGATAGCCTTTGATGTATCCATAGAAGAACCACCACCAATTGCCACGATGCAATCAGCACCAGACTTCTTGAAAGCTTCAACACCTGTCTGTACATTTTCGATTGTTGGATTTGGTTTAATATTTGAATAAAGCTCAAATGGTATGCCAGCCTTATCTAGTAAGTCTGTAACCTTTGCTGTTACCCCGAACTTTACAAGGTCTGGATCAGAAGCTACAAATGCCTTCTTGAAACCATTGTTGTTGATTTCAGTAACTACCTCTGAGATTGCGCCAGCACCATGATATGATGTTGGATTAAGTGAAATTCTGTTTGCCATTTTTCCATTACACTCCTTATCTTTTAAACTTACTGTGTTAATTATTTAACACACCCTACGCATTTAATTTTAACATCGTAAAAATACTAATATAAGTTACAAATATGCCAATGTGTTCCAAACCATAATAATCTTTGGGGAAATATTGAAATTGCGACGAAGATATTTAATATGATACATTAATAGTTATGAAAGAAGATTTAAAATATAGATTAGCTGAGGCCATGAAGGCCTGCATGAAAACTACATCAGTAGAGAATATCACAGTAAAACAAATCGTAGAGGTATGCGGTGTTTCCAGGCAAAGCTTTTATAGAAATTTCATAGACAAATATGATCTCATCAACTGGTATTTTGATAGACTTTTAGAGCAATCCTTCAAGGAAATGGGCAAAGGCGAAACTGTTAGAGACGGTCTAATCAAAAAATTCGCCTACATCAAACAAGAAAAATTGTTTTTCTCCGCCGGATTTAAAGGTGACGATCAAAACAACCTAAAAGAACATGACTTTATAATGATATATGAGTTTTATTGCGGACTTATTAGGAAAAGAACAGGAAAGCTGCCAGAGCATCATGTGCGAAAATTGCTAGAAATGTATTGCCAAGCATCTGTTTACATGACAGTCCAATGGCTTATGAAAGGCATGCCAGAAACAGAAGAACAATTGGCTGATTTAATGATAGACGCCATGCCTCCACAGGTCAGCCAAGTCTATAAAGAAATCGGCATTTTGTAAAAAAAAGGAGTTTTGCAAAGCAAAACTCCAACAGTGCTTATTAATCGATTATGAGTACAATTTTTTAATATTGCCCTCTTCAACATCAACAGCCTCTATCTTAAATTCACCATTTAGGAAAGACTGAAGCTGACCATGTGTATTGATAGGCTTGCCATTGACATAAATAATAAACGGCTTCTGTCCTTCGGCATTCAAGGTCATTCTATAATCTACTCTATCTAAAGCAGACTCGATTCCCATTTCGTAAGAATCAAAATAACTATAAGCATTACCAAGGGTTTGATCGGATGTAATCCAGTATTCTTCAACAAAATTAATCTTTGGATCAATTTTACTCATTTTAACAAATTTCTCTGAGCTCTCTTCTCTTAAAAGCTTGAATTCCTTATTAAGTGTTGTTAATTCCATTTCACACCTCTTTTTTGAAAACCGTTATATTTCTAATTCCATATGCACATTAGCACCATTTTTATAACGTGTCAACACTTAAATCTCTATAATAATTATCGTTCTTTCCATAAACTCTTTAGTGGAACTGCCAAAAAGATTGCCTTTAAAACGTTGTCTGCTATCATGCAGCACCATACTCCTATGAGGCCCATATCAAAGAAATGAATTCCTATAAAGGTAGAAAGAATCCTGATAAGCCACATTCCTCCTGCCTCAATAATGAATGGGTACTTTGTCTTGCCAAGGCCGTAATATATACCTTCAGCTATAATATATAGTCCAAAAAACGGTTCGTTGAAAGCAACCAGCCTTAAAACTGTAGCACCAAGAGCTATAACCTCTGGGTCTGTAGTAAAAAATCCCATCAAAGGTCTAGCGAAGAAAAACAGTAATACTCCACTTATAGTCATAACACCTATTGTGCAGGCTATAGAACTCACACAGACCTTGTGATATTTATCGTGATTCTGCTCACCATAGGCGATACCAACCATTGTATTAGCCGCTGATTTAAAGCCATAGCCACCAATATAAAACAGCTCTTCAGCTCCTACCGCAATGCTATGGGCTGCAAAAATAATAGTACCCATGTGTGATACCAGCCCTGCAAAAACCACGTATCCTGATGTAGATGCAATATTAATTAACAATATTGGAATTGATAGTTTCCACATCTTAGCTGTGATGGCTTTATCAGATTTGAATAGATTGCCGTGGAAGCTAAGTAAAGGCGACCTAAAAAACGCAATCAATGTGAGTATTCCACCTAATGCTGCTGCAATACAAGTAGCATATGCAGCCCCATCTACTCCCAAATGCAAACCATAAATGAATACATAATCCAAAATGATGTTCACAAGATTTATAACTATACTTATGACCATTGGGGTCTTGGTGTCCTTTGTGGCTCTGATTGCTGCGGCCAAAATATAATTAACCGATTTTAGAACTACTGGCACTGATATCCAGAAAAAATATCTGGTAGCCGCAGGCCTAATAGCCTCTTCAGCTCCCATCCAAATTGCCACATACGGCGTAACTGCCAAGCATATGGCCTCTAATACCAATCCAACACCGATGGCAAATACAAGGCTCTTTCTGGCGACTTCTTTGATTTGATTTTCATCGCCTGATCCAATGGCTTGAGCAATGAGTGTCATGGCGGCTACACCAAAAGCATAGGGCAAGCTTCCTACAAGCCATGTGATAGTAGTAGATGTGGACACAGCCGCCGTAGCCTCTGCTCCCAATCTGCCAACCATGGCAGTATCCACATACTGCATTAGCACAGAAAGAACCTGCTCTAGCATAGTAGGAAGTGCAACTGTCACTACCATCCAAAAAACATTTTCATTTATCTTCTTCGTTTGTACCATTATTATCTTTTCCTAATCCATTGGCCCAGACCATAGACTCGATAGCCCTAGCTATTCTGATAGCATCTATAGCTTCCATTGCCCTTTTGTAATCGGCATCCTGCTTTTTGATTTTTGCAGAAAATTCCTTTTGTTTTTGCTCGAATTCCTCAGCTCTTTTTTGTTTAGCCCTTGCAGCCTTCTTTTGAAATGCTGCATAGTCAGCATTGCTAGCTGTAGTACGAGTTTTAGTTTTACCTAATACCTTTGAATGGGTGAGCACGCGACCATCATTGTCCAAATTGAGATAGTTGTAAGCCTCTACTATCCTATTATAGGCTGTTGCATCATCATTACCTGTCACGTCTGGATGACATAGCTTTACCAAATCTCTATAGGCATTTTTTATTTGTTCCGATGTGGCCATTGGTCCCAGCCCAAGGGCTTCAAGCGCTTCTTGCCTTGTTTTTATCATACCAATCTATGCAGAGTACTCTGCATTTAATACCTCCCCAATAAAATACAGTGAACCAAATACTATTATTTTTCTCCCTGATTTTGCAGCTTCTCCGACTGCATCCTGATATTTTAGTGAAGCTTTTGCTTTCACTCCCATGCCAGTAATGGTGTCAGCTAATTCTATGGCTCCCAAGGTCCTTGATGTGTCCACCGTCACCGTGTGGAATTCATAAGCTAATGGAGCGATAATTTCCACCATCTGAGCATAGTTTTTATCTGCCATTACCCCCATTATAAATGAAAACTGCTCATTTGGAAATTGAGCCACAAGGCTGTCATGTAAAGCCTTTACCCCTGATGGATTATGGGCTCCGTCCACTAAAATGAATGGTGAATCAGAGAGGATTTGCATTCGTCCAGGCCATCTGGCACTTTTTAACCCCTGTATTATCGCCTGGTCACTAATTTCTATATCAAGATTTTTGACAATCTCAAGAGCAACAGCAGCATTTTTTCTTTGATAATCACCAAAAAGTCCCAGCTGAATAGACTCGTCTACCTCATCAGCGATAGAGTATCTAGCCCCTTTATCATTGCAACAAGCTATGATTACATCCTTTGCTACATTGGGCATCTGACCAATCACAACTGGCACACCCTGCTTTATAATCCCTGCCTTTTCCATTGCAATAGCTTCAAGTGTATTTCCCAAGTATTTGGTATGCTCTAGCCCTATCGATGTGATTGCGCAGACCATAGGTTGTTGCATGAGACCGTTGGTAGAATCCTTGTTGCCTCCCAATCCGGTTTCTAGCACCACGTATTTGACACCCTGTTCTTTGAAAAAAACTAAGGCCATGGCTAGCCAATAATCAAACATGGTAGGTTCAATGCCTAAATTTATATTCAAAAGCATAGCGCCTATTCGTGCCACGTCTTCCTTTGAAATCTGCTTGCCATCTATTTGAATGCGCTCCGTGTATTCTATCAGATGAGGCGAAGTAAAAAGACCCACCTTGAATGGTTTGTCAGACATAAAAGAGGCAGCCTGCAAGATACTACTCACAAAAGCTGCCACTGAACCCTTTCCATTGGTGCCAGCTATATGAATGATTTTCATTCCCTTGTCAGGATGCCCCAAAGCTTCCATAAAAACTTTAGTGGCATCTCTGCCGCATGTTACACCAAATAGATTTTTATTATCGATTGTATTTATTACTTCTTCGTATGTCATTTTTCTATACGACCAAAATGACTCCTCCATCGCTGGCATACATTGTACTGACCCCGTGCATATCAACGATGAAGATTTCCTTGAAATTGGCCAAAGACTCCATTTTTTTCTTTAATGATAGAGCACGTTCTGGACAGTTGCAATGGGAAATTGCAAGAATTCGTTCCTCACAGTTAGTGGTGACATCCATAACACATTTGGTCATTTTATCTATGGCCTGTGCCATGCCTCTTCCCTTTGCAAGCTGCTGAATATAGCCTATTTCAGTGGAACCCATAACAGGTTTTATATTTAAGGTAGATGCAAGCGTCGCCTTTAGGTTTGATAATCTACCTGATTTTCTAAAAGTCTCTAAGGACTCAAGAACGAAAAAAGTATGTTGTTGCTCTATATAGGCATCTACAGCCTCAATAACCTCGTCAAAGCTCATGCCCGCGTTCTCACATTCGGCAATCTTAAGGCCGATGAGGGTCTGCCCTATAGATGCTGACTTAGAATCAAATACATGGATATTTTTGGATCCATCATCCTCTTCAAACAAATCCTTTGCAAGACAGGCACTATTATAAGAGCCCGATAGTTGAGCAGAGAGAGTGACCAGATATATATTATCTGCATCACAATTCATCTCCTTCATGTATGCATCAGGTGATGGACATGCTGACTTAGGTGCATCTGGACTTTCAGCCACTGCCTTTATGAATGCCGCCTGGTCAAAGGTCTCATCATCAATTATCTGCTGTCCTTGTATTTCCAATGTGAGTGGAACATTAACAAAATGTCCATCCTTTATCATATCTTCATTTAGCTCGCCGCAGCTATCTATTATGATTTTGTACATAGTTAAACAATCCTCCGTTGAAAAGATTATAACACCCTATAGCCGCCACGTAAATAGTTTTAATTATTTCAACATGTAGTTTTTGAAACTACGTGTATGCTATCGCCATTTTACAGTGATTACATTGGCATTTTCATCCAGCAAATAATATATGGACTGAAGATTTTTACAATAGTCGCTGATATGTTTGTCATCGAAGAAATATTTTATAACTCTATCATACAGATCCGAGTTGCTAAATTTTAGTGATATTTCGTCCTGACCTGAGTTATAAGACTCAGCCAGCTTGGCTCCAATAGAATCCACTCCAAACCAGTCATAGTAGAGTCCATTATGTACATAATAATTATCCGCATTGGATAGGCACTCTGGTACCTCGAAAGATGATGTGATTACATGGGTCTGACTTATCTCTTCTGTAGTCATGGCAAAATAAGCGTAATTCACTCTTTTAGTGGTGTCATTATTGCTGTCTAGATATTTGCTATTACCCCAAGTTACATCCATGAAATAATAAGCACCATCCATGTATACTAAATTCCAGGCATGGCTTTCTCCATTTGCAGTACCTGTAATTACAGTACTTTTGATACCAAGCTGATCAAGCAGATACCATGCAGCATCTGCATAACCCTGGCAAACGGTAGATTGATAAATAAAAACGCTTAATATGTTTTGATTTTCTAGGCTATCAGCATCATAATCAACTCTGTCTATAAGGGTCTCAAATACATAGAGGGCCTTATCATAGTCGCTAGCCGTAGCACTGATGCCTGAAAGCCAATCCGCTACCACTGCATCTACCTTTGCTTGATACACGTCCCTTTGGTCCTGGCTCATGGTATATTTAGGCTGAAATTCAAGTCCTATCACTTCATCTTTAGAAGTATATGTATTGTATTGGTAACCATTCACCCAAAACAGATTGCCATAATCAGCCATAACCGCTTCATAGGCCTTTGCTAAAACCTCTTTATCTTTTGTGGTGATTGTTACTTTTTCGTTATAATTTACAATACAATCGTATATCTGATCATAGGTTTGCTTTGCCTCATCTGACAGAGTCTGATAAACATATCTATCATAAGAAACAGATTCTACAACAACAGGATCACTAAGCATAGTTCCCTTATCGCTATCCTGAAGTACCGAACTTAAATCAGCTATACTTTCGACATTATTAAGGTTTTCAATATTTATATCAAAGCCTGTGGCATTTAAAATAAACAATGCTAAAACTATAAGTCCACCAAATATCAAAACAGTGGTCACAAGGCTCAATAAAAAACGTATTAATCTTCTTAGCAGCTTCAATATATACCTCTCATGAAAAATCCAAGTAAACAGTTCTAAAACGGTTATTTGCCACAAAATTTCTAACTCTAAGAAAAAAAATAGGCAGCGTAATAAAAATTACGCTGCCTCTCCCCTTAATCATTTTTGTATTGCCTATAGCTTGTTTTTCATAACATAACCAAAGGTATCCCGAAATATGATTAATGAAAAGAACCTGATTAACGTACTACTGTTACGTTAACAGCCTGTGGTCCCTTTGCGCCATCTGTTACTTCATACTCAACTGTAGCGCCTTCCTCAAGAGTCTTGAAGCCCTCTGAGTTGATACCGCTGAAGTGAACGAATACATCGTTACCAGCTTCGTCTGAAATAAAACCGTAGCCCTTAGAATTGTTGAACCACTTAACTGTACCTTTGCTCATGCTAAAGTACCTCCAATATATTACTTGCCAGCTCTTTAACTGACTAAAGATAGTTTAACAGAACACTTTTTCAAAGTAAAGAAAATGTCCGAATATTTTGTACAAATTTTTATATTCGTGACTTAAAAGTGGCCAATCCCAGTCTGCGTATACTTTTATAACTTTTTAATTGGCGGCAGCTTTTTCAGGTATCATTCCAGTAGACCTAAGTAAAATCCTTGGACCACCCTTTTTTTCTATATAATCTTCAGTGATAATAACCTGACCTATGTTTTCATCCTTAGGGATTTCATACATGATATCCAACATGAATTCTTCAATGATAGAGCGCAAGCCTCTGGCACCGAGCTTTTTATCAAGGGCCTTCTTTGCGATGGCGTGTAATGCTCCATCCTCAAATTCCAGTTTGACCTCATCCAGTTCTAAAAGCTTTTCATATTGCTTGATTATCGCATTTTTAGGTTCTTTTAAAATGCGCACAAGCATGTCTTCATCTAACATTTCAGTGGCAAATACGATAGGTAGTCTTCCTATGAATTCTGGAATCATGCCGAATTCTCTTAAGTCCTCTACCGTTACCTTTTGAAGGATATTCTTATCATCATCATATTTGTCCTTCAAATCTGCCATAAAGCCCATAGACGAATGCTTATTTAGTCTTGCTTTTATGATTTCATCCATTGCAGGGAATGCACCACCGCAGATGAATAGGATATTGCGCGTATTAATGGTTGTAGTAGGAACCATAGCGTTTTTGCTAGATGCCCCAATTGGGACCTCCACATCAGCGCCCTCTAAAAGCTTTAGCATACCCTGCTGAACAGATTCACCGCTCACATCACGTTGATTTGCATTTTTCTTTTTAGCTAGTTTATCAATCTCATCAATAAAAATGATACCCTGCTGGCAACGCTCTACATCATTATCAGCTGCTGCAAGAAGCTTGCTAACTACAGACTCAATATCATCACCTATATAGCCTGCCTCTGTGAGGCTGGTAGCATCAGTTATAGCAAGTGGCACATCCAAAAGTCTAGCCAGAGTTCTGACCAAATATGTCTTACCAGAACCTGTAGGTCCAAGCATAAGCATATTGGACTTTTCGATTTCTATATCATCCATTGTGCCAGTGGCAACTCTCTTGTAGTGATTGTAAACTGCAACAGACATAACCTTTTTGGCATAGTCTTGTCCTACCACATATTCATCCAACATAGCCTTTATTTTGTGTGGTGGGATGATGTTGTTAATATCAATCGCCGGTTTTTCTTTCTTTTCTTCTGATTTGGCTGTGGCGGAGCCGTGGGCATTTTTAACCTTAGGGCCGTCACCAAATATATTGCCCAGATTTAAAAAGCTAATATTAGGTATCTTGTTCATATCTATATTGCTTTTTGAATTGTCGCCGCCTCCGAAACCGAAACTGCCCATTGTATCAAATGTGCGTTGCATACAATCTCGGCATACGCTCATTCCAGGAGCCATTTTAATCAATGGACCTGCGAGGCTGTCTGGCCTACGGCACATATAGCAATACTCTGTTGGTTTTTTATCATCCTTTTTATCATTTTCAGATTTATCCTTGTCCTGAGTAGTAACCTCTTCTATTACTTCATCAGAAATATCAATGACATCATCTGGGTTGATTTCTCTGTAATCCTGATCTGACATAAATAACTCCTATCTGCTTCATTCTATAAAGCTAAAAATTTCATCGTAAAATTCTAGAATAATATCATCAGTCGCATTAAAAATTTCGTGCTTGCTTCCCTCGAATCTAATCAACTTACAATTCTTTAAAAGCCTAGCAAATTCATCCTGGGCCTCATCAACTACTAAGGTGTCCAAGGATGCTTGCATTATTATAACAGGAATTTCTATTAAACTGGCGTTTTTAAGAATTTTTTTAGAAACATTAACCGATTCCCTCGACCAAGCGTGAGTGCAACCGTTGGTTCTGTAGCCTAATATCTGTTCCCTTTGCTGGTACTGAAAAGTGTATCTAGACTTGGAAAGCGCTGAGCATCTAGGATATTTAAATGAATGGTCATAATCGTGATAACCTGGGATATATCTTTTTGCAAAAAATGGTAAATAGGATAATTGCTTTAGCAACCAAATAACAAGTTTACTGGTTGAACCGGTAGATAGCTTTATCATAGGAGACGAGAGTATAGCCTTTTCAAAAACATCTGGGAACATTTCTAAATATAGAGCCCCTATGCCACCTCCCATGGAATGAGCAAACAATATCAAATGCTCAGTTAAACTATTTGGCATAACAATCTTTTGAATATACTCGTTGAAATCTAGCACATAGTCTTCAAATTTGTCGACATGTACCTTGCTATAGCCTTCTACCTGCCTATCAGAAAGACCATGTCCCCTGTGGTCTATCAAAAAAACAGAATATCCCATTTGATAAAAATAGTAGATAGTCTCCGTATATTTGGTGGTAAATTCGCAGTATCCATGTGAAATAACTATGGATGCCTTTTCCTTAGAATTGACATAGTATTGGTAATGAAGCTTTAGCCCATCACGATTTTCAAAATATCCATCTATTAATTTGTCTTTAAGAAAAGGAAGGATTTTGCCTTCCATATCTTTTGCAAAATCATCTTCCTTTATAAAAAATTCTTCAATTTTATTCATAGTTAATTCCATTTATAACTATTTACAATCTGTAGCGCCACATCAGGATAATTTGTGATGATGCCATCTAATCCCATTTCACAAGCCATATGTAAATACTGCTTAGAATTGACAGTCCATGTGTTAATCTTTAGTCCTAATTCGTGACACCTTTCCACAAAGTTAGGATACTGAACATTATAAAGTGCTGGATGCAAAGCTTCTACACCATGCTCATGTCCATATTCAGGCATATTTAAAGTACCATCCATATAAAGGAAGCCGGTGTGAGCAGTTGGGTCCAATTCCTTCACCTTCATGATGCTGTAGTGATTAAAGGAAGAATAAATAACCCTATCTTCCATACCAAATTCCTTGGTCAATTTAAGAATGGCCTCTTCTATCCCCTCATAGAAAATCACTCCAGTCTTAAGCTCAATGTTAATAGTCATATTGGTAGGCTTGATTAGCTCAAACACCTCACGCATAGTAGGGATTGTGGCATATTCACACTCGGGATGAGTGGCATTGTAGTTGAACTTTCTGAGTTCTTCTAGAGTATAATCCTTTACATATCCCTTGCCATTTGAAGTCCTATCAATCTTTTCATCGTGAATGACAACCAGCTGATTGTCCTTTGTCAGATGTATATCTAATTCGATTCCGTCTGCACCCTTTTCTACTGCTTTTTCAAAAGCTGGCATGGTGTTTTCTGGAAGATATCCGCTGGCTCCTCTGTGGGCCCATACTTGTGGTCTATTCATTTTATCGCCTCTTTTTTTCTTTATTAGGTTGTAAAACCTTACCCTTATTTGTTTTTGAATAAATCTAATTCTGAAAAATCTTCGTTTCATTTAATCGTAGTCCTCGAAAGCTTCCAAGCCTTTCTTGGCAGCTACATTTCCATCCCCGTGTTTGACGAAGGACATGGTTATAAGTGCAAGGAAAGCGAAAAATGTCGCATATGGAAACAGTGTGATATAACCCACGTGTGACAATAGCCATCCTGCTACTATAGGTGTGACTATCTGGGCTGCCATGGAAAATGTATAGTAATATCCTGTGAATTTACCTATATCTGATTCCTTACACATCTCCACAACCATAGGCAAAGAATTTACATTTATAAAGGCCCAACCGATTCCCACACAAGCAAATAGCAAATACAAAAGCGGAGAAAAGCTTGGGTGAATAAGTGTGAATATAAATCCTCCCAAGAAGCTGCCACCTAAAATAACTATTCCCAGTAAAATGGTCTTCTTACGACCGATTTTGGAAGCCACCACACCAGATGGAATAAAAAATATTATAGCCCCGCCTGTAGCTACTAGAAGACATCTAGATGCATCTCCTAAGGCCATCTGCCACATTTTGCTAGCGTAAGTGGTAAACCAGGTCTCCATACCATTGTAGGCAATAAACCAAAGGGATACAGATATCAAAATCATTATAAGAGACCTTTTCACATCCTTTGGAAGTACCTGATTGCCTGATTCATCCTCTGCAGTAAGATTCTCATCAGGATGAAGGCGTTCATACTCCTCTACCTGTTTATTGAGTGCCTTTTCATCTACTGTAATCATCACGATGCAAAGACTTGCTATCATGATGCCTGCCACGATAAGGAATCCCAATGTGTAATCCACATGGGCCAAATCCTTTGTTTTGGATGCAGGATACAAAATCGCTGCAATACCTAGATATATGATACCTCCCACTGCGCCCATAAGATTGATAATAGCGTTAGCTCTAGAACGCAGAGGTTTTATAGTGCAATCAGCCATCAGTGCCACAGCTGGACTTCTGTATGTACCCATAGCAACTAACAGTGCTCCAAGTATTCCTATGAACAAAACCTCCTTAGAAACACTAGGATTAGCAAAATAGCTGTTATCAACTAGCGGGAGCATCAGCATTAACACGGCTGCCGCAATAGTTCCAAACAAAATAAATGGACGTCTTCTACCTAATCTGCTTTTGCATTTGTCAGAAATAGAACCAAACAGAGGTAGCAAAAATAGCGCCAACACATTGTCAAGTGCCATGATTACGCCTGATATGGTCTCGTTCATATGGAATGTGTTGGTAAGTACCAATGGAATCAAGGCATTATACATCTGCCAAAATGCACAAATTGAAAGAAAGGCAAAGCCCATTTCTATAGTCTTTTTTACATCTAATTTCATATTCTCCCCCTCCTCCTATATGCGGCAACTATTCTAATACTTCATGCTCCCGCAGTCCACCTCCCATACTCTCGCTCCGGTGCAGTAGCTCCTCACTCGGCATAGGGCCTTCCTGCTAGCGCTCGCCTAGGTTGTGTAAGTTGCCTAATAATTATGAACTAAGCTGTATATACGACCATCTGAGCGGCGTGGGCTGCTACCACGTCGTCGATGGCCTTTATTTTTCCTTTTACTGCATATTCAACCTGGTTGATTTCCTTGGCCAATGGTTTCAGCAATTGATAAATAGCCTCCATATGTGCCTTCATTTCGTCAGTAGTGTACTCCTTAGTGAAATCTAGAACTATCAAGTAACGGACGATTTTGGTATCCTCTTCAACCTTGACTAAGTAACTGATTGAAGCAATGTCCTCGTGGTCATTTCCATACTGCACAAGGGTTTCTCTAATGGCTTTGGTCTCGTCAGTTGCCTTTGGCACACCAAGTCCTATATGCTTGCCAGCAGGGATTTTTTCTTCTCTGACATTTCCATCACCTGGGGCCTCCTTTGGTCCAAACTCATTTTTATAGCCAGGTGTATTTACGATTGTATCCAAATAAGGTATTGGCAAAGTGCAAGGCACCTCATTAAATGGATTGATTGCAATACCAGAGTAAACATCTCCTCTTTTTAGCATTGCGTATACATCTTGGAATGAAAGGATTTGCGTATGAATCTTTTGGTTGTCCTTGCCAAGACCCTGCCAGTTCTTAAGTGAAATCCAATCCGTGAAAACAGGGAGAACCATACTATCCTTATCTTCTGGAGTGCCTGCCAGCTTGACCTGGGATTTCAACATATAAAATCCTATTTTAGTGTCCTTTGAAATGACAGCCTGACCCTTTTCATTGACGTTTGGCTGACCATCGATTTTAATTGGTGTAATAAAATGACCATGGCTTGCAAAATATGCCAAAGTACCGTGGAAAGCATTGTCTTTGCCATATTCCACCATGCCATTTATGATGCCTGCCAATGCTGGATTTTCGATTGAAACCTTTGGATCCACCTTTTCCTGTGGCTTAATATTTGTAATAACAGAATATTTTCTGAAGATCGGAAGAGCGTCATGTAGGGAAAGAGT
>ERZ842401.5429-NODE-5429-length-14152-cov-5.024544_pt1 | contig 14152 bp, 12 predicted proteins | sample MGYA00521270_ERZ842401 | MGnify/ENA primary metagenome ERZ842401 (study PRJEB31892, sample SAMEA3878208) | bioreactor metagenome | biome: Moose rumen | place: Sweden | collected 2011-10 | study: EMG produced TPA metagenomics assembly of the PRJEB12797 data set... | reverse complement strand
ACAAGAAGCGCAACTTCCGCGCACTGTGGATTCAGCGTATCAATGCTGCCGCTCGTCTGGAGGGCATGAGCTACTCGAAGCTGATGGGTGCTTTGGCAAAGGCCGGCATCGAGATCAACCGCAAGGTGCTCGCTGACCTCGCCCTGAACAACCCTGAGGCTTTCAAGGCCATCGTTGCTAAGGTTGCGGGCAAGTGAGCGAAGTGCGAATGCATTCGCACTTCCGAGCGTAAGCAACTTCGAGCCGTAGGCTCAAGGTGAAGTAAGAGCAAGAAAAAAGAATAAAAAAGGCTGCGCATCGTAATTGATTGCGCAGCCTTTTTTGTCTCTATTCGTAATTATTTATCCACTTTTCACTTCCTAAAAGCGCCACCAGGGTTTCTTCTTGGGATGGGCATCCTCGTAGGAAGTCAGGGAGGCACTCTTCACCTCTTCGTCAATCAGGTCGTTCCACGTCTTGTTGCGTGTCACCATGCGGTAGATGGTGCCCCAGTCGGGCAGCCCTCCCAGGTTGCGGTCGTCAATCCACACGTCGGCCTTGAGCTTGCGGCTGAAGTGGTTGTTGTTCTCTGGCCGTTCCTCGGGGTAGTCGTGATTGACGGCATAGAACTCAACACCGCGCTCGCGACACCAGTTAACGGCATCTTCCAGATAGCGGCCCTCGCGTACCGTCCACAAGATAAGCCGATGATGCTCACGGATGAGCATCTTCAGCGTATCTGTGGCGAAGGGTATCTCCGGTCCTATCTCCGGATAACGGTCTTCGACGATGGTTCCGTCGAAATCAATTCCTATTGTCATTGTTTACAACTTGATAGAATCGTCAGATTTGTTGCCGTATGAATTGTCAAGATTGCCGTATGTGCCGTATGAGCCGTAAGAGCCATAGTGGCCGTACTTGCCATAGCTGTAGCGGCCATAGCCGTAGCTATAAGTATAGCGGCCATACTTGCCATACTTGCCGTAGCCATAGTAGTAGCCGTACTTCTTCTTCGACATATCGATGCCGTTGATGAGTATGCAGAGATTAGGCATCTTCTGCTCGGCAGCCAGCGTGTTGACAAGGCTGAAGCTTGACTTCGGTGTGTAGTCGGCGCGGCACACGTAGACGCTGACATCAGCGTGCTTGCCAATCTGCAGCGTGTCGGTGACCAGGCCGACAGGAGCCGTATCGAGAATGACGTAGTCGTAGTTGGCACGCAGCAACTCGATGGTCTGGCGCATGGTGTCGCGCGAGAGCAACTCGGTCGGGTTGGGCGGAATAGGTCCGGCCAGCAGCAGGTCGAGGTTGGCATTGACACCCGACGGGTTGACTTGCGATTTCAGGTCGGCCCACGTCACATTGTCGCGAACCAGCAATGTGGAGACACCGTTCTTACGGTCGGCAATGTCGAACAATCGGCCCAATGCAGGCTTGCGGATGTCGAGACCCGCCAGAATGACCTTTTTACCCAGCAGGGCAAAGCTGACAGCCAGGTTGGCAGCGTTGAAGGTCTTGCCTTCACCTGATGTTGACGAAGTGAAGAGAATGACTTTCTGATTGTCTTTGAGCATGAACTGCAGGTTGGTACGCATAGAGCGGAATATCTCGTCGGTCTGGTTGTTCTTGTTCTCGTGAACCACGATCCCTGCCGATGTCTTTGCCGCTTCGCTGGCAATGGCCACATCGGCAATGATGGGCAGGTTGGTCAGCTTGGCCACATCCTCATGGCCTTCTACCTTATAGCGCAGCATCTGTACCAGATAAGCGATGAGCAGCGGCAGAGCGAAGCCGAGGACGAAGGCTGCCAACAGAATGATGGGGCCTTTGGGGCTTACCTTTCCACCATATACGGGGTCGTCAATCAGCTTACCCTTGTCGGCAGTGGCTGCCAGCGAGATAGAGTTCTCCTCACGCTTCTGAAGAAGCATCAGGTACAGACCCGATTTTACCTCCTGCTGACGGCCTATCTGAGTCAGGATGCGCTCCTGCTCAGGTGTATTAGCCACCTTGTTCTGATAAATGTTGTATTGCTCCTGAATACCCTGGCGCTGAATGTCGGCAGCTTTGCGAGCCTGCATCAAAGCATCCTTGATACTAATCTGCAGACGGTCGAGCGTGTTGGTCAGTGTGAGCACCTGTGGCGAGTTTTCAGAAGCGGCCTCCAGCATTGTGTTGCGGTCCTGCACAGCTTTGTTGTAAGAATTGATAAGCGACGAAGAGATGGGGTCGGTAAGACCGACGTTCGAAGGAATGAGCTGATACTTGTTCTCAGGACTTGCCACGTATTCGCGCAGATAGTCGAGCAACTGCATTTGGGTGTTAGCCTGTGCCAACTGGTTGGTGAATTGGTTAGACTGGTTCAGCAGTTGAGTAGCATCCAGGCGCAACTGTGTCAGGTTGTTGCGCTTCTTGTAGTTCTCCAGCTCGCCTTCGGTAATGCCTAACTCGGCATTAATCTTCTCCAAACGACTGTTGATAAATTCCTCCGTCTTGTAGGCAATCTCGTTTTTGTCGGCATTGGCCTGGCGGTTGTAGCACAGTGCCAACTGCTTCAGATAGTCCTTGGCACGCTCAGCGCTTTGGTTGGTGGTGGTCAGCTGGGCAATAGACGTGAGCTTTGATGTGGGCGAAACATTCAATGAGTTGGCATATCTTGCAGCCGTTACGTCAGGAGAAGTAATCGTAGCATACATGATAGTGCCGTCTTCCATTCCTTCCAGATTGTTGGGGTTGGCAGTGAACGTCAGGCTGCCGTCTTCAATCTTCACCGTAGCAGGCAGGCTCTTGAACGTAGCTTCAAAGGGATTCTGCTTGTCGCGGCTGGTCAGAATGTACTTGTCGCCCTCGCGTGTCAGCTTGATAAGAAGGGTTTTTCTGAGAGGGTTCTTGTTGAGGTTCTCCAGTCCCTCTGGGTCAAGGTCTACATTGACGGGCTGCATTTTGTATACCAGCTGCTCTTTGATTCGACCTTTCATGCGATACTCGGTGTACAGTTTCAGATCCATGACTGCTTCCAGGGCCAGACGACGCGACTGCAGAATCTCAATCTCGTTGTCGATACCAGCCGAGTTGGTGATGATGCCCAGGTCTTGCATGTTTGCCAACGCCTGATTGCTTCCTCTACGGTTGTTGACTTCGTCCTTGATCAGCATCTTCACAGACATCTGGTATACAGGATCTGTATAGCGCAGGTAGATCAGGGAACCACACATGAAAATAAACATTGACAGCAGGAACCACTGCCAGTTAAGCACAACCAAGGTGAAAATGGTCCTGATGTCAAACGAAGATGCCTCATCGGCTTGTGACTCAGGGCTGAACACCTCTGGCGTTTCATTCTTCTTTATCTCTTCCATATATAAATAATGTGTTTTGTTTTTTCTAGTTTATTTCCCGTTTGCCAGTTGAATCAGGTATTGGCCATACTCGTTTTTCAGCATAGGCTTGGCCACTTCTTCCAGCTGTTCCTTCGAAATCCATCCGCGCTTGAAGGCAATCTCTTCCAGACAGGCCACTTTCTGGCCTTGGCGCTTCTCAATGACTTCAATAAAGGTGCTGGCTTCCGACAGCGAGTCGTGGGTGCCAGTGTCGAGCCAGGCAAATCCGCGCTGCAGTGTCTGCACCTTCAGCGACTGCTGCTTCAGGTATTCTTGGTTGACGGTGGTGATCTCCAGTTCGCCACGCGCACTTGGCTTGATGTTCTTGGCAATGTTGACAACGCTGTTGGGGTAGAAATAGAGGCCCACAACGGCATAGTTCGATTTCGGATGTTCCGGCTTCTCCTCAATGCTCAAACAGTTGCCGTCCTTGTCGAATTCGGCAACACCATAGCGCTCAGGGTCGTTCACATAATAACCGAAGACGGTTGCCTGGTTGTTCTTTTCAGCATTTTCTACGCTTTGGCGCAATAAGGCACTGAAGCCTGAACCATAGAAAATGTTGTCGCCCAGAACCAGACAAGCACAATCGTTTCCAATGAACTCCTCGCCAATGATGAATGCCTGGGCCAGACCATCGGGTGACGGCTGCTCAGCATATTCAAATCTGACACCGAAGTCCTTGCCGTCGCCTAACAGACGCTTGAAGCCAGGCAGATCGTGCGGGGTGGAAATAATAAGAATCTCGCGAATACCAGCAAGCATCAGCACGGATATCGGATAATATATCATCGGCTTGTCAAAAATAGGGATTAGCTGCTTGCTGATTCCTTTTGTAATAGGGTAGAGGCGCGTACCGCTTCCTCCTGCTAAAACAATTCCTTTCATAAAATATAACGTTATATGGGCTGCAAAGTTACGAAAAAAAAAGTATTCCACCGAGTTTTTATTCGTAAAATTGCATGTTTTTGAGGAATTTAGTGTAACTTTGCACAAAATTTTAAAGAAGTATGGGATTTTTATCAAAATTGTTCGGTCGGAAAACAAATGAGGCCGAAGTGAAAACGGGAGGAATGGAGGATTTCATGACCCTCATCAGAGTATATTTCCAGGCGGTGATGGCATCTGAACTGAATATAACGAATATCGCGGCACTGCCTGATTTGCGCGTTTTCAAAACTACGCTGCGTGTGCCCACTCAGGGCGGCAAGCTCGGCATTGGCGAAAAAGCACGCTGCAAGAAGATGTTAAAGGAAATGTACGAGATGGACGACGACTTCTTCAAGGAGATAGACTCCAGTATTCGCCGCCGTTGCAAGAAGCTGCAGGATGTCCAGCCCTATCTCTATCAGTTCCAGGGCTTTGTGCAGGATATCATGATGCTGACGGGCAACTTGATGAAGTTCAAGCTCCGTTTGCCGGGATTCTTCAAAAAAGCCATCTATCAGATGACGGAAAAGACCGTTGGCGACATCTTCAACAAGAACGACTTCACCGATCCCGGCGTGGTGAAGACAGTCGTGGCTGTACGCGAGTACAACAAGCGCCTGGGCTTCTCGCAGAAATGGACAACCGACTTCGTCTATCGTGTTGTCATGCTGGCCAAAAAGGAAAAGCAGCCGCAAACAGAGAACAAATAGCCGTATTTTGATTAATAAATATTAAATATGTGTCACAAAGATAGGCGGTTTATCGTTTTTTGCCTACCTTTGTGACATAAATATGTAGTCATGACCGAAAGCGAGAAGGCTTTAGCAACATTTCAAACCCGTGTAAGGCAGATGATTCTCCGTTTTCAGGAATTGAAAAAGGAGAACGAGGAACTTTATGCAATGGTTGACAAGAATGAAAAAGACATTCGACTGTTGCAGCAAAAGCTGAATCAGAAAGATTATGACTACCAGTCGCTGAAAATGGCTAAGATGATGGAAATTACCGATGGCGACCTGACGGGGGCCAAAGAACGATTGTCGAAGCTGATTCGCGATGTGAACAGATGCATTGCTATCCTAAGTGACGAAAAGTAAGGAGAAGGTGATGGCAGAGGAAAACAAAGAGAAACTAAATATCAGGCTGCATGTCTATGATGAGGATATCATGACGGTGCTCCATCATCGGGAAGACGAGGAGTACTATCGTGCTGCGGCCAAGCTGATTTCAGAGCGCTATGGTGCATACGCCCAGGTTTACAAGGGACGTAAGAGCGACCATACCATCGCTTTGATGACGCTCATAGAGATTGCCCTGCGCTACGAGCGCGAAAAGGCAAAGAATGATACGGTTCCCTATGATAATATTCTCTCTCAGCTGACTTCTGAAATTGAGGAAGCATTGAAGTGACGAGCAGCAGAAAGAGAATATTAACTATATATATTAATTTATGGACATTATTTTTGTGATTCTAATTGCCGTTGCCGCACTTGTGTTAGGTGCGGTTGGCGGATATTTCGTTTTCCAGAAAGTCATGACAGGAAAGCGTACAGCCATCCTAGAGGCTGCAGGGAAAGAAGCTGAAGTGATTAAGGAGAAGAAGCTGCTCGAAGTGAAAGAGAAGTTCCTGAACAAGAAAAGCGAACTGGAGAAAGAAGTTCAGCAGCGTAATCAGCACATTCAGCAGAGCGAGAACCGTCTGAAACAGCGTGAAATCTCGCTGAACCAGCGTCAGGAAGAACTGGGCCGCCGTAAGAACGATTTGGATAATCAGCAGCAGCGCATTGACAACGAGAAAAAGGCTTTGGCCATCAAACAGGAAGAACTCGACAAGATGCAGCTTCGTGAGCGCGAAAAGCTGGAGGAACTGTCGGGACTGAGTGCTGAAGAAGCCCGTAATCGCTTGGTGGAAGCCATGCGCGATGAGGCAAAGACACAGGCTGCCAGCTACATCAATGAGATAATGGACGAGGCCAAACTGAATGCAAACGCTCAGGCCAAGAAGATTGTCATTCAGACCATTCAGCGCGTAGCTACTGAGACTGCCGTTGAAAACTCGGTCAGCGTGTTCCACATTGACAACGATGAGGTGAAAGGCCGCATCATTGGTCGTGAGGGCCGTAATATTCGTGCCTTGGAGGCAGCTTGCGGTGTTGAGATTGTCGTCGATGACACCCCTGAGGCCATTGTGATTTCTGCTTTCGATCCTGTACGTCGTGAGGTCTGCCGTCTGGCCCTTCACCAGCTGGTCAGCGACGGTCGCATTCATCCGGCACGCATCGAGGAAGTGGTACAGAAGGTGAAGAAACAGTTGGACAACGAGATTATCGAGACAGGTAAGCGCACTACTATCGACTTGGGTATTCATGGATTGCATCCTGAACTGGTGCGCATCATCGGCAAGATGAAATACCGCAGCAGCTATGGCCAAAACTTGCTGCAGCATGCCCGAGAGACCGCTAACCTTTGTGCTGTGATGGCCAGCGAGCTGGGCCTTAATCCGAAGAAAGCCAAGCGTGCTGGTCTGCTGCACGATATTGGCAAGGTGCCCGATGAGGAGAGCGAACTGCCCCACGCACTTTATGGAGCCAAGATAGCAGAGAAGTACAAGGAGAAGCCCGATATCTGTAATGCCATCGGTGCCCACCACGACGAGATGGAGATGCAGACGCTATTGGCTCCCATTGTGCAGATTTGTGATGCAATCTCTGGTGCCCGTCCTGGTGCCCGTCGTGAAATTGTCGAAGCTTACATCAAGCGTCTGAATGATCTGGAGGCCATTGCGATGTCATATCCTGGTGTTACCAAGACTTATGCTATTCAGGCCGGTCGCGAATTGCGCGTCATTGTCGGTGCCGACAAGATGGACGATGCCGAGACCGAGGCACTGAGCGGACAGATAGCTTCGAAGATTCAGAACGAGATGACCTACCCCGGACAGGTGAAGATTACGGTTATCCGCGAGACCCGTAGCGTGGCTTACGCAAAGTAACACTAACAAATTTTTGAGGCCCATGAAAAATGTATTGCTGACTGGCATGTTGTCGTTGGTGGCTTTAACCGTATTGGCTGTTCCCGCCAAGCGTGGAGTATGGAAAACAATAAAGCTTGCCGATGGCACACAACTCAAGGCACAGCTGCATGGCGACGAGTTCCGCAGCTGGTGGCAGACAGTTGACGGACAGCGTTATGTCCAGTCGGATAGTGTCTATGTCATAGAGACGGAGGCTCGTCTGCAGGCGGCTTCACAGCGTCGTGCGGCTGTTCACCAGCATCGGGCTGCGCTGGCTGCTCGCCGGGCACCGTCAAAGGCTGCGTCACCCTATTTGGGGCAGAAGACCGGTCTGATACTGCTGGCAGACTTCAGTGATGTCAAGTTCCAGTCACGCAATACGGCATCATTCTATCAGAAGGTTGCCAACACCGAGGGCTTTACCGATGAGCAAGGCTACCGAGGTTCTGTGGCCGACTATTTCCGCGACCAGTCGGAAGGACAGTTCCTGCTGAACTTCGACGTGGTGGGGCCTGTTACGCTTAGCAAAAAGCGTGACTACTATGGCGAGAACGATGCCAATGGCAATGAAACACATGCCCGTGAGTTTGTTCGTGAGGCTGTCACGCTGGCTATGAGCAAGGTGACGGACTGGAGCAAGTACGACTGGGATGATGACGGCTATGTGGACCAGGTCATGATTATCTATGCCGGTGAGGGTGAGGCCACTGGTGGCCCTAAGTCTTCCATCTGGCCGCATGAGTGGCAGTTGGCGACACCGCTTTCGGTGGGCAATCAGCTTGTTGTCAGCACCTATGCTGTGGCCAATGAGGTGATAGCTGGTGAGGACAACAGGGGGAAGACGGTCTATTGGAACGAGGGCATTGGAGGCATCTGTCACGAGTTCTCGCACTGCTTGGGCCTGATGGATATGTATGACACCAGTGACGAGGGCTCGAATTATGGCATGTCCTATTGGTCACTGATGGATCAAGGCAGCTACAACGGCGATGGGTTCTGCCCTGCCGGCTATACCAGTTTTGAGCGCTATAGCATAGGCTGGATTACCCCTACGGAACTGACTGAGGAGACCAGTGTCACAGGCATGCGGGCACTGCAGAATGCGACCGACATCTATCGTATCACCAATCCGGCTAATGAAAACGAATACTACCTGTTGGAGAATCGCCAGCAGACGAAGTGGGATGCAGAGTTACCATCGTCGGGCATGCTTGTCTTGCACGTAGACTATGATGAGAACATCTGGTGGTATAATCGCGTCAACTCTTATTATAGTGACTTTCCAAGCAACGACCACCAGCGTTGCACCATGTTCCATGCTGACGGTAAGGAAAACTATGCCGCCTTGTATGAAAAGCTCGTTGAGGCCTACAATAATTATTATGCATCTAAGACGCAGGCTGACATGAATTATTGGTCTGAAGAATACTATCGTATATCAGATGAGATTGATCAGGATATTGCCAACGATGTCTATCCGCAGCCTGCCAACAACCAGCTGACCAATACTTCTACGCCGCGCGCGTTCCTATATCATAATAATACGGATGGGCGCAAACTCATGAACATCAGTATTACTGACATTCGCCAGAATGCTGACGGCACTATCGCCTTCCATTTTGCACCAGACCATTCTGGCAGTGGCGTGGAGGGTGACAACACGGACTATGGTGAAGGCGTTCCAGAACCGAGTGACGACGATGACATGGAGGGCACCTTATTCTATGAGTCGTTCAACGAGTGCGTTGGCCGCGGAGGCAATGATGCTCTATGGAATGGCAGTGGCGTGGCCAATGGTACCTTCTTGCCAGACAACAATGGTTGGACCACCTCGCCTGCATCTTTGGCCTATGGTGCATACCAGTGTGCTAAGTTTGGCAAATCTTCTTCACTCAACTTTACGGTCTCTACACCGTCCATCACCCTCGACGGCTCAGCTACGCTGACCTTCAAGGCTGGAGCATGGGATGGCCAGAAAGATGGCACCACACTTGCTCTGACCGTCACGGGCGGTACTGTCTCTCCCTCGTCATTCACTCTAAAGAAAGGGGAGTGGAGCAATTATACGGCAACAGTTACAGGAACGGGTAGCATTGTTGTTGGCTTCAAGCAGGTGCTGGGTCGTTTCTTCCTCGACGAAGTGCGCCTGAAGGCTCCCAACGGTGACACCGCCATTCGCGAAGTCTCCCTGTTGCCTGCACTTGCCGGTGCCCGCATCTATACCCTTGATGGCCGCTACGCAGGCACAGACCTGCAGCCTCTGCCTCATGGCGTATATATTGTTGGTGGCAAGAAAGTTGTCAAATAGCAATTTCGTTTTCGCCTTATTGCGACCTACATCTTATATGCTGTTGATGTCAACGTAGCCGTGCATGACAGCATAGATGGTGAGGGCAGAGACGCTGCGAAAGCCGAGCTTGTCCATGATGTTGCGGCGGTGGGTGATCACGGTGGCTAAGCCGATGTGGAGACGGTCGGCAATTTCTTTGTTAATGTATCCCTGTACGATGAGGGACATGACCTCTATCTCGCGGTCGGTGAGCACTTTCTGTTGCAGCACATGTGGCATGGGCGGCAGGTTGCGCCCGTCGCCATGGGCATGCTGCTGAAGGGTGAGTAACTGGCGTATGAGTTGCTTCTCGGGCTGATTAATGCAGAGGGAATGGAACTCGCGGAGCTGCGAGGTGTCAGAGACTGCCAGCGTAAGCACAATGGTCTTGCGCTGGCGGTCGCTGAAGAAGGACCGGTTGCGGAGCACGATATCCATTGACACGAAATAGTGTGCATAGCGCTCTGGCTCGTTGGCCTCTAACTCGGCGAAAGAGCCGAACGTGTCTACCGTCATGATGGGCATGACGTTCTGCAGTATCTGTTTTAGTCCTAACGCTGCCAGAGTGTTGGCATCGATAATAGCAATGTGTGGTCTCTTTTCCATTATGTGGCTGATGGGATAGGGGCTAAGCGTGCATGAATGCGAGTCGGCTGGCCTGTTGCAACAGCATGGTGGCCATGGTCTCATTGTAGGGCAAGGGGCCGACGGTGGTGTCGAGCATCTGGCAGAGACCGGGCAGTCCGCCTCCGTTCTTGAGGATGTGTACGATGCAGAGGTTCTGCAGGCCCACGGTCTCGCTAAGGATGTCAATGTCGGTACTGCCTAATTGGTAGAGGGCCAGCTGGTAGGCATCTTCGGAGTCTTCTGCTCTCATGCGCTCCACGTCGCCTAAGGTCTTCATGCCCATTTGGAGTAGCACGGGCAGGTAGGGCAGCAGTGAGTCGCTTTGCAGTTCAGCCTGTGTGATGGCGGCTATCTGGCGGTTCAACTGGTCGAAGGGGTGCTGTCCCAGATAGCTGCGGAAGGTGTCGCCGTCGAGCATGACTTCGGTGAGTTGTCCGCTCTGCATGAGGCTTTGCATGCGTCGGCGGTAGTCGCTGATGTCGTTGCGGATGCGGCTGAACTCGTTGTCGGCCAGCTCTAAGAGTCCTGCCAGTCGGCTCAGGTTGCGGTGGTACTCTATCGGCGTTTCAATGTTGGTCTTGTAGCCGATGTCGTGCTGGATGGCCGACCATACATGCTGTAGGGCAGTACGCATTTGCAACTCGAAGCGAATCTCGTTCAGCTGGGGGCACTCCGGGTCGTAGTAGAGCGACTTAGGCAGTCGGCAGATGTAGTGCAGCGAGTTGTAGCCGAAGGTGTCGAACTGGTGCATTTTACGCTTGTCAACGGAGTTTGGCCAGTCGATGTCGAACAAGGTCTCGGCCATGGAGGCGATGCGGTCTACGTCTTCATTGTAGAAAGCGATGATACGTGCACCAAATATGTCGGTGATGTCCATGAGCGACTGGTATTTGGAACCCTTACGCTCCAGTTTGCCGGCCAGTGACTGCTCGCCCTTGATGCGCGACTCCATGCTGTTGAGCTCAATACCGTTCTGTCGCACCATGTTGCCTAACTGGTCCATGACGACAGACTGAAGCTTCTCGAAGAGCGGCAACAGTGTGCGGTACTCTTCGAGAAGCATCTCTCCATGCAAATCAAGGTTCATTTATGTTTTACCTTTATTTACTTAATTTCAAACAGGTTGAAGAAGCCGGTCATCATGAACACTTTCTTGATTTCATCGTTGATGTGCTCAATGATGACCTTGCCGCCCTTGGCTGCTGCCTCCTTGCGGATGGTGAGGAACAGGCGCAGGCCAGACGAGCTGATGTACTCCAAGTTCTGACAGTCGAGCGTGATCTCCTTCTCAGCATTCTCCAGCAGCGGCACAATCTCCTGTTGGGCCTTTACAGCCGTAGGGGTGTCGAGGCGGCCGCTGACAGCGGCAGTCATGCCTCCATTTACTTCTTTAATCTCAAAAGTCATAAGTCTGTGTTAGAGTTCTTATTTGATGAGTGCTTTGCGGGCTGCCTCAATCTTCTCCTTGGCCTCGGCCATCTGCGACTTCAGCTCAGCAACGGTGGTGGCGTTCAGCACATCTAACGGAGCAATAGCCTGAGCCACGGGCTCGATGTCCCGGTCATACTGTGACAGACGGCTCACGGCGTCGAGAATCAGCACGATGCGGTAGGTGAGGTTAGATGCAGCCTCGTCGTTGATGACGCTGAGGAACTTGTCGGTGTTCTGGTTGGCAACATAGAGCTGCTCAACGAGAGCGGCCGATGCCAGCTGCCAGAAGTAGTTGATGCGACCGTTCTGCTCCATGGCGTCGTAGAGCTTTTGGGTAGTCTCGAAGATGGTGTTGGTGTCATCGATGGCCTTGAACGAGGGGTCATTGATGTCGGCAGCCAGCTGTGCAACGGCCTTGTCGTAGTCCTCGGTGGGCATCTCGTAGAGGGTGGCAATCTTTTTGTCCACGTTGATGGCAGCCAGTGTGCGATACTTCTCGGCCAGTGTGGTGGCTTCGTCGGCTACGGCAGCGCTGAGCAGATAGTCGGGTTTCACCTGCTTCTCCTCCTTGGTCAGCGTCAGTCCGTTCTCTCCCTCGGTCAGGAAGGCAGGCTGCTGCAGCTTGCCAATCTCAGCGGCGATGCTGTCGAAGTGCATCTTGATGCTGGCCTCAATCTGCTGCTGTTCGAAACTCTTCAGGGTGTCAGCGTCTGCTGCCTGTTCACTCTTCTTGCCTCCACATGCTGCTAACATGACAGCTGCGAATGCGATGGCTAAAACTGATAATTTCTTCATTGTTTTGATTTTAATTGTTTGTTGTTTATAAATAATGTTGATTGTTCTCTCTGTCAATTGTCCTTGCGGAAGTATCGCCCTGGGCAGTCGGTCAGCAGCAGGGCCGTCATGATGATGCTCATGAGCAGCAGTACGGCCATGTTGAACCACAGCGTCTTGACATGCCATGGCCCCACGACTTTCTCACTGCTGTAGAACGGTGCACGGCCTATGCAGCTCTGCGGCGTCAGGTAGACGATGCCTGTGCGCGGCACGATGTAGCCGTCGATAACGTCCAATAGCCGCTGTTGGTCAGCACCGGTGACGCAGTCGGCCAGTTTGGTGTTGTAGTTGTCGCGCTTCAGTTGCAGCAGGGCCTCCTTGCTGTTCTGACGGATATAGGCAGAGGCCAGGGCATCGGCCTTTAGCGTCAGTTGGTTGCAGCGCTTGGCCAACACATCCTCAGCTTTCTTCATATAGTCGTTGAGCGACTGGACGTCGTCAGCCTGTTCTTGATAGTCCAGTCCGCAATAGCTCATCAGCTTGGGCAGGTTGGTCTTAATAATGGCTATGTGGTCTACCTTGGCCTCCTTGCCACGCTTCTGCTCGTCCTTCATGGTCTCCAGTTGCGACTGCAGTTCGTAGAGCAGTCCAATGTTGTAGTATTGGGCCTCATATTTGTCCTTGTCAATGTTGAAGAACTGCCGCTCGTAGGGATTGTCGGTAAAAGAAGTGACGGCCAGTGCCTCATAAGCCCAGCGAGAGGGGATGACGTCGCCGATGACCGGCACGTTGCCCGTGGTGCTGCGCGGCGTCAGGTCAGAGAAACTGACCACCAGGCCGCAAAGCAGAATCTGGGGGATGAGGAGTATGGGGATACTGATGTATATGGCCACCACGGAGCTGAGGCATTGCGACAATAGCAGGCCCGTCAGACTGGCCAGCAGGGTGGTCATGAACAAGATGAGCCACCACGTGGCGAACAGGCCATGCAGGCCCATGATGGTGTTGCCGACGAGGATGAACAAGAAAGTCTGTAGCAGCGATACGGCAGCCATGTAGATGATTTTCGACCAGATGTAGCTGCCATAAGACAGGTGCAGGAACCGCTCACGCTTCTGCAGGGCGCGATCCTTGATGATCTCCTCGGCGCTGCCACTCATGCCGATGAAAGTAGCCACGATGACGGACATGAAGAAATAGCTGACCAGATTCTTGTTGGTCATCACGCTGTAACCTTCTGGTGGAGCATAGCGTGTCAGCCAGGCACAGACAACGGCCAGCAGGGGAGCCTCAAGCAGCGTGATGCAGAGGTACTGCATGTTGGTCAGCTTGGTCTTGACATTTCGCTGCAGGAAGATGGCAAACTGCTTTAGCACGCCGGGCTTGCGCTGGTCTGACGACGGCACTTTCGTCGTGGCGGGCTGGTCCATCTGTGGCCGGTTCTTCAGATACAGCTCATGCCAGTCCTGTGGCGTCATCTTTCGCTCGTCCGTAGGCTCGCCAGTATTGCTGAGTGCCTTCTCGTCGATGATGTTCAGCACGATTTCCGGGTTCACATTGCCACATGTGGGGCAGGCGCTGGTCTCGGCATCGGCATATTGGGCGGCCTCTTTGAAGTAGGTAATGGCATCAATGGGATTGCCGTCGAAGACAGGGTAGCCGCCACGGTCGAGCAGCCACACGCGG
>ERZ842401.5428-NODE-5428-length-14153-cov-22.234289_pt1 | contig 14153 bp, 7 predicted proteins | sample MGYA00521270_ERZ842401 | MGnify/ENA primary metagenome ERZ842401 (study PRJEB31892, sample SAMEA3878208) | bioreactor metagenome | biome: Moose rumen | place: Sweden | collected 2011-10 | study: EMG produced TPA metagenomics assembly of the PRJEB12797 data set... | reverse complement strand
CTATCTATGGTAGCCGTGCTGCCAACGGTGTCGTGGTCATCACCACCAAGAAGGGCAAGAAGGGCGACAAGGTGAACATCGATTTCAACGCTTCTGTGTCTATGGCCTGGATGTCGCAGAAGATGAAGCTGCTCAACTCGCAGCAGTATGCCACCGCCCTGGTGCAGGCAGCCCTGAACGACGGCAAGAATCCTGACGACTACGCCCAGAACTACGGTCTGACGCTCCACGCCGACGGTGGTACGCCTGTCACGGTGTATAACCCCGCGACGGGTGTCATGGACCAGTACACGGTAGGCGGTTTCTACGACGGTTACATGAATGCCAGGCAAACCATGCGCTACAGCGACACCGACTGGGTGGACGAAATCGGACGCACGGGTGTTACCCAGAACTATGACATCTCCTTCTCGAAGGCCACTGACAAGGGCTCGTCGCTCTTCTCTGCAGGCTACAAGAAGGCGCTGGGTGTGCTGAAGTACACTGACTTCGAGAACTTCTCTGCCCGCTTCAATAGCGTGTATAAGATCAACAAGATTGTGAGCGTGGGCGAGAATGCCACCTTCTCTTATTCCGACAACGTAGACTGTGCTCCGCTGGAGAACGCCCTGAAGATGGCGCCCACGCTGCCTGTCTATGAGGAGGACGGCGTGACCTTCTCCGGTCCCGTGGGAGGCATGAGCGACCGCCAGAACCCCTTGCGCGAGCTGTACCACAACAAGGACAACCGCCTGAAGAAGTGGCGTGTCTTTGCCAATGCCTACGTCGACATCACGCCCGTCGAGGGCATGCTGTTCCGTTCTAACTTCGGTATCGACTATACCAACAGCAACATCCGCTCGCTGCAGCACACATGGGACTCAGACGTGGTGAAGAACAACACCAGTGCCAGCACCCTGTCGCAGACCCACAGCACCAAGTGGACGTGGTCGAACACGCTGCAGTATAACTTCGACATCGTGGAGAACCACAACCTGAACGTGCTGGTCGGTATCGAGGCCCATCAGGACAACTACGTCGACTTCTCCGGCCGCCGTACGGACTATCCGTTAGAGACCTACGACTATATGTGGCCCAATGCCGGTACGGGCATCCAGACCGTAACGGGTGCCGGTGATGCCTACAAGCTGATGTCGTACTTCGGCAAGCTGGACTACAACTGGAACGACCTGCTGCTGGCTTCGTTCACCCTGCGTTACGACGGTTCCAGCCGTTTCGGTAAGAACCATCAGTATGGTACCTTCCCCTCTGTGTCGCTCGGCTACCGTCTCTCCAAGCACATCGATGCCGACTGGCTGCGCGACTGGAAGCTCCGTGCCAGCTATGGTGTCACAGGTAACCAGGGCATGAACTCGAACACCGCCCACTACGGACTCTACGTGGCCAACTATGGTTCCGACCGTGAGAACTCTACGGCCTACGACCTCAACCTGCAGGGCTCTGGCACGCTGCCCAGCGGCTACTACAAGCTGCAGTCGGCCAACGAGGACCTGAAGTGGGAGTCGTCGTCGCAGTGGAACTTCGGTACTGACTTCTCACTCTTCGGCGGCGACCTCTACGGCTCTTACGACCTCTTCTTCAAGGAGACCAAGGACATGCTCGTGCAGCCTGCATTCCTCGGTGCCATCGGCTTTGGCGGTCAGACCTGGATCAACGGGCCGACGCTGAAGAACTGGGGTATGGAGCTCACCCTGGGCTACCGCCATCAGACGGCTTACGGCCTGTCGTACAACATCACGGGCAACGTAGACTTCTACCGCTCCAAGGTGACCTATCTGCCTGAGAAGTCGAAGAACTCCTACGAGCACAACGACTACCACAACCTGGCTCAGGACGAGAAGGCCTACGGTTCACGCATCGGCTATGTGGTCGAAGGTCTCTATCAGTCGCGTGAGGATGTGCTGGCCCACGGACAGGCCGGTGCCCGCGTGGGTGGCCTGAAATATGCCGACCTCAACGGCGACGGTATGATTAACGAGAAAGACCGCACCTGGGTCTTTAATCCCGTTCCTGACTTCTCCTACGGTGTCAATGTCGACCTGTCTTACCGCGACTTCGACTTCACCATGTTCTGGCAGGGCGTTTCCGGTGTTGACATCATCAACGACCAGAAGTACCAGACCGACTTCTGGAGCATCACCGATGCCGGTTCCAACAAGGGTGAACGCGTGGTAGACGGCTGGACGCCCGCCAACAGCAGCTCGTCCATTCCTGCCCTGACCACCTCGAACGGCGCCGACGAGGGCCGCATGTCGAGCTACTTCGTCGAGAATGGCTCGTATGTCAAGCTGCGCACCCTGCAGCTGGGCTATACGCTGCCCGCCGCATGGGCCAGGAAAGTGCTGCTGCAGAAAGCTCGCGTCTACGTCTCTGGCGACAACCTGCTGACCGTCAAGTCGGGCTCGCTGACCTGCTCCGATCCGGAGAGCACGGCATGGAACTATCCGCACACAGCCTCTTTCACCTTCGGCATACAAGTAAGCTTCTGAAAAAATTAAGAATTAAGAGTCAAGAATTAAGAGCTATGAAAAAAATCAATATATATATCGCAACTTTGCTGCTTTCCGTCTTTGCAGTATCCTGCAGTGTCGACGATGTGAAGCCGCAAGGCACGCTTGACGAGGAAACGGCCTTCTCAAGCCCCGAGAAACTTGTCACCGCAGCCTATGCCAAACTGGGCGATGACTGGTATTCATACCCCTTCAACCTGTGGCCATACGGCGACATGAGTGCCGACGACTGCCTGAAGGGCGGCTCCGGTGAGAACGATACGGGTTATCACCCCATGGAGATCTTCTCTACCCTGCAGCCCGACCGTGGCGAGTTCGACGAGCTGTGGTATCAGCTCTACGGCGCTGTCTCCCGCTGCAACCGCGCCATCGAGTCACTCGACGCTGTCGAGGAAACGGCCCAGAACAAGCAGCTCCGTGCCGAGGTGCTGTTCCTGCGTGCACACTTCTACTATAAGCTGCAGCAGATGTGGTACGAAGTGCCTTTTGTCAAGGAGGGTATGGACAACGCCGACATCGAGGCTTGCCCCCAGAGCTCGCACGACCAGATCATGCAGCAGATCATAGACGACTTCCAGTATGCCTACGAGAATCTGCCCGAGGCCGACCCCGGCACCACTGGCCGTGCACACAAGGTGGCTGCCGCTGCCTACCTGGCCAAGTGCTACCTGAACTGGGCCTACGGTGACGGCTACGAGGCTACCACGGGCTACAGCCATGTGGATCAGCAGAAGATTCAGAAGGTCATCGACTATACCGAAGTGGTAAAGAACTCGCCCTACGACTATCTGGACACCTACGGACACATCTTCCTGCAGGACTATGCCAACTCCTGCGAGAGCATCTTTGCCGTGCAGCACTCCAACAAGGCCGACGACGGCACACAGTACGGACGTGCCAACTGGTCGAACATGCTGAACGGCGTCTGGGGCATCTGGTCGTGCGGATGGGACTTCCACAAGCCCTCACAGAACCTGGTCAACGCCTTCAAGACCCGCAACGGTCTGCCTATGGACGACTTCGACCAGGACCACAACGCCATCGTCGTCAACGGTGCCGACTCGAAGTACAAGTACGACCCGCGTCTGTTCCATACCGTCGGCATGCCTACCTATCCTTATAAGTATGAGGAGCAGTTTACCCTGACCAAGGCTAACAGCCGTACACCCAACACCTACGGTTACTACTGCTCGATGAAGGAAGTGCCGCAGCGCTCCAAGGGCGAGGACTACGACAACCCGTGGCAGGCCTTCGGACAGAACGACTACGTGCTGCGCTATACCGACGTCATGCTGATGCGTGCTGAGGCACTCATCGAGACCGGCGACCTGAACGGCGAGGCCCTGCAAATCATCAACGACATCCGCAGCCGTGCCAAGCGCGACATCAGCGGCACGTCGCTCATCAAGTATGCCAAGGACCAGTGCGACATCTCGCTCTACGGCAGCTTCGCCTCCAAGGACGATGCCCGCAAGGCCCTGCGCTGGGAGCGCCGCGTAGAGCTGGCCATGGAGGGTCACCGCTTCTTCGACCTGCGCCGCTGGGGCCTGCTCAGCACCACGCTGAACAAGTATTTCGAGACTGAGGTGACCAACGAGTACGACGGCCAGACCTACGCCCTCTACTACAAGGATGCCTTCTTCACCGCCGGCAAGAACGAGTACTTCCCCATCGCGTCTAACCAGATGAACTACGTCCAGGGACTCTATCATCAGAACAAAGGCTATTAAGGGTATAGTGAATAATCATCAAAACAAAATAGAAGTTATGAATACAAAGAATAAAATATACAAAGTGGCTGTCGTAGGACTATTCTCCCTCCTCACTCCACCCTCCACCCTCCTCCTTACTTCCTGTCAGGACCGCGATCTTCCTGGGGCAGGCGACATGCAGCTGACCAGTCCGGACGCCGCCAGCATTACTGGCGCACTTTCCGGCGAGAATAACTACGACTACACCCTGTCGTGGCCCCAGAGCCCTCAGGGAGCCGTCATGCAGGTGGCCGTCTACAAGAACGGTACCCAGCAGCAGGCACTCACGCCCTGCACGGGCAACAGCTTCACGCTGCGCAACCTGGAGACCAACCAGCTCTACGAGTTCCTCTTCAAGTATGCTTCCGACGAAGCACTCTCCAACGGCGTCATGACCTCCTACACCCGTCCGGGGGCTACGGCTCCTGCCGAGGTGAAGATGGAGCAGGTGGACATCACCGACGACCTGCACAACCTGCAGATTACGTGGTCGGGCAGCGCCGATGCTACGTCGTACATCCTGAAGGTGGTGAAGAATGGGGCTGAGCAGGTGGTCAATACCACCGTCAACGGCACCTCTTACCTGCTGGAGAATGTGCAGATGAAGGACCGCTTCGAGGCCACCCTCATTGCCCAGAACAATGACGGCCGTGCCCTGCCCGTTGAGGCCTCGGCCAAGATTGGCGGTAAGATTCCCGCCTTCCTGTCAGAGTATGCTACGCCCGAGGAACTCATAGCCAACGGCGACGACGACGAGGCTTCGGCATGGCTGTGGTTCCAGGAGAACTACCCCAAGGGCGAGTACGTCTACTTCGGCAACATCAGCACCGTTGACGACATTGCCGACTACCGCATGCTCTTCTGGCTGCGCGACCTGGAGACCGGCAACGCCGACGACATCTGGAACTTCTCCGACGTAGCCCGCAACGCCGCACCCTGCGTCGAGCAGTACGTCAAGAACGGCGGCAACCTGTTGCTCTGGTCACACGCCGTACCTTATATCGGAGCCATCAACCGTCTCTCTACTTCCGTGCTGCGCGGGGTCAGCAATGCCTTCGGCTGTGGTGTCGGAGGCTGGAACCCCGACGTCTGGAAGATGGGCGTATGTCTGAACACCGGTTCCTTCTCGAAGGACTTCAGCTCGCATCCCATCTATGCCGGCATTCCCACCGAGAAGCTCAACGACAACTGCTTCGCTGCCATCGCCTTCAAGGGTGTCGGCTGGACCGAGGACCACAACTGCCTGTTCTTCGACATCCCCGCCAAGCTGACCGGCCTGGACAACACCTCCGAGGAGTGCTACAACGCTCTGACCAGCGACTACGGCATCTATCCGCTCGGCACGTGGGACAGCCAGGCATCATGGGTCAGCCAGCTCAACGTCTGGGAGGCCAAGGGTGCCGACAAGGCTCCCGAGGGATTCCAGAAGGGTTGCGGCACCGTGCTCTGCATCGGTAACGGCGGCTGCGAGTTCTCCATGAAGAACGAGGACGGCACGCCCGACAAGAGTGCCTCGCCCAAGAACAACTCTTGCCAGCAGAACGTCCTGCGCTTGGCCAGGAACAGCATAGAGTACCTGATGTCTGTCTAAGACTTCAGAGAGATATAGTTAGTAATAGTTAGTAGTTTATTTATAGTTAAACGGATTGTTTTTCAGGGTAGACTTTACCTGCAAAGAGCCCTCTGCCGACGCTGATGTCTGCGGGGGCTCTTTATTCATTCGGTCGACGAGTGCAGGCAGATGTGCTGTGGCCTCGACAGCATCAATGTGCGCTGGTCGGTACGACCAGCCATTCAACGTCCGTTGTAAGTGATGGGGAAGAGATAGGTACAAATGAAAATAAATCTTAATTTATTTTGCATTTTATTCGGTTTGCACTACCTTTGTGGCCAAATTGCATAAAAGACTATGGCAAACAACAACGATTATATCCGTTTCGACTGGGCCATCAAGCGTATTTTGCGTGACAAGGCCAACAAGGGTGTGCTGGAAGGGCTGATGACCGTTCTTATCGGCGAGCCCATTACCATCCTCGACATTCTGGAGAGCGAGAGCAACCGTGACTCCAAGGAGGACAAGTCAAACCGCGTGGACGTAAAGGCAAAAACTGCCAGCGGCGAGATTGTCATTGTCGAGGTGCAGCTGGCCCGTGAGAAGCACTTCATGCAGCGCATCCTCTTCGGCACGTCCAAAGCCATCGTCGAACAACTACAGATAGGACAGGACTACGACCAGATCAAGAAGGTCTACTCCATCAACGTGCTCTACTTCGACCTCGGCAGCGGCGACGACTATGTCTACCACGGCAAGACCGTCTTCACGGGCATTACCCGTCCCGAGTCGGTGTTGAAGTTCAACCGCCGCGAGTCGGAGATAGTCAGTGAGAAAGCCTCTGTCGTATCTCCCAACGAGGCATTCCCGGAATACTACCTGCTGCGGGTCAACCAGTTCAACGAGGTGGCCAAGACCCCCATCGAGGAGTGGATGGCCTATCTGAAGGACGGCATCATCAAGTCCGACACCAAGGCCCCCGGCCTGCAGGAGGCCAAGGGGAGGCTATGAGGGGTCTGAACAAGCGCACCAAAAAAGGGAGCATCCGCGACGGGTACTCCCTTTTCTTGGTTCGCCCTTTACAGGCTAATCGGTCCCAAGCCCATGCACGAGGTGGTGCCCAGTGCAGTGAGGGTGGCTGACAGGGCGGCTATCACCGCCCGCAGCAAAACTTCCTTCCACGACGTCTTCATACTTTGTAATAGAAATGAAGAATGAAGAATGAAGAATGAAGAATGCTGCGCATAGCAACACCCTGCACATTCTTCTGTTCAAACACTCCCATTTCCCGCCTAACATGCCGGCGGTAGCATTGCGTGCCACACTCATACCTTTAGGTGTGAGAAATTCTTCATTCTTCATTCTTCACTCTTCACTTTGAGAGTGTAGCGGTAGCAAATTACAACAAAACCACAACTGCTACAAGGTGTACTTCTTAGAGTGCTTACGAAAAAACTGCCGACTCTCACGAGCCGGCAGTTCCATCAATTTAAACATTTCATTATTAACAATTCATGCTTTTTATGAAAAAAAACATTCCTTGTAAAAAAAGAACTCCGACTCGTCACGAGCAGGCAGTCCTGCATTCACTTAATTATTAATTGAAAATTCTTTCCGTATGGAAAGTTTGCCGCCAAAGCGAGGATTCGAACCTCATAGCTCCCAACACGTTGAGCCCTTTGCGTATTTCGTCCCGCGGATTTAGAGTCCCTTGATAAGGGACGGCTATAATGCAGGGATATTTTTGTCTCGCTGAAATCGCTGAAATCGCTGAAATTTTTATTTTCCCAAATTATCCTCTGCGCCCTCTGCGGCTCTGCGCGAGGAAAAACACCTTTGGTGCAGGTTGGTGCAGGATAGTAGCTCGATTTTTCGGCGATCCTGCACCGTACTTTCGCTGATTATCAGCACGTTACAAGCCAAAGCAGCTCGAGTAGCTCGATTTTTCAACTTTAACTGTATATAGCATAGTGTCCCACAATGTCAAAGACCGCTTCTATTTCCTCCCACCAAAAGGTCGGTGGGGCGTAATCTTTCTGCGTTTTCAGCGCTTTCTGCGAGGTATTATTTCTCCGAGAGTACTTCTGCCCGCTGACACACCCTGTTTTCTCCACCGCACTCCAAATATTTTTTCTCTGCACTCAAAAAAGTTTTCCACCGCACTTTAGGAAAACTCGTCCTTAGAGGATTAAATTGGATTGCCATATTATGCTTGCAGAGTTCCGGATTTCCCCTAATTATTTTCCTCTTTTAAATCTATCTATTAGAGACGTGATGGCTGAAATACCTTTAACTTCTTCTATAAAACTACCATTCCTAAGATAGTAGGTATCGTTATAAGCTACGGGGCTATTATCCGACTTCAGGCTAAGTACTAAGAGACTGCTGTCATGATATATAGGTAGTTTCATGTTGTTGAGTATATATTGTTTAGTAGGAATATCCACAGGTTCAGCTTTTATGACGTTGATAATATCCTTAAGATAGTTGTCATACGACCCTTTATAGAATTTTTCAACCTCACAATCAATTCCTGTGATATAATATTCAGAGTTACTGAACTTCTTTTGTTTATAGCTCTTAAAAGTTTTCTGGAATTCCTTTAGACTCGCCTCGCCTTCGGTTATACCTACAATGATGTACCCCACTGTTTGTGGCCCTTTGTTGACCATTGCTGTCAACGTCTTGACACATTTCCGTATCAGTTCTTTATTTAGCTTTCCATCGTTAAAATTCCTGAATCCGCTTTTATAGTCGTATGTATTATTTTCTATCAATGAAAGTCTTAGGATATTCTCCAAATCAAGTGCCCAGTTTTCTCTAGCTACGTCATCACCAACGACTGCCTTGAAATGAGGCATCATCACTCCCTTAACTGCTTGTATATAATGATATCTACCAGCTGCATCCCAGTTCTCCTTCTTCTTGACACCAGACAGTTGCTTCTTGCCTAAGCCATCCAATGCTCTAACTAAGCCTGGATAGTCAGAGACAACCTTGTGTTCAACAACAACCAGCTCATATAATGCGAGAAAAACTATCTGGAAAGTATTGAACACTCCTTCCGACTGGCCTTCTGAATAGATTAAGCTACGAAAGTCCTTATTTACCATTGTTTTTGCATACATCAAGATATCAAGCATGATAGTGAAAGTCTGCTTGAACCGTTTTTCAATATTCTGCTGTCCAAGATCCATGATACGCGTATCCATTCGCTGTGCCTCTATCGTAGAATCTTTCTCCAAATCATGCTTGTAGATTTGATTAAGGTACTTTGAAGTTGGTGGGACATTTTTACCCATTATCATATAGGATAATATCAAGGCTATAAGCTCCTCATCACGTGAGTTTCGCATATTCTTTATTGGTATGATATTCGAGTGCGTCCAAAATACGCTATTCAAGTCTATGCCATAGTTAAGCCTATAGTTTGAAAGGCTGATTTGTTTCATCTTCGACAGATTGATTAAGTCGGTTTCAGTTACGTCACCTCTTATCATGGAAGAGAATTTTCTAACCAAATCGGGAAATGCTCCTAACGCTCCTGCCTGGCGAATTTCTTGTCTAGAAAGCTGGCGGCCAAACGAGTTGATACGGCGAAAGATTTCTTCAACGTCACTCTCGTCAGCACTGATATAGGTAAAAGGCATTTGATAATTGGCTATTTCGATGCATGCCTGACGAGGTAATTTAGGCTCACGCTGTTTTACGGCTCCCATATCCTTGCGCTCCTTTGAGCTGGCAAGAGCATCTAAATCAAAATAGCAGATTTTATTATCGTAAGCTATGCCAAACTCATTTTCAATAAAGGATACTACAGCATTGAGACGTTGCATGCCATCTATTATTTCATAAGAGCCATCCTCTCTTTCAGCCAACAAAAATAATGGCACACTATATTGCTTGTAGACAGAATCGATAAAAGCCACCTTTTCTTCCTGCGTCCATACTAGCTTACGTTGGTATCGACGATTCACAATATATTTCTCATCCAAATAGTTGGTATATACTATCTGAATACTATCTGACTTACTCGATATCTTTGCTTTCATAGCTTTTATTTTGTATTTTGCCACAAAGCGATGTTTCGCTCATCCTATGCATCATCCTATGATGGCTTTGCGTTTAATGAAAATCTGGGGCGCAAGGCGCAAGCGCCTGCGCCCCAGAAAAGTTTGTTTTTCGCACACGGGAGAGTCCCATGCATACACATCATTAATCTGCGTAACCAGGATTGACGGGAATCTCATCGCTCGGATCATGCTGGGTTGGATTCTCGCCGCTGCTCACTTCAAGCAATACGGAGCCCTGCATTTCTATTTCTATCACCTCCAACTCTGGAGTCATGTATTCTTTCATTTCCATTTTTCTTCTCTATTTTATGGTCTACTTGAAATAAAGTTCGCCCACGCTCCAGGAGTGTGAGCGAACTTTTAACTTTAGTGTGAATTACTTCACAACAATCTTCTTACCATTCTGGATGTATACACCCTTCTCGGTGGGAACGCCATTCAGCTTAACACCGTTGATGGTGTACCAACCATCCTTGCTGTAGGTCTTCTGCTCACCCGTGATGGCATTGATAGCTGTTACACTACCATCGGTCTCCTCAACGAAGATGCGTGCATTAGAACCGGCAACTGCATTGATGTAACCGCTGAGAGGCTGAACAGTAACGTTGTTGGCAGCAGGACCGGCATTCCAGTACTCGCCACCGCTCAGGTACCACTGAGCATCCTCGTTAAGAAGCTTACTCTCATAAACACCGATATACTCGTTGTTACCACTGTCAGTTACCTTGTGAGTGGGATCGTAGTCGATGGTACGGCCGGTAATGTCACCCATTGTGAATGTTACAGCACCGGTAGCATCCAGCGTCTTAGCAGCAGCAAGCTTAATCAGGAATACCTCATTTGCGGGTACCTCGCCAACGTGCAGCTTGAACTTAACAACGCCATTATCGGTATTGTCTACGTCGGGAATGTCAACGACTGCATAGCCGAACTTGTTGGAAATCTCAGGAACGGTGGTCTTGAACGGCAGAACCATTGTGTACCACTGGTTGGCATTCATCGTGCGACCATCCTGAATCTTGATATCGTTAGTACCGCCATTGTATTCAGACAGGATAGCGCTGACAGACTCGTCACCGGTCTTCGTACGGTCGAGAACCAGTGCACCAGACTCTGCATCCGTGAAGGTAACGGTACCGTTCTTAGTGTCAAATGTGTAATACGGATAATCTGTATCAAGTCCTTCCTTGAGGTTCACCTGAATGAAGCCAGGCTTACCGAAGGTGTAGTCAGTCTGACCATCGTTCTTCTCCCAAGTCAGAGACTCGACGAACTCTGCAATCCAGGGAGTTGTAGCAGATGACTCAGCAAAGGGGAGATCGGCAGCACTGGTAAGAGCGGTTTCTGTCTCTGTAGTACCCTCACCCGTTACCTTAACAAGAGATACATTGGTAGCCAGATTAGCGGCAGTTGCCAAATCAGTAGTAAGAGCCTCAACTGTTGCACTGGTAACGGTCTTATCAACAGCCTTGATTCTGATCTTGAACGGATTGATGGTCAGTGTACTATTGATGATGTTCACTGCATAGTTATCACCTGAGGTAGAGAATGTGGGTGAACTTGCCTCAAGATAATAGGTACCAGGTGTCTGAGCAGCGGTAGCTGCAGCAATAGCCTCACCTGTCTTTGCTCCATTCTCGTCTGTAGCATAGACCTTGAGAGTAATTTCGGTCAGTGCATCACCTGCTATGAGACCCTGCGTTGTGACTTTTGCTACGTTTTCACTAAGAGTTGTTGATACAGGGAAGGCATCACCATAAAGGATAGTCTGTGCATTTACTGCAATCTCGAGAGAATTCTGACTGATTGTAAAGTAAACATTAGTCGGATTAGGCTTAACAAAATAGTTGTCGGCCGTAATAGCAGCCTCTGAAGAAGTTATAGCTATACCATCAGTATTAGACTGTACGCTAATCAGCTTCTGGCCTGCATCGTTGCCGGCGGCTCTGTTGAGTACGGGAGCTTGAGTTCCAAGAATCTGAGCAACAGTCTTGTCTGCATCTGCAGAAACCAGACCCTCGAGGTGCCAAGTCAGAGTGGGATCGGCTGCAACGCTCACGCTCTTACCCTGATTAGCATCAGGAGTGATGTACAGATCAGCCTTTGTAATCGAATAGTTAAAGCTCTTAGATGCATTGTAGTTGCCTGCGCCACTGAAAATCAGCTGATAAGTACCAACGCCAGCAGGAGCAGTTTCTGTTTCTACACTAGTAGTAGTATTCTTGTACTTCACTGTGTAGTCTGCGGCAGCAAGTGCTGTTTCACCATCGGTAATGTTTCCTGCAAAATCAAACACAGGAGCTTCGCCGTCATAAACCTTATTTTCTACATTGAAGCCATAGGTAAGACCCGCAATACTCTTCTTGTTGATTGTCAGCTTACCCCATGTAGAGTTCTCAGTATCAATCTCATAGTTTTTGTTTACACCTGTAGCATTTTTCATTTCAGCCTGCAGAACATCTGCATAGCCTTCTTCGGCATAGTCCTCAGCATGAGTTGCAATCTTCAACTTAACTGATGGAGACTCAGAACCAACCTTACCAGAAGAGATTGTAGGAGTTACGGAAATTTCGGAATCAGCCTGACCATAGGTCTTTGAAGCATTACCAACAGAAACAACCAGTTTTGCCTTGTTAATCGTAATCTGTAATGTCTTTGTGACATCAGGATTTGCATAAGCACCCAGACCTGTGATAGTAGCTGTGGCTGTACCGGCATCCTTGTTATTAGCCCAAGAAACCTCATAGTCAGTAGCTGCTGTCAGGGGCTCACCGTCTACTGTCACAGTAAGAGCTGGGGTCTGATTGCTTCCATCATAGGTGAACGTTGCAGTAGGATCAGAAAGAGCTATCTCAGCATTAGACAGGCTCTTGCTACCCAATACATAGAAATCAAGGGTCTTGGTGCTACCTGCATAGTTGCCTGCACCTGTGATTGTTACGGTGTACTTACCAGGATCCTTTACTTCAGTCTCTGTGAAAGCTGCAGTATAATCGGATGTAGATGTAAGTGCTTCAGTAGAGCTGATAGCAGTGTCATAAACTTTAATGCCTGCAATAACTGTACTTGCGTAATCGGTACCCTGGGCATTCTTAGAATCGAGACCGGTTACAGTAATGTCATTAGAAGCAATGCTCTTAGCATTAATAGTGAAAGCATCAGTAAATTCTTTATCACCAGTATAGTTACCTTTACCAGTAATCGTGATAGCTTTTGCACCGGCATTCACCAACTCAGTGTAAGTTTTCACCTCATAATCAGTGTCCTTTACCAAAGTCACCTCTTCGCCACCAACGGTTTCCTTAACGGTGAACGAAGGCAGAGCGCGAGTTGTACCATCATACGTCCAAGCATTCGCTCCTGAAGGAAGGCCAGAGATTGCAATGTAAGAACTTGAAGAAATGTCCAAAGGTTCAATAGTCAAAGTAGCAGAACCATCAATCAAAATACGGTCGTAAGATCCTGAGAAACTAGCACTAGTAATTTGATCTGAAGTAATGTTTTGGAAGGTGTAAGACCATTCACCTACATTCTCACTGGCGTTAGAACCTGTTCTTTTGACTTTCAACAGACCTGCAAGTGCGTTCTCATCGCCAGATGTCAGACCTGTCACTGTGTACACTAAGTCTGCAGCAGCAATTTCCGAGTCTGCAGTGCCGTAGGTCTTCGTCATGTTGAATGGCTTAACCACCACGTCTGTTGCCCATCCTGTCAGCGGCAAGAGAGCCATCAAAAACAATAAAAGAAAATTTTTTCTCATACGTTTAAAATTTAAATTAATAATAAAGTGAATTAAAATAATACATACATCTCATCTGGCCGACACTCCCCCTGCCGGTCACACAAGTGATGATGATTGGTGGTGATTGCTTGCAGTTACCTCTGTAATGCGGTAGCATTGCGTGCCACTCATACCTTTAGGTGTGAGAAATTCTCTCTCTGAGAGTGTGGCGCTGCATTCTTCACTCTTCATTCTTCACTCTTCACTTAAACGTATGGAAACAAAAAAGACGTGGGAGTAATGTCTCTTGCGCGCTTATCCCCTCGTTCAGGCTCTAGCATTGCCCCCAAATAAGGATAAGCAACGAAAGCCTGCCCACGCCAGTGATGATATATGCACACCACGGCATGGAATTCCCTAAGGATTCGGACACACTGGCATACGGATACACCATATACCGACATCCAACTATATATACGCAAAGACAGTACACCCGTCTGACCGGAGTACACCTTATTATATATACGTAGGGAATGTAGCCGCAGG
>ERZ842401.5426-NODE-5426-length-14158-cov-4.424307_pt1 | contig 14158 bp, 15 predicted proteins | sample MGYA00521270_ERZ842401 | MGnify/ENA primary metagenome ERZ842401 (study PRJEB31892, sample SAMEA3878208) | bioreactor metagenome | biome: Moose rumen | place: Sweden | collected 2011-10 | study: EMG produced TPA metagenomics assembly of the PRJEB12797 data set... | reverse complement strand
CATAATTAGGAAGTGCAACGTCCATAAGGGCGTTTATAGCCATATTACCTGCTACGTTTATTCCGGCGTTCTTCAATACCTCATTAAGTGGCATACCAGAGTTATAGTTAGCCCTTTCATTTGTTCTAAGGCTTCGTCCACATATTTCCTAAAACCTCACTTTATCCCCCACATTTAGAGATATGCGAAAAAAGGGTATCTTAACCACTATTGAGTTTTCTCTGAATTCATATGCCTCTTTTCCATATTTCTTTGTTATTTTGGGAACACCTCGTCCCGATCGTTCACTAATATGTAACTGTAAAAATACATCAGATAACTCTTGATTGACCGGAACTGATTCGCCTAAGTAAAATCCTTTCATTTTATCCACAAAATACTCGATAGTCCGCAAAAAAAATTCACCCAGAAACTGTTACACTCTTCTGCGAATTTCCTCTCCCTAATGCCATCATAATCTGCCGGAATACTCCTACCATTATATTTAAAATCAAGCATGCAATTGATTGATGTCGCTAATAGTACAAATCCACCAAATCCAAGCATCTTTCTATTCTTTCTTTCTACTCGAGCTCGTGACAACTCCTTTTCCACTATCTTCATATGAAGGATCATGTGCTCAACAACATTGCAATAAACAAGCCTCCACGGCAATTGATATTCCCCAAAAGCACTTCTATGACCTTTATCAGACGACAAAAAAGCAGCTTTATCCTCATCAATATGATGAATATATAAGCAATTCTCTATCCGTGCATTCCTACTATCAATTTTTCCAGAATAAACTTCTTTGAAATATGGATACTTAACCATGCCGTATTTACGTATGAGAAAGTATACATAGTCTTCATATGACATTTGGAATATCGTCTGTATGACCCGATTATTATTCTCAAACGACACTAATTCTTGATTAATTGCAAAATCCATAGCATTTGATTGTAATTCTACTACTGGATAGGACAATTTTTGTTTCTCACATGTTTCTTCTACCAAAAATTTTATACAAGCATTCGCCTTTAAAATATATAAAAATGTATCCGGATTTCAGAGCACATCTTCTGCGTAATAATTATCAGATAATGAAACGGTATCTTCCTTTACCGGCACCGGTTATCTTTTCTGTCAGATGTAATGAATACATCTTTCCCAGCAATGTGGATGCCGGCTTTTCTGTGATCTTTAATACATCAATAACATCTGCACGACCAAATACTTTTTGGGCACCAAAAGCAGCATAAAGCTTTACAATATTATCCTTTGTCCGAGATGAAATTTCTTTAGAATTTAAAATCTCCAAAATGTCGTTTTTATTCTCAATGTGCTGTTCAATGTGTCGTTTAATGTGTTGTTTGCCATCGGAATGTGTTGTTTCTTCCCACCTGATATGCATATACCGGTTTTTCAATTCATTGTTTTCGCCCATAAGCAGATTTCTAAGGAATGTCTCAAGAAAAGACATATCCTCATAAATGCCATTCTTCACATCACGGTAATTCGCTCTTACAAGTGAATTTCTGAAATACCAAGCATTTTTTGCGAATACATCATTAGTAACATTAAATCCCATTGACCGCAGATATTTTATAAAAAATACAGCAGTTGTCCGGGTATTGCCTTCACAGAAAATATGTATCTGCCACAGTCGCGAAACAAATCTTGCAAGGTGACTTATAATCTCACTCATTGTCAGATCCGAATAAGAAAACTCCAGCTCTGTCTTAAAATCGTAATCCAACGTCTCACGAAGTTCCAACGCTCCGCCATACATAACCGATGCCCCGTCAAGTACCCACTCATCTTTTCTGATATTATAGTCCCTGATCTTACCCGCATGAGAAAATACACCGGTAAAAAGTCTTCTATGAATGGAGATGTACTGCGCCGGAGAAAAAACGAAAGAACTATCCGACAAAATCTCAGCTATGTGAACAGAAACCTTGTCTGCCTCCTCAGTTCCTTCAGGAATATGATTAGCAGACTCTTTGTAGTAGCTGTCTATCCTTTTTTTAGCCTCGTCAATGGAGATATTACCGTCAATGTTTTCCTTCGCCGTATTAAGCAGATATTCAGAAGGACGCAATTTATCGACATCTTGCAAACCTACTGCAGTCTGCCATGCATATGCCTTATCTACCTTATCGGGTTCACCAAGCCGTATATATTCCTCGAAAGGATCTTTCCTTGGTTCGTCAATTTGTTCTTTCTTTGTATTTGCCACAGAATACCTTCCTCACATTTCTACTAAGAGCTTCTTAAGTGCTTCAATCTCTTCCTCAGACAGGGTTATGCCTTTACCCATCTTTGCATGTTCGGGAGCCCAATCTCTGATATCATATTTCGGTTCACGCCCATTCCAAGAAATCAAATTAAGCTCCTTTGTCCATCCTTTGGGTGAAGTGGATAAAACTCCCAGCTCATCCACGATTGTGAAGTCAAATTCTTTATTATCAGCCATTATTTTCCGCCTCTCTTAAGCCACCAACCGGGGCGACGATCCGTTGCCTTTCCTCCGGTAGGAACAAACGCAAATTCATATCCAAATCTGTTACATGAATCAGCAAATTCCTGTAGTTCCTTGCCGCCAACAATCCAAAGGGCTCCTTTTTTATCTCTCAGATCCACATATTCAATACCGGCATCTTCGATAAGTGAGATAATATCTTTATTGCCTGTCACATTGCCCGACTTAGGCTTAGATACTGTCTCCTTAGGGGTTATATCGTTGCCGCCATCTTTGGCCTCTATACCTGCATCATCTCCATAAAGCTCATCTATCACCTGTTGCAGTGTACCATCCTTGGCATATGGAAGCGCATCCACCTGACGGAAATTATGCTTTGTGATCATTACATCCTCATCAAATCCAAGGATATAGTTGGTAGCAATCTTGTAAATGATTTCTGTAGGAGCCAGACCATATACCTGCTTCTCAAATATATGACGCAGCCTTTCTTCCTTATCAGGATATAGTTCTTTCAGTTTCTTACTCTGATACAGCCTCTTTACAATCTCTGTAATATACAGTCCTGATTTCATGTACGGATCAATAAAGGTCTTATCCGACATATCAAAACATCCGGGATTCTCCTCTTCCAGATAATCCACCATCTTTCTGACCACATCCTTGGGTGTGAATATCTGATTGGTCTTCTGCGGCGGGATGTAGTCGAAGATATCCTCTGTATTCTTTTCATCAAAGTAGTCAGCCAGTTTCTTCTTAAGCGTTACAAACTCCACAATAGAGTCATCAAATACAACTTCATCAAATACATGCCCCTCAAAGTGCTGCTGTTTTCCTTCAGAATCGATATAATCAAAGCCGTCACGGAGTTGCCTGAACTCATCAAGGGAGATACTCGTCACCTGCTTAAATACTTCATCCGGCACAATTTCATCAAAATTCGCCAATGTGATATCTGCAGGCTTATCGCTATCCGTCTTCTTATCGCTGTATGCCATGATAAATGACGGTATGGTACGGGAGAAACCACGAAGACGATCTCTGATATCGTCCATGATATCCGTTGCCCGGCGTTGCTCTTTCTTCTCTTCGACAGTACGAGTAGTTTCTTTCTTGGAATCCTCCTCAAACTGATCCATGATATCCTGAATCTTCTGAGTAGTTTCTGCCTTAAGATTTTCCTTTTTCTCTACGTACTCATCCTCGAATTTCTTCTCAATCTGCTCCATAGCCTGCTCAATCTCTGCAGCTGATTTATTTGTTGTATCAAGCTGTTCAACCGCTTCCTCTATGGCTTCTTTCTTTTCCTGTTCAAGGATGTTCTGCTGTATCTGATAATCTGTTGCAAAGTCATGAGCCACCTTTTCAGCCTTCTGAGTCAGTTGATTAGTGATCTGATTCGTATCAGATTTCTTCATGTCATCGCCATATGATTCTTGGGCATCCTCTATGACACTTGTTGCCGTGTTGGTAAGCATTGAAGAAATTGATTCAGCCAGTTTAGATACGCTGTCTTTATCCGTCGCCTGCTCTACAAGGTCATCAATAGGCTCCGTGATCTCAGCATATTTCTTATCCCCGAATATCTGATCAACTTTATCCTGCGTGTATTCATCGGTTGCAGATACATTACCGTCATCATCTACCTCAAAACCGTCAGATGATGCGATCACAATATCCGTAGATTGATGCTGCTTCTGCTCTTTTACAGGGGTAAACTTGTTGATGATATCAAGCGCATCCTTGGGAATATTGAACACATTCCTGATATTGAACAGGAAATTGCTCATAAATCCCCGGCGAACTACTTCCTGTGAACGGATCTTTCTCGGTATCGTCAGTACCTGTTCAGGGTTAAGGGATACAAGGTCGCCGTTTTCATCCTCTGCTATAACAGGGAAGAAATTAAGCAGTTCCTGTATATTCTTCTGTCTCTGTTCTACAGTGCCGCCACCGCCCAATGTGTTGGGATTAAGATTGTTGGCAAACTGTTCAAATACGGTAAGTGTTCTTGCCGGATCAAAGTCAAATACATATGCATTTTCTTTACGCCTAAACTCAGGATTTCCGGCACCGTCCGTGCTTCCGGTCGTGATAAGGCAAGGATTCTGCGCCCTGAATGCCGCCTGCATATATAATGACGGGCTGGATATGTTCGACAATATGAGTACAGCAGTCCATTCCGGTATGGTTACACCGGTAGTGAGCTGTCTGACGGAAAGAGTGATCGTCTTATCATATTTCTCAATGGCATCGATTACCTTATCATATGCCTTATCGGACACATCTTCATCGCCCTTGCTTCCTGCTCCGACCGCAGCAATGATATGATAATCCTTAAATACAGGGTGATTTTTCAGTTTCTTTTCTAATGCATATACACTATCCACCCTATCAAGAAGCCATAACGTATGCTTAAGTTCGTCACGAAGTTCCTCTGACGAGAAGGGATACTTCTCTTTTCTTGTCAAAGCATCAAGGAACATATCGACCTGATCGTTATATACGAAGCTTGCACCACCGGCCAGTTCCTTTGTCCTGAAAAACTCCCCGAGGTCAAAAGCATACTCCTCTGTCTCTCCAAGTATCTCCACACCCTGTTTTATCTTGTCGGCAACGATCTCCGACATCTGATAGGTGTACATATTAAGTTTAGGGAGAACAGCATACGGATTATCCGGTTTTCCCATCAGAGCTTGCTTTTTCTGCTGTTCTTCTGCGTATGTCCAGTTAAAGATTGCCTCTTTTCTGAACTTTGCATTTGCCAGTGCCTTAAAAGGAGTGCCGGAAAGATGCAGAGTAAAATCCCTTTTAATATGATTAAAGGCTGTATCCGTCTTATAGGTATCAACACCCTCGTGGGCTTCATCTATTACGAGAAGATCCCATTTGGTGGTGCTTATCTCCCTGAGTTTAGGCAGGTCTCCGCCGAAGAAGCTTGACCCCTTCAGATCCTGAAGAGACAGGAAATAGATCATACCCATCGGATCGGCTTTCTTTTCTATTCTACTCTGTTCATCCTGCTTGTATGTTTCATAGGGAATGACCATACTCTTTCCCTTAAGTGCATCAGTGGAACTTACAAAGAAATATCCGCTCTGTCTTCCGAGGAATTTCATGTAATCTGAATACCAGCTGTTAGCGATAGCCGGTCTGTTGGTCACGATAAGGACTTTCTTTGCTCCCATCCGCTTGGCTACATCATAAACACAGAGAGTCTTACCAAACCTCGGCTTAGCATTCCACAGAAACTCCCCGCCGGGATTATTGTTCTTGTAATCAACCGTCATTTCGACAGCTTCTCTCTGCTCATCACGGAGTGTATAGGGCAGGATTTCATCAGGATCCACAGTTATCCTGCGATGGCGAAAGTCCTGAAGCATTTCTTCTGCTTTCTTTGGCTCAATCCTGAACCATTCGGTCAGTTCCCCTGTATTGATGCTTCTTAATCGCTCAATTCCATATGCTTCAAGCACCTTATGAAAATCATGATCTCTGAATATCTCTATCGTGCCGGAGAAAACAGCATTTTCCGTCCACTCAATCTGATATTCCACATCAGATGTATTCGTCTGCTCCCCAATACGTGCTTCAGCATCTCTTTCAGTGTCTCCGATTTTGGTACAGCCATCATGTCTGCGGATCTCAGGAGTGGTATAGCCGTATATGATCGGTATTACGAGTTTTGAAGTTTTTACATTCGGTTTACTCATGCTATTCCATCTCCTTTACATTAGTTTCGATAAAATCTATTTCCTCTTTTGATAGTCCGTACTTCTTATATAACTGCCGGTCTATCTCTGGGATTGATTTGCTCCAGTCGATATCTGATTGTGGTGTGAAATCTTGAAGAGGTACATACCGCCACTTATCAGGAGTTAAATCTTGTGTAGTCTTCAGTATTCCAAGCATTGCTCTTGCAAATTTTGTCTTAATGTATTTAAGTGCCGCTTCCACTTCCCCTCTATCGTCAAAGAATCCTATACTAAGAAAGGTTTCAGTAGCCCCTATTGCTGGCTCACAAATTATCGGCATAGATAATACTTCTCCAAGCGTACCAACTCCATTCGCTTTTGGTAAGAAGATTTTATACTTATCGAGATTGACAGGCGAATTCACATATTCTCTTCTGACCCATTTAAATCCCCTCTCATTATTTACCCTGCCAAGAATGCGTATATAATCAAAGCCATCTCTTGGCTTTTCATCATAAAAAATCTGCGGCAAACGATCCATTATATTGGTGGACATATCATAATCATGTCCTTTACTAAGACAGCCTATATTCTCTCCTTTATCGTTTTCTTTATATCGTGCATCAGGATAATCTTCATGCATTTTATCTGTCAATCTGTATGCAGTACGTGTGATTACAACCTCACTAAAACTGCTATAATCCGGATGTGACTTTACTTTCTTCAATACAGCATTTAATATATCGTTCGGTGTAAAGGTTCCTATCGCTCCAAAATCCGAATTAAAGTCGTGATAAGTGATCGCAACACCACCTTTTATATCTGTATTACTAAATACTTGAGTACAGTCTTCCTCATACTCCAATACCTTAAAGTGTGGATCATTAAGCATTTTCTCATTCCATGCCTTTGGAGTTGATCCCGCATTAAAAAGAAATCGTGCTGGGTGAATTAATTCTACCTTTTCAGCAATATCACACGCTGCATCCATGAATTTATTATAAACTGGGGGCGCAAAACCTTTATTATCCCCAAGGGTTTCATCTTGATATGGCGGATTCCCAATACAAAAATCAAACTTCATTGTTTATCCTCTCTTCATACTGTTATATGTCAATGACTCGTTGCTTCTCCAGTCAAATATCTTACAATTTACTTCTTCTGGTTCTGTATCATTTATTCCCACGGCATAATCAAACAACGATAGCTGCTGATACTCTTCCTTGGGCTTACCGAATGGAATCGTACCGGTGATACCATCCATCTGCCAGAGATTCCAGACGATAATATTGGTGATCTTCTTTATAACTTCATCATCCGGATCGTGCCCCCACCGGTCATTCATATATTCCACAAATGTCATCAGCAGGTTGATTCTGGCAATAAGCAGGTTGTCTCCTTGAAATTCATACCCGTAAACGCTCTGAAAGGCTCTCATAGCCCATTTTAGCCAATCTTTCTCGTTATCGGTATTCTCATTTACTATCCGCAGCTTCCTGTCGAGGATACCTATACGCTCCCTGACAGGGATGATCTCTGCTGTAGTTGTATCATATCTGGATACGATATACGGAGCTTCACCACAGGTGATCTCCAACCTCTTGGAATCAACATACTTCTGCCAGTCTTTGGGTTTTGCAAATTCGATTTTATCCACGTTGATGACCCATGAATGATCAACTTCCCGGTTAAAGACTTCTTCTCGCCCAAACCATTCCGCATCACAGTGATTGTTCATCTTGTTGCATATCCATGAAGGCGTAAATACTTCTGCTTTCTTCTTTGTTCGCTCCGACTGTTCCTCCACGCTCTTGAGTACGCGGGGCTGGATAGCAAGTGCACCAAAGCCTACAAGAATCTGCTCCGTTATCTGCGTCTTGGCATCTACATCGAAGTCTGCATATGCATCCGTAGCAAATATGATATTTTTCTTCGTGGTCTTATCCTTAAGAAGCGCATTCAGTACGTTCTTTACCGGATACTCTTTTATATTTATCAGTTCCATTATCTGATTATATTCCTTTGCCTGTCCAATAATACGGACTTTATAAATATCCCTTGTCTCTCAGCAGTTTATCCAATGTCGGTCTGCTGATTTCAAGGCTCTGTGCAAGCTGTTTTTTGTTTATTTTACGTTCTTTGTATTCTGCGTAATGCCTCTCAAATACATCATCATCAATCTTCTTTACCTGACCGCCCTTATACTTGCCGGCACGCTTGGCAATCGCTATGCCCTCACGCTGACGTTCAAGCAGGTTCTGACGCTCAAACTCCGCTATTGCGGCGATCATTGTAAGCATCAGTTTTCCGGTAGAAGTACTGGTATCAAGGTTTTCCTTATTGCTCACAAGACCGACGCCTTTCTTTTCAAGTTCTTCAACTATGTTAAGAAGATCTTTTGTATTCCGGGCAAGACGTGAGAAATCATGGACATAGATAATATCGCCCTCCCGGCAGTAATCCAGCATGTCCTGAAGTTTCTTACGCTTTGTATCTTTTGCACTGACTTTTTCCTCAAACCATTTATCTATATTATATTTTTCAAGTGCTTCTTTCTGTCTTTGGTCGTTTTGTTCTGCAGTGCTCACACGCACATATCCAAGGTTTGCCATATTACATGCCCCCTTTCGCATGCTCTTTTATAATATAGCATTTTGTAAAGTTAAAATCATTAACTTTCTTTACTTTTTGTCAAATTAATCGATTTGTAGTTTCCAATTTACATAATTCAAATGCTTTTAAACGCAAATTCCAGGTATACCCTGCTTTTACATTTTGTTTCCCCTATTGACACGAGCCTCGCAGGGCTGTGATTCAGTGACAAAGCGGCAACCCAGCCTCAAGGCGGTTTGCCATAGGCGAGAGTAGACATCCCGTAGGCATGTAGTACATCCCGGCATAAAGAAATCCAGCCCCGAAGGACTGGACATCATTCTTTTGTACTTACAATATCTTATTCTCGTAGTCCTGCAGTTGATGAAATATGTTGTCTACAACGGCAGTATCTCCCTCAATTCTGTATAGCAAAAAGTAGTCATGAGATAGGAAATTCATTCTCCGGTAGCCAAGCTCTCTAAGACGCGGATTATCACACAGTTTTAAGCTCCCGGCAACTCTGGAAAGACTGATCTTTGTAGCTTCGAAGTCATTCAGTACATTGGAAGCCGCCTGATCGCTTTTCTTCTCAAATAAAAGATATGTGATAAACCCATCCAAATCCGCCTCGGCATCGGATGTGATCACAACCTTATAATCCATATTTCTGCCTCATATCGGATATCACATCATCCGCATCACGTACCATACCCTCTGACGCATGCTGTCTTGATGCTTCAAGTTTTTTAAGCACCTCGTCCTCTGTCAATGTCACATATGGATTTACCGTCTTTTTCTTTAATTCAAAAGGAAATCCGTTATTTGCAACGGCCTGGGTAAGAAACATTCTGATAGCGGAAGTCGTATCTGTTCCTAACTCCCTAAATAAAGTATCGGATTTTATTTTGAGTTCATCTTCAACACGTATCTGTATTGTACTTGACATAGCGCACCTCCTCGTTCATCACTACCTGTATTATACTGCTGATTCATTACAAATGCAATGATTTAGCAGAAATTTAGATGATGTATAGAATGTATAGACTTTTTCATCGTATTTCAGACCTTAACAATACACAGTATAACAGTAATTCATATTCTGGCAGCTGTAGCTGCCACTATCTCCCTAAAAAAGGAGGTCAAACCACATGGCAAAGAATAATCACACACCAGATGAGGAATATGAGAAGCTTCTTGCGGTTGCCAAAAGGCTGAATCTGCTTTTTTATTCCAAAGAAGAAAAGCGTCCGGAAGCCAATATCAACATCTTTGATCTCCTGGTTCGGCTTTTATATGGGTATATGCTGAACAATCATAGCGAGGCAAGCAGGATCCTGTAAAAAAAGGTATTTGTAAACCTATATATCAAAAGAAAGGACATCAGATTATGGAAGATAACAACAAAAAAGAAATGACACCGGAAGAAATGCTTACAATAACTCCATATTTCTTGAGAATCCAATCCCTGATAGTTGAAAAAGTGATGTCCAACCGCTCTACATCGAACATTTCAAGGATTTTCGCCTCAAAAATCATACAAAACGTGAACTTCAGAACCGCTAAAACAAAGCTTGGATAGCGGTTCGTCTGTTCCGCCTCAAGTGGACTAGACGGGAGTCGAACCCGTGTCCAAAAGCTCGTCCGCTGTCCTTCTACTATCATAGTAAACTGTTTCGGGTTATCCCTTTTCCCTCATCCGACCATCAGTTTACGAACAATCGAAATCAGTAGCTTCATATTACGCCCACAATCTCAAAGCTTTGAATGTGTCGTTTCCTGCATAGTTGGCGCCGAGCTCTGAATGTGCAGGTGCACTCAGTTCGACGGCCGCAGCGGTTAGGCTGCTGCTAATTCGTAATCGTTGTTAGCGTTTACTTTTAAGTTTGAGGTTTAACGCACCATCCCGCGGATAGCTTCTCCAGTTTCAAAACCCCTGTCGAAACCTTTACTAGCCCATATTAAGTTGTTTTGCACGCATGTGCTCTGTTATTATATCGGATTATACTGAGTATTTCAATAACTTTTCACAGTAACTTTACATTCTTATGTTGTCTCGTTTTCAAGTTCATGTTTTCTTGTTTTCAAGTTCATGTTTTCTTGTTTTCAAGTTCATGTTTTCTTGCTTTCAAGTTCATGTTTTCTTGCTTTCAAGTTCATGTTTTCTTGCTTTCAAGTTCGTGTCTTCTTGTTAGCAAGTTCATGTTACTTTTTTCAAGTTCCGACTCTTTTGATTCTTAAGCGCCAATTCTATTTTCCAAAAGTTTCTTAGGAAAAATATCTTCAAGTGTAACGCTTGTTCCGATATTATTCTCATCAAAGAGTGTAATAGGATTTATATTGACTGTATCTTCTCTCATAACCTTTCTATCATCCGGAATAAGAGGAATATATCTTTTTCCGCTCTTAATTGTATTTACATAGTCAAAGATTGTCTCTATAGGCTTTTCAAAGAGCATTCCGCTGCAGCTTCCTTTTAGGAGACTTACATCATGAAGATCTGTCCCGGATGTCATCTTGATTCCGTGCTCTTTGCAAAAATTGTAAGCAAGTATATCCTGACTTTCTGGATTTCCATAGTTGCAGGCTTCCATAGCATCGCACTGATATGGATGAAGATAGATATCTGTAAGGTAATCTCTTTCTCTAAACGGATGGCACTGAACCACAAGTCCGCCTGCCTCATGTATAATCCTCAAATATTCTACATGATCAGCATCTCTTATCTCCGGATGTTTTTTTAGCCATTCCTTGTCAGGACCGTAAACAAGATACTCATCTCCGTGATGATTTTCTTCCCAGCCAAAGAAAACCTTAAGTCCTTGTTTATCGCCTTCCTCTTTGGCGACCTCATAGCCCTTACAGAACTCATCAATATAATCAGGCCACGGAAGGCTTCTTGAAGGTCTGGTATTCCCATGGAAAAAATGGTCTGTGATTATAATTCCATCATATCCAAGCCTTTTAAATTCAGCTATATAATCTCTTCCATCTGTAATGCCACATGCACTTGACTGAGCGGTATGCATGTGAACCTCATACTTGTAACTGCATTTGCTGACATTTTTCATAATGATCCTCCTCATAATCTTTTGATAATCTCAATGCACATTCTACCATTGTGGTAGGGGCACTTCCACGGTTCTACTATAGGTAAATCCGGAATCGATTTTCCATCTTTGTCAACTTCACTAAACCACTCCGAACCATCCCTCTTATCAATAATATTATCAAATATAAAAGAAAGACAACTTTTGGCTCCTTCAAGGTACATATTGTCTTTTGTTTTCTGATAGGCATTTATAAATCCAACAACAGTTTCTGCCTGCACCCACCAGACTCTTTTTTCATTCACTATTCCATTTTCACATTCATATGAAAGTGACTTTCCATCAAATGCCGTATTATAAACATTTCTTGCAAGATCACTTGTAATAGGCGAAATTCTTCTTGCAAGACTTCCATCATCAATTATCTCAACCGTTCTATCGATAAGCCATGATGTTTCTATATCGTGACCAAAGCTATGCAGATTGATCAGAGAATTATAATCCTTGTCAAAAAACACCTCCTGCCTATGCAAATGAGGGTTATAAACCTTATCTGAAAACAAATCAAGAATTTCTCTAAGAACCTTTTTTACATTCTCCTTATGCGAAACTCTGTAAAGCTCGGTATAGCCTTCAAGCACATGCAAAAGTGTATTCATAGTTCTATCAGCCATTACACCGTTTTCAGAAAGTTTATCATTGTCAATCTTTACAAATTGCTCATCAAAAGCCTCAAGATAACCTCCTTCATCTTTGCACATATTCTCTATTAAATCAAAAAGGTGCATAGCAAGCTTAAGCGCATTATCATCGCCCGATGCTTCATAGTATGCAGACAGTGCATAGATTGCGAATGCCTGATTATAAGTATGTTTGGTCGAATCAAAGATTTCTCCGTCATATTGCATTGACCAGTAAATTCCGCCATTAACTTTATCAATACAATAATCTTTCATAAATTCATAAGCATGTTTTGCCTCATCCAGAAGCTCTTTATCACCAAGGAGCATATAAGCACTTGAAAAAAACCACAAAATTCTGCTATTTAATATACAACCTTTTACAGCCCTTTTATTAAGCACAAGATCATATCCAAGATATCCATAATATCCGCCATATGTATCATCACGCAGTCCCTTCCAAAACGGAATGATTTCCTGTGTCAGATGTTTTTTTATCTGTTGCATCTTCTCCCCCTTAAATTAAGTTAACTAAAGCCTAAATTCTAATCAATCACCCCTTTACAGCGCCGGCAGTAAGTCCTGAATAAATCTGTTTTTGACATAGTATAAATACTATAAGTGCCGGCAAAAGAGAAATAATTACCCCTGCACATATAAGATTGTATTTGCTTCCAAGAGGTCCTACGAAGGTATAAAGCGACGTTGCAACCGTAGCATATTTATTTTTGTCCTGAAGATACAGACTTGCACAATAATACTCATTGTAAGTGCCGACACCCTTCAAAATACAGCTGGTTACAATCGCCGGTTTAAGAAGTGGAAATAGAACCTTATAGAAGATTGTAAAATAGCTTGCTCCATCTATAATCGCAGACTCGTCTAATGAATAATCTATATTTTCGAAGAACTGGATATAAATATATATAGAAATAATATCAGTTCCGCACATCATGATAATATAGCCTGCAAGTGAATTGATAAATCCCAGTTTGTACATTATCTCATATACCGCTATCTGCATTGCAACGCCCGGAAGCTGTGAAGCAAAAAGGAATAGCGCTCTTATTATGGTATTTCCAAAAAATTTGAATCTGTTAAGGACATATGCTAGCTGAGTTCCTATCATTACAGAGAAGAACAAAACACATACAAGAATAATTGAAGAATTCATAAAAGCTCTAGCCATACCTGCCTTTTGAAATGCATGAATGAAATTACCAAAATTAAGAAAGCTTTTTGGAAGTGTCATGACATTGGTGGTCTGGTACTCTTCATCTGTTTTGAATGCAGTAATAACGCAGGACACAACAGGAAGTACCGACCAGAAAGAAAAGAATACAAGAGAGAAATATTTCAAAAAGGTCAAAATATATTTTCCGGTTTTATTATAAAAAGTCATATTATCTTCCTTTCTTTTCTGCGTATCTTTCTTTCTTTTTCAGACTCTTTGCAATTGCCTTTTCTCTTTTTATACCTGCTCTTGGATCTTCATCATCAGATTTTCTAAATACATATTTGAAGAAGATCTTTTGGAGTATTGTAACAGCAAAAATTATCATAAGGAGTATTATTGCCATTGCAGATGCAAGCCCGACTTTTTGCTGAGTATGTGCAATCTGGTGCATTACTATAAAATATGTTCCCGTTCCGTTAGCACCATCCGTAATTACATAA
>ERZ842401.5423-NODE-5423-length-14165-cov-7.299150_pt1 | contig 14165 bp, 6 predicted proteins | sample MGYA00521270_ERZ842401 | MGnify/ENA primary metagenome ERZ842401 (study PRJEB31892, sample SAMEA3878208) | bioreactor metagenome | biome: Moose rumen | place: Sweden | collected 2011-10 | study: EMG produced TPA metagenomics assembly of the PRJEB12797 data set... | reverse complement strand
TGACTGCGGCGGCATTATTTCAAGTGGCGGCGGTCAACGATGAGGCGCGGCTATCGTCGGGCAGTTTGACTTCGGCGGCATTATTTCAAGAGGCGGCGGTCAACGATGAGGCGCGGCTATCGTCGGGCGGTTGACTGCGGCGGCATTATTTCAAGGAGTGACGATTCATTGAGCGTTGGAGGAATTTTATCGCGAATGCGTGACTTTTTTAAAGAGGCAACCGGCGCGGTCGTCGGCGCGTATTTCGACGGGGAAAGGCTTTTCGTCGTGCAACTTACCGAGAAATTTGAAACGGTCGAAGTCGAGGCGGACGGCTCCGAGTTTGAGCAAATCGCCGCCCAAATCGCGCAGATATGTAGCCGCAAGGATTGGAGCACGTCGACGATAGGATTCTGCTTGCGAGCCGAGGACGCCGTAACCTTCCAAACCGAGGTCGGGAACGTGCCCGCCAAAGAAATTCCCGCGCTGGTTAAAAGTTGGGCGACGGCGCAGGCGGGAGCCGAGGCAGTCTTTTCGTCCTCAAAGGTCGGCGAGGAGCTTTGGATGGAAACCTTGCCGCGAATCAAAGTCGAGGAAATCTGCGCGGCGTTCAAGCGGAGCGGATTGAACTTGCGGGCGTTATCGGTCATGCCCGACGCGGCGGCGAACGTTCACCCCTACGACAGGACGGAATTTATTTCTGAGGTCGTGCGCGATAAGAAGGCACCTAATCTTTTGGCGCGTAGCGGCGTATGGAGTTGGAAAAAGCTTTCACTTGCGGCGGCGGCGATTTTCCTCGGCGTGATGATTATCTTATCGGCTAAACTTTTCGCGGATTACGGCGCGGCGGCGGATAACTTGGACGCGGCGAAACTTGCCGTTGAAAACCTGCGCGGAGACCTTGCGATTAAACAAGCCGTCGACGCCGATATTGCCGAACTCCGCCGAATCAACGCGCTTGCCGCGCAGATTGACGCCCCCGATAATTTCAGCCTCCTGCTCAAAGTCGGCAAGCTTGCTGACAGGAGCATTAACTTGACGAGCCTCCGCGTCGACGAAAAAACTTTGGAACTCGAAGGCACGGCGACCGCTCTCGACACCATACGCAATTACCTTGCCCGCATGAAAAGCTCCGTAGCCGCGACCGCAAGGCTTGAAAGCTCCTCCGAACGTGACGAGGAAATTATCTTCGACATTCGCGCCAGCCACTGAACGCGTAAAAAGCTCCGCCGCCCAAACACGCTTGCCGCGCAGAGAGCCTCCGCGTCGACGAAAAAACTTTGGAACTCGAGGGCACGGCGACCGCTCTCGACACCTTAAGGAATTACCTCGCCCGCATGAAAAGCTCCGTAGCCGCGACCGCAAGACTTGAAAGCTCCTCCGAACATGACGAGGAAATTGCCTTCACAATTCGCGCTTCACTGTAAAAGATTCCGCCCGGCTGTTGCGTTATTTACCTGCAAAATCGTATAATGCACGCGTATTGCAAATTTTTTAGGGAGCTATTGAAAGGAGATGATTTTATGGCGACCTATGACAACACGATAGTCGGAGCTGCGGTCACAGGGACGAACGATGCCGATTCTATTCACAACAGCGGTACGGGAGCGACACTCAGCGGCGGCGCGGGGGCAGATTCCATTGACAATTATGCTTCGAGCGTCTCAATCGACGGCGGCGCGGACAACGATTATTTGCAAAATTGGGATTGGAATAATGAGCAAGTCACGGTTCGCGGCGGCGACGGCAACGACACCCTTCGCAACGTCGGCGCATACACCACCCTCGACGGCGGAGCGGGTAATGACTCCATTCACAACTGGAACGATCTCGTCTCAATCGCGGGCGGCGAAGGCGCAGATTCTATTCACAACAGTAACTACTACAGCAAAGGCAACAGCGTCACAATTGACGGCGGAGCAGGCAACGATTCAATCATAAATTTCGCGGGCAACGTCACAATGACAGGCGGCGAAGACGACGACACAATCGCGAGCTACGGCGGCTATTCTTCCATAATCGACGGCGGCACGGGCAACGACAAAATCCTTAACGGCTGGATAACGGACAGCAGTATATATGGCACAAACGCCACTCTGATTGGCGGCGAGGGTAATGATTCTTTCGCCAACTGGAGCGACTCTGTAACAATCGACGCAGGCGCGGGCGACGATACCATTAACAATGACAGCGATAGCGTTTCAATCAACGCGGGCACCGGCAACGATTTAATCAGCCTAAGTTCCAACGCGGATAACAATGTCCTCGTCTTCACGGCGGGCGACGGCAATAACACTGTCATTGGCTTTAACGAGACCGACACCTTAAAAATCGACAATGACGGCAAAGGCGTTTACTCGACCCAAATCAGCGGCGATGATATGGTCGTCAATATTGCAGATAATAACGGCGCAGTGACCTTGCAGGGCGCGGCGACCTTGGAGGCTGTCAATATTGAAGGCACGCTCTCCAACGTCATCATAAACAGAACTTCCAACACGACAGTTCGCGGCACCTCTTATATACTCAAGCCCGACGCCATTTATAACCACGGGCATGACGTGACGATCCAAGCTCTCGGCGGCGACGACCAAATTCTAAATTACGGCGTGGCTCTAAGCGACACAAGCAATTCTGCAGGCTCCAACGTTTCAATCAACGCGGGCAACGGCAACGACTCCGTAAGCAACCACGGCAGATATTCTGTGGTCGACGGCGGCGCAGGCACCGATACCATTTTCAATTCAAGCTGGGGCATAAACTCGACACTAAACGGCGGCGCGGGCAACGATTCAATCCATAATGACGCCTCGGAGGTTAAAATCAATGGCGGGGCGGGCAACGATAACGTTTACAACCACAACGGCTCAAATACTTTAATCGACCTCGGCGACGGTGACGATTCTGTCTACAATCGTGATAACCATTCGACAATTCTCGGCGGCGAAGGCAACGACACATTTAACAATAATTATTACAGCGATAACGTTTTGATAGACGGCGGTGCGGGTGACGATTACTTTATTTATAATTGGGGCAGAGATTCTACGCTCCTGGGCGGCGACGGCAACGACACAATGGGAACCTACAAAAATGGTTATTCCGGCGGCAAGCTTACATACAGTCTCGGCGGCGCGAATTCAAAAATGGACGGCGGTACGGGCGACGACTTCATTGAAACCAATGCAGAATATGTTTCAATGTCCGGCGGCGCAGGAGCTGATACCATCCGCACTTGGGGAATCAGCGGCACAATCCTCGGCGGCGACGGCGACGACTCAATCATCAACGCTCGCAACAGTTCGTTAAAAGGTTACAACTTCATTGACGGCGGCGCGGGCAAAGACTTCATAAACAGCGAAGTATATATCGGCGACTATACCACGATTGACGGCGGCGCGGATAACGATACGATTGAAACTCGCGGCTCGTGGGCGTCGATAAGCGGCGGCGCGGGTAACGATTCTATTTTAAGCACAGGCTCAAGCATGGAGGTAACGATTAACCCCGGCAGCGGCGACGATACGGTAACTTTCGCAAGCGTCCGCAGTCAGCTTATCGAATACGCAACGGGCGACGGCAACGACCTTATCGAAGGCTTCACCTCGTTGACTACGCTTCAAATCGACGGCGGCACGGGCACTTACTCCCAAACCGTAAGCGGCGACGATGTTATAGTTACTGTCGGCGACGGCAAGATAACCCTAAGCGGCGCGGCAAGTCTCGACGCAATTAACATTTCGGGCTTTAAGGTCGACGACAAGCTTATCACGCTCTCGGAGGGCGACGATAATTATTTCACGCGTTCAAGCACGCTCAGCGGCGCGACGATTAACGCTCTCGGCGGCAACGATTCTGTCTACAACGGCGTTGCTGAAAGCCTCTACGTGGACATGGGCGCAGGTAACGATACAATCTCTAATGCAAACGGACGCTCCAACGCTACGCTTTTTGGCGGCGACGATGACGATACAATCAACAACACCGGCGGCGGGACTTCGATAAACGGCGGCGGCGGCAACGACTCCATTTACAACGGCGGCTCCAACTCGACAATGCACGGCGGTAGCGGCAAGGACTCAATCGAAAACCGAATCGGCAATGTGCTCATTTACGGCGAGGACGGCGACGACCGCATAATCAACACGAGCACAACCGTCACCATATACGGCGGGAACGGCGCGGACAGCATTGAGAATCATTCGGCGAGCGACGGTGCCACGATTCACGGCGACGCCGATAACGACACGATTAAAAATAATGGCAGCAATGCGCTGATTTTCGGCGACGCAGGCAACGATTTCATAAGCTTGGGCAGCTATTCCCAAAATGCCACAATCGAAGGCGGCGCAGGCAATGACACCGTTAAATTAAACGGCGGCAACAATCTCGTAAATTATACGACGGGCGCGGGGAATGATTCTGTCGTCGACTTCAGCGCAACCGATACATTAAGCATTTCGGGCGGAACATATTCAAAAGAGACGGTCAACAACGATGTCGTCCTTACCGTCGGCGACGGCAAGATAACGCTCGCGGGCGCGGCAAGTCTCGACGCTTTAAACATTGACGGGAGCTTGATTGGCGGCGGTGAAAATATCAATAACACCGTATCCAACAAATTGATAACGGGCACGGCTTACGCCGACACCATAACCAACAGCGGCGCAAACGTCACCATTAACGCCCGCGCAGGCAACGACTCAATCAGCCTCGGCTCCGGCGCGACGAATAATCTGCTCGTCTTTAAGGCGGGCGACGGCTCCGATACCGTCAGCGGCTTCAAAGCTAATGACACCGTTTCAATCGCAGGGACAGCCGCCTACACCAAGGACAGCCTCGATAACGACGTTATAATCAGCATGGTAAGCGGCGGCTCTATCACCCTAAGCGACGCGGCAAGCCTCTCCGCCAACGTCAACATCAAGGGCGGCAAGCTCTCTCTGCGCGGCGGCATAAACTTAAGCAACTACAGCACCAATAACCTCATAAACGGCACGAACGCCAACGACACCTTGCGCAATTACGCGGGCGGCACGACTATCCTCGGCAAAGACGGCAACGATTACATCTACAACAGCACCAATGCCGATTATAAGATAAATGACGGTTTCGGCTACGTCACAATCGACGGCGGCGCAGGCAACGATTCAATCTTCAGCTACGACCCCAACGTGTCAATCAGCGGCGGAGCCAACGCCGACCTTATCAGCCTAAGGAGCAGTAACTTCGGCGGCGTCACCATTAACGCGGGCACGGGCAACGATACCATTTTCGGCAACGGCAACAGCTACGGCGTCCTCTATCAGTACAGGAAAGGCGACGGCAACGACCTCATCGTCAATTTCGGCTCCAATGACACGCTAAGCATAAGCGGCAGCTCCTATACGCGAGAGATTGACGCCGCCAACAACGTCCTGATAAGCGTCGAGGGCAGCGGCGTAATAACTCTGCGCGGCGCGGGCGATAAGACCGTTTACATCTATCCTCCCGACGGCGAGACCGGCAAGTACATCAACAACACCAACGACGGCACGTTACTCAGCGGCTCCTCCTCAGCCGATACCATTAAGAATTACGGCGACAAAGTCACGATAGCCGCCTGGTCGGGCAACGATACCATTTACAACAACTGCGGCGACGATACCTCAATCAACGCGGGCTACGGCGACGATTCTGTTTACGGTAACAATAATCGTGTGACTGTCACGGCGGGCGCGGGCAATGATACAATCACGGGCAACCACTATCGCTCCAAGCTCGGCGGCGACGCGGGTGACGACCTCATCAGCATTACGACTTACTGGTACAATACGCTCCTGGGCGGCGACGGCAACGATACGATTATCGCCAATGGCGGCGGTCACTCCGCAGACGGCGGCGCGGGCGCAGATTTAATCAGCCTCGGCGGCGACGCTTTAACCGTTCGCGGCGGCACGGGCAACGATACGATTTACGGCAACACCGCCACAAGTCATCTTTACGGCTACGACAAAGGCGACGGCGACGACATTATCTATAACTACGGCTCCAACGACTCAATCACAATCAGCGGCTCCACGTGGTCAACCTCGACGAGCGGCGAAAACGTTATCGTCAACATCACCGATTCGGGCAATATCACTTTGGCAGGTGCCAACGGCAAGACGCTAAATATTTACCCGACGCCAACCCCGACCCCGACCATTACCACTGCCGTTTCCGCGCAGGACGTTATCAAAAATTTCATGGGCTATCTCGACACCACGTCCTCGGCGGGCAAGGCGGCACTTGATAAAGCTGTAAGCATTGCCACGGGCGGCTACTTCGCCAATATAAGCGCGGCTATCGGACAGATGACGCTTGACTGTGCGGCGGCGGGGAACGGTGATACTTTCCTTAAGGATTATTGCGGCATAGACCTCGACAACTACGACACGGGCGCGATTACAGGCTATGACGCGGGCGGCTCCTCCGTCAAGACCGCACAGAGTATCGTTGAGGAAACGGGCAGTTTGGACAACTTCACGGGCAGCACTTTCACGACCAACGGGCTTACAGTCAAGCTCGCCGACTTCGACAACGACATCTTTAATCCTTACAGCATAAGTTACAGCAGTCTGTCCAATGATACCAAGAAATACATTTGGCAAGCCTTCAAGACCTGGTGGGCGGGCGGCGCACTCGACCTCATCGCCGAATCTTACGGCAACAATTACGGCTTCAGCTCCGATTCTTCCGCTACCGTTAAGGAACTTTACTTCGGCTTTAGAAACGAAACAAGCAACACCTTGGCGGCAACGCCTTTCCGATATTACACCGGCTCCGGCAAAACGATACAGCTCGGCATGTATGTAAACATGTATCACTATAACTCAATCACAATCGGCGACGTTGACGGCAAAAGGAACAGCTCGGGTTTCTATCTGGATCGCACTCTTGCTCACGAAATGACACATGCTGTCATGGCGGCGAATATCAACCATTTTGCCGACCTGTCACAGTTTATAACGGAAGGCATGGCAGAGCTCACTCACGGCATTGACGACGAAAGAACTTACACTATCCGCACTTTGGCGAACAATGCCGACGCTTTGAACAATTCCTTAAGCTTGATGCCCGGCACGGGGACGAATAACGCATATGCGGGCGGTTACATGTTCCTGCGCTACCTCGCCAAGCAGGGTGCGGAACATTACCCCACGTTGAACGGCAACGGCAACCTCGCGGGCAACTTCTCCATATCCCAAAGCAACGGAAATTCCGACGCGGTTACCGTTTCGGGCAAGCTCATGACAATAGCCAAAGACTTCGCCGACGATGCGATTGACCTCACGGATTACGCCTCCGTCAACAATGTAGACGCCTCTGCTTTGGCTAAGGGCATTGCAATTACCGGCAACACGCTTGCCAATTCGATTAAGGCGGGCGCGGGCAACGATACCGTGTTCGCCAACGTCGGCAACGATAAGCTCCTCGGCGGCGCGGGCAACGACGTCCTAAGCGGCGAGGCGGGCAATGACTCCATTAACGGCGAGGCGGGCGACGACACCTTGAGCGGCGGCTCCGGTGACGACACCCTAACCGGCGGCGAAGGCAAAGACGTTTTCGTTCACGTGGCGGACAATGACCTTATCACCGACTACAACGCCGACGACGATACGATTCAGCTCGTCGAGGGCAAAGTTATCGGCGCGTCGCTCAGCGGCTCCAACGTTATCCTCGCCATCGGAATACGCGGCTCCGTTACGGTTCAGGACGGTGCGGACAAGACGATTAACGTTATCGACGGCGAGGGCGCGGCGTGGTCTACACTAATCAGCGGCGGCAATTCAATCGTCGGCAGCGCGAAGGCTGATACTCTCGTCGGCACGGCGGGCAATGATACGTTCACGGGCGGCTACGGCGCGGATACCTTTGTTTATACGGGCGGCAAAGACGTTATCACCGACTACGGCGCGAACTTCGATAAAGTTTCCCTGGCGGGCGACGGCGCGAAATACCTCAGCCATATCACGGGCGTGGACGTCAGCGGCTCCAATGTTAAGCTCACCTTCAGCAATGACAGCTCCAAGACCTTGACACTTAATAACGCGGCGAACAAAAAGGTTATCGTCAACGGCGCGACCCGCTGCTTCCTCGACAAGCAAATCCTCTCCTACGACAAGACGGCGGTCACGTTGACGGCGGACTTCGGCGGCACGTTCAAGGGCGGCTCTTACAAGAACATCAACGCCTCGGCGGCAACAAAATCTGTCACGATAAGCGGCGGCAATTCGGGCGGCGTGTCGATTGTCGGCGGCGCAAAAGCCGATTCAATCGTCGGCACGGCAGGCAACGACACGCTCACGGGCGGCTACGGCGCGGATACCTTTGTTTACACGGGCGGCAACGATGTTATCACCGACTACGCCGCGAACTTCGACAAAATTTCGCTCGCGGGCGGCGATAATGCGCGTTGGCTCAGTCATATCACGAACGCCGCAGTCAACGGCAACGACGTAACCCTCACCTTCAGCAACGACGCCGCAAAAACCCTCACGCTTAAAAATTCCGTCGGCAAAAAAATTTTAATCAACGAGGACGCCTGTGTCTTCGGGCGCGACGGCACTAAAACCATTATCATTCGCCCCGACTTTACAGGCTCGTTCACCGCAAGTAATTATCAGGTCGTCGATGCCTCCGCCGTTAAGGCAAGCGTCACACTCAGCGGCGGCAACGGCAACGGCGTCTCAATCGTCGGCGGCGCGAAAGCAGATTCAATCGTCGGCACGGCAGGCAACGATACCCTAACGGGCGGCTACGGTGCGGATACCTTCACTTACACGGGCGGCAAAGACGTTATCACCGACTACGCCGCAAACTTCGACAAGATTCAGCTAAACGGCGACGGCGCGAAGTGGCTCAGTCACATTACGGGCGTTGCGATTAAGAATAAAGACGTGACGCTCACCTTCAGCAACGATTCAAGCAAGACGTTGACGCTCAACAATGCGGCGGGCAAGAAAGTCATAATCAACGGTGTAACGCGCACCTTCACTGCCTCCGCAGACGCTTATTGGTTTGACGAAAACGATTTCGGCGACGCTCAGCTCGATTCGATTACGGACAGCCCCTCGGATTACTCAATCGGCAAGCTCGACACCGCCGACACCCTCACCAAGCTCACGCGGGACGAATTCCTCTTGACCTTTGGCGACGACAAATAAATCTGTGCGGAACTTTTAATCCCCGTCAATGTGGCGGGGATTTTTTATGGCGGAGAATTATAGTAACCAGACGAACGGTAAGCTACTCACAGGCAGTGACGATGGTGATTCAATCGTCAATATCGGCTTCAACGTCACGGGGGACAGCGACGGTGAACCCGTAACGCTCTACACGGGCGCGAACGTCACAATCATTGGCGGCGAGGGTGACGACACCATCACCAACGGCGGCAAAAACGTTTCGATTGACGCGGGCAAGGGTGAGGACTTTATCACGAACGAATCAATCGGCACGGGCACCATGATTGACGGCGGCAGAGGAAATGATACAATCGACAACGCGGCGGCGAACGTCACAATCAGCGGCGGCTCAAATGACGATTCAATCAACAGTAGCGGCGAGGAGGTCTCAATCGTCGGCGGTGGCGGCGGCGACTCCATTTCCAACAGCGGCGCGAAGTCCACTATCGACGGCGGCACCGGAAATGATTACGTCTCTAACACAGCCGCTAGCGTCAACGCCAATCTCGGCAACGGCGACGATACCGTTTCCAACAGCGGCGACCGCGTCTCCATTATCAGCGGCGCAGGTAACGATTACATTTCTAACAGCGGCGACACCGTAACGATAGACGCGGGCGAAGGTAACGACTTGATTGAAGGTTTCAATGCCACGACGACGCTTAGTATAGACGACGGCGAGGGCGCATTCACGACCCTTGCGAGCGGCAACGACATAATCGTAGCGGTTGGCACCAACAATATAACCTTGGAAGGCGCGGCGAGTTTAAAGACCGTCAACATCGAGGGCGAAGGCGACGCTCCTGCCGCTAAGACGACAGAGACTTTCGATAACAGCTCCGCCGCCAAAGTCACGCTGGACACAGACATTTTAAACGGCGACGCTTCCACGCGCACCAAGGCGATAACTGTCATTGGCAACGCGCTGGACAACTCCATAATCGGCGGCAGCGGCAATGACGCATTCACGGGCAATAACGGCGACGATTACATCTTCGGCGGCAAGGGCGCAGACAAACTTTGGGGTCAAAACGGCAACGATACCCTTTGGGGCGGTACAGGTAACGACACGCTAAGCGGCGGCGACGGCGACGATGTATTTGTCTACAGCGCGGGCAACGACGTTATAAGCGACTATGCCGAGGGCGATTTGATTTCTATCAGCGGAGCCATTTCAAATTCCACGCTCAACGGTTCGGACGCCGTGCTTAAAATCGGCAGCGGCACCCTCACGATTAAAAACGGCGGCGGCAAGGAAATTTCCTATATCGACGCGACGGGCAAGGAACGTATGATTATAGGCGGCAAGGAGCTTTTGACGCTCACCGATAAAAACAGTGCGAAGATAACCGCTCCCGCCAAGTATGAACTTGCAGACGCCTCGCGGCGCACGACGGCGATTCAACTTATCGGCAACGCGCTGAACAACTCAATCGTGGGCGGAGCCGGCAATGATACCTTCTACGGCGTCAACGGCGCGGACTTTATCGACGGCGGCGAAGGTGACGACTACATCAGCGGCGGCAACGGCAACGACACCCTTTGGGGCGGCGCGGGCAATGATACGCTCTTGGGCGGCGCGGGAGCCGACGTCTTCCTCTACACGAACGGCGAGGGCAACGACGTTATCAAGGGCTTCGACAACTCAGACATGCTCCAAATCACGGGCGCATTTTCCGCCTCCTACAACGCGGCGTCTAAATCCGTTGCGTTCAAGGTCGGCTCGACCGCCAATGCCATTACGCTTGAGAACGTCACGGCTACGCGCTTCAACATCAACGGCTTCACGTACAAAATCAGCGGCAACAAGCTTGTAAGGAAATAAACCTGCGCGGATTCAAAAATTAAACCCCGTCGAAAAGCTCGGCGGGGATTTTTTTTAAGGTAACGATTAAAGTTTGTTGACGACGCCCGCGAACAGCGTCACGTTCGATTTAACGTCGCGAATCACGAACAGGAACGGACGTTCGGCGAGGAAGTAGACTCTGCGCGGAGGCTTGAAGTCGGGAATTGCAGTCGCCTTGAGCATGGTGATTTCGGTAATGGCGGCGGCTTTGGTGCCCTGCTCGTCCACCTTGACTTTGGCGCGGTGCTTAGCGTTGTCAATCTTAAGCGGCGTGCTCTTGACGATATTGAAGAATTCCGCTCCGTCGCCGAAGGATTTTTTAATGCCAATCGCCTTGAGGCTTTCGACAAGGTTGTTTTCAATGTCAAGCTCAAACTTCGGGACGCGCACGACGACCTCACCGTCGAAGGCGGACGAATTCCTCAAGCCGTCAAGAAAATCTGCGCGGTAGGCAAAAGTCTCGGCGTTCCAAAGTTCGGCGACGTTAAGGCTGTCGTCGGCGGCGGGCAGAATAAGATACATGGCGGCACCTTCGCCGTAGGGCAACGCAATGCCCTTAAACTTGCCGTCGGCGCGGTAGGTTATCGCGTCCTCGAAAGTGCGGCTCATCATGTCGACCTCAATCTTGGAGCCGTCGCGATTTGTGAAGTCTTTACGCGTCGTCCCGCGCTCATTGAACGGAATAGCCCACTTGCCCTTGAAGTAGACGACGTTAAGCAAATCGGTCAGCGTGGCGTCGGTGGCTATCGATTTGTAGTCGGGGATAAAGCCGCCGGTCTTATCGGTAACCCAACGCGTGATTTTCTGCTTTTCGCCCGTGACGTTGCCGCCGAAGTCAGCCTCGCGCACGTCAGAGTTGTAAACGTCGCTCACGACGCGCTTAAACTTTTTGTCAAGCCCGCGCCCGATTATGCTTTTGTCGATAAGCAGGAGATTCGACTCCATAAAAATATTTTCGCCGCCGTAAGTTTCCGCCGCCGCCTCGGAAAAGCGTTTATGCCCGTCGTTTAGGTTGTCTAGGTTGTCGGCTTCCAGGGCGTGCAGAATTTCCTTAAGGGTGTCGCCGCTTGCGCCGTTCGCCAATATGCTCAAAGCCGCGTTTATGCCGTAGGGCGAATAGAAAATATTTTCGTCGCGGTTGAGCGTCGCGAAGTATTTCCAACAAAATTCGTCCACGCTCGTCGAAAGATTCCGCGCAGGTTCCGCGCAAGCCGTCAACGTCAAGCTAAGCATAATCATCACCGCCAATAAAAATCGTTTCATGTTAAAGCCTCCTTCGCCGCCGTTATTATCCAAACGGGATTCAATGCCTGATTCATGTCGTAGGCGCGGATTTTCTTGAGCCGCGAGATTTGCACTTGAATTGCCTCGTAGCTCCAACTGTGCGCTCTGAAATACTCCAAGCACGCCGCCGCCGTCTGTATCGTTATCGCGTTGACGACTATCCGCCCGTCGGGTTTGAGTTTCGCGCCCAAAAGGTTCAGTATCTTATCGAGCCGCCCGCCGCTACCGCCGATTATCGCCGCGTCCAATGCCGGCAAGCCCGCCAAGCCGTCGGGTGCCTCCGCGCAGATTATTTCCACGTTCCCGACCAAAAACTTTTCCGCGTTGCGCCGTATCAGCTCGGCGGCGTCGGGGTTGCGCTCTATCGCGAAGACTTTGCCCGAATGTGCCAGTCGCGCCGCCTCTATCGAGACCGAACCCGTGCCCGCGCCCACGTCCGCCACCACCGAATCGACTCGGAGCCGCGCCTTTGCCAGCGTCAGGATTCGTATCTCCTGCTTGGTCATGGGCACTTCCCCGCGTATGAATTCCTTATCGTCTATGCCGAACATTCAAGTCATCTCCGTTCTGTCAATTAGTAGCTGGGAGTTAGCAGCTGGTAACTGGTAGCCGGCAACTAACAACTAGCTGCTACATCTCCTTTACGTGCGTCTCGATAAAGTCAATCTCCGCCTCCGTCAAACCGTACTTGCGATAAAGTTGCGCGTTTGCGTCGCCGCCCCAATCTATGTCCGAGGCGGGCGTAAAGTCTTGCAACGGAACTTTAGCCCACGTCGCTCGCGGATTCACTTGCATAACCTTCAAGGCTCCAAGCAGACAACGCGCAAATTTGCTCTTGATATAAGTCAAGCAAGTCTCCGCCTCTGCGCGGTTGCCGAAGGCTCCGACGACCAAAAAGGTATCCGTGCAAATATCGTTCGGCTCGCCAAGAACGGGCTTGCTGATTATCCGCGCAGGTTTCGCGCCCAGCTTGCCCGACGCACCGTTGGCTTGCGGCAAAAGAATTTTCCACTTGCCGATAAAATTCTCGTCGCGCCCGCGAACGTAGCCGCTTTTGATATAGCGATAAGCGCGGACATTGTTCAGCCGCCCCAAAACGCGGAGGCAGTCGCCGTTAGGCTCGACGGTAAAAATATCGGGCAACGACGCGAACGCATTGGACGAAATGTCGCAAAGATGACCGTCGCTGAGTTTGGTTTTGGCGTCGGGAAAGTCTTCGTGCAATTTGTCGGTGAACAGGTAGGGCGTCCTGCCCGAAATAATCTTCCCGAACTCAACGAAGTCGGAGCGGGCTATAATTTTCTCGCAAGCAGTGCGCAACTCGGCGTAGGGAACGAAGGTGCCGATTGCTCCGAAGTCCTTATCCTCGTCGTGCAGGGTGATTGCCACGCCGCCCTCAATGTCGACGCCCTTGAAATATTTCCTCGCGTCGGGCGCGTAGTCCAAAACCTTGAGGTGCGGGTCGCTCAGCATACGCTTGTTGAAGTCTTTGGAGTACCGCCCGCGTCGAAAAGGAACCGCGCAGGTGTTATCAGCTCGACGGTCTTGCCGGCTTTGTGAGCCGCCTCCATAAACTTATGTGATCTGACGCGGCGGGGGATTTAAAACATCGGTCTGCCAAAAGTTGCGGCTGATAATCTCGGCAACCTCGGCAAGCTCGGCGGCGATGCAATCGCCAACGAATTCCGCGACGGCAAGCAATACATTTGCGCGGGCGATTAAAAGGCTGTCGGCTTGAAGTTCGCAACCGTATACGGTTTGGACGGCTCGGAGCGCGGAATACTTATCGGGGGCGGCGCGGAGCTTTCTATCCAAAACACCGGCGCGGTCGGCAAGAGGAACGGGTT
>ERZ842401.5422-NODE-5422-length-14166-cov-4.024803_pt1 | contig 14166 bp, 1 predicted proteins | sample MGYA00521270_ERZ842401 | MGnify/ENA primary metagenome ERZ842401 (study PRJEB31892, sample SAMEA3878208) | bioreactor metagenome | biome: Moose rumen | place: Sweden | collected 2011-10 | study: EMG produced TPA metagenomics assembly of the PRJEB12797 data set... | reverse complement strand
CCGAAGTTCTTGGCGGCGGTGACGTTTGCCTTGTCGCCGGCGGCATTGGTATTCGAGCCGATGTAATTGTAGGAACCCGAGCCGGCGGCGGTGAGGATCGCACTGCTCGAGAGAGTGAGCGCGCCCGAGCCCGACACCGACAAGATTTTTGCCTTGGACTTTGCATTGACGGAGCCGTTGTCGATTTTTTGAGTGCCGGTGCCGCCCGTGAGTTTCGCGTCCGTGTCTTGATTGATCTTGTTGACGGCAACCGCAACCGCCGCATTGACGTAAGCTTGATTGGCAGCACTGACGACGCCGCCGATCGTGGTGATATCGGTTTTGGAATCGGCGTCGATATTGAGATCGCCCGCGCCGGTGATGGAGTTGTTCTCGGCAACGGCGTCGACGTCTTTATCGACAAGAGCGACAGCCGCGCCGCCCTGCGCACCGACGACAGACTTGCCCGCACTGACACCGATGCCCGCCGCAATCGTCTTGACATCAGACTCGTCGTCGGCAGTGATGTTGATCGCGCCGTCGTTTGCAATGTTAAGCGTGGAATTTTTGATCGTCGAAGTGAGTTTTTCCTTGTCGCTCGAGCCGCCGCCGATCTCGGTATAAGCAATGGACGCGCCGATATTAGCCGAAGTGCTGTCGGACATGCCGAGCGAAACGTCGATTGCGCCCGCCGCAGTCGCTTTATCACTCTTGTCGACGGTGCTGATCGAAAACGTCTTGAGATTGTCGACAGTAACGTTATCGGCAGTGGCAGTTGTGTCGTTATGCCCCATGTTGATGGCGACGTTGCCGTTATAGACGCCGCCCTTGGTAGAGATATTGATGCCCGCGCCGACCGCATAGAGATCGCAGTCGTTGGTGGCAGTGAGATCGGCTTTGCCGCCGGTGCGCTTGAATGTGGAATCGACGGCATTGATGGAAGCGGCGTTGTCGACGGAGTTAAGCGCGAGCGCAAGACCGATTGTCGAGGAGCCGCTGATGGCGACTTCGCCCGCGACGTTGATCACTTGCGCTTGGTTTTTGGAATCGACATCGAGATCGGCAACATCGAATGTGGTGTTTTTGAAATTGACTTGCGAATCGACTTCGAGATCGTCCCAGCCGACAGAGCCCGCGCCGCCGAGCGCGTCCGACGAACCGGCACAGCCCGCCGCCACATTGACGATCTGAGTGTTATCGGTGGCTTTGATGACGGCTTTATCGGCATTGAGAGTGCTGTCATTGACGGCAACGACGTTTTTGTTATCGGCGTCGATGATGGTAAGAGCGGCACCGGCATTGACGCCTTCCGCCTTGCTGATTGCAACCGATAACGCGCCGCCGACGAGGATTTTCTTATCTTTATCGGAGCGGAGAGCGTCCATTTTCTCGCCGCCGTAGGACGAGCCGTCGAGGTCGAAGCCCATTTCGGTAAGGCGCGTGCGCTGATCGTTATCGTTTTTGACTTCGTCGGAGACGAGATTGATGTTGCCCGATGTGAGAGTGGAGTTGCCGACAGAGATCGCGGTGTGATTGTCGTAGTTGCCGTAAGTAGCCGCACCCGCGAAGTTCTTGTCGGAAGCGTCGCTCGAAGCGTCGATCGCGGTCGCCACGCCTGCATTGATCTGAGTAGCCGCGTTTTGCGTCTGCAGGCTGATGGTGTCCGAAGAATTGATATCGCTGTCGAAAGATGCGGCGCGAATGTCGTTGTCGACGAACGAGAAGATGATCGATGCGCCGATGTTGGTCGAAGAATTCTTGCCGTCGTCTTTTTTGGAATTGTCGCCGCCATCGTCGGTATCGGAATCAGCGGGGGGAGCGGCATCTTTGTCTGCGGGGAGCTCGCCTGCGGGAGGCGCGGCATCTTCATCGATGGGAATATCGCCGCCGCCGGTATTGCCGCCACCGGAAGAATTGCCGTCCGCCTTGACGAACGACGCGGAAATGCCGCCCGCGATCTGCAGGTCGTTCATCTTGGAATCGAGCGTGACTTTCTTGAAATTGCTGACGTTGGCGTTATTGGTGAGGGCGTGAATGTCGTTATTGGTGAAATCGAAGGAGACGCTCGCGGCAACGTCTGTGGAGCTTGCATCGGAAACAGTGCCCTGCAAAGCAACGCCGACGGCGACATCGGTACCGCGCTTATCGGAGCTCAAGACGAGATCGTGGTCGCTGACGCCGGTAATGTCGACATTGGAGAGAATGGTGTTGACGGCGCGATTGGACTGAGTGAAAGCGGCCGCGCCGCCGAGCCCGACAGACGACGTTTTTGACGATGTGTTGCCTTTTTTGATCCAATTGATGGCTGCGCCGCCCGCGAAAGAGCCCTTGAAAATGCGATCGTTGGCGAGGATGCCCGCCTCGTTGTCGACGTTGATGTTGATGTTATCGAGAATGGCGGCAGTCCTGCCGTCGGAGGAGACATAGGAGAGTGAGCCCGCAATGGACGTTTTGCTTGCCGAGCTCGGAGATTTTGTCGGGAATGACGGATTGGCGTCGCCGTCTTTCTTACTCTCTTCCTCGGACTTGCCGGAGGCGTTGAGCCCCGCCTTCTTGGTGGCGTTGTAGATATTGCCGCTGTTGCCCTTGACGTACTCTGCGGCGGCGGGGAAGCCTTCGTCTTTTGCCTTCTCGCCGAGCTTGACGACTGTCTTGATATCATTAAGCGACGTGAGCGATGTGATGTTGTCGAAATACTGTTTGCCGGACGCGATCTTATTGAGGGGGTTCATGGCCCCGGCGACATTGGTAGATGCGGTACCTTCGAGCGCGATCGAGAGAACATCGCCGCCGGTTTCTGCATCGACCGCGAGGCTGTTGACATTGATGCTGCCGCGTTGATCGGTATCGCTCTTCGTGCCCAACACACTGTGATACTGAGAAAAATTGCGATCGAAGGTTCTGTAAGCCTGCCAGAGATCGTATCGTGCGGCGGCGGCTTGATCTTCTCTCCAACGCTTTTTGCGCTCGGCGATGATCGCCTGCTCGAGAGCGGCTTCTTTCGCCTCGGGCTTGATGGTCTCGTCGGCATCGATGGCGGCGGTCACTCGCGCGATATCTTCTTCGGTGAGCACATCGTCTTCGTAAGAAGTATCGGCGGCGGTATCGAGCACGGCAGCAATGGAGTTGACATCGAACTCGACGAGGTTCAAGCCGATGCCGATAGCCGATTGTGAGGTGTCTGAAGAAGTGGCGAGCGACAAATTCAAGCCGCCCGAGACTGCCGTGATATCGGAATTGTTGACGGTATTCAATGCAAACTTATCGGCTTTGATCTTTGCTTGATCGTCGACGACGGCGAGGGCGTTGGTGGTGCCGGTGACGAAGTTGATCATGCCGCTCATGGCGTTTGCGCCGATGGTCAAGCCCGCGCCGTAGACCACGCCGGTATCGACGGACGTATTATCGGCTTTGACGTTGAGGGTATTGTTGATGTCGAGGTCGACGTTTTTGCCGAGGAGAGTGCCCGCCTTGCCCATGACATTTCCGATCGAGAGCGAAACGCCCGCCGCCTTTTTTGTCGAGATGTTGGGCGAGAGGAACGCGCCGCCGGTGCCGGTCAATGAAAAGAGTTTGATCTCGTTATCGGAGGTGATATCGGCGTTATCGGCTTTGATATTGACGCCCTCGCCGAGGACGGTGCGCGCGTCGTTATCGAGATTGAAGAGATTGACGGAGCCGCCGACATTCATGCTCTTTGACGGCGTGACCGACAGCAAGTCCTGAAGCTCCGCGCGGGAGTAGAAATTGACGAGCACGGACGGATCGAAGTTTTGCGAAACGCCGCTGCCGTACTTTTCTTCGACGGAGGAGTGAATATCGCCGAGCGTGATGATATATTCGGCGGTGCGATCAATGCTGTCGAGCTTTTTGATCTTGCCGTCGATGTCGGAATCGGCTTTGAAAGAGGCGTCTTGCTTCTTCTTATTGGCGACGAAGTCTGCCCATGCGGCTTTGACGGTGGTTGTGGCGTTTTTGATGTTATCGCCGTCGATGACGAACTTGCTGTTGAGCGTGACGTCGTTGGCGTTGAAGGCGGCGTTCTTATTGACGATGAGATCGGCGGAGTTGGAGCCGTAGCCGAGATTGACGGCGGCACTGACGTTGTAATTTTTGGATGTGGACGCGTCCATATCGAAAGAGTTGACGGCGGAGGCGTTGAGTTTTGGGAGGTTGAGCTCGGAGTTGATGTCGATGTTGCCGGTCGAAGTGAGTTTTGCGTTCTCGGCGACGGTCACGCGCGAGACGTTGTAATCGACATCGACATTGAGCGCGCCGCCTATGCCGAACGTGGTCTCTTCATCGAGATTTTCCTTGACATCGTCGGGAGCGTTATCCTTGACGACTTCGAGCAGGTTATTGAGCAACTCGGAATCGCTCTCGTCGGTTTTCGTATCATTGGAGGATTGTTTTTCCTCGACGACGTTCTGAACGCGCTGGAAATTGGCGACGGAGTTATCGGTTTTGATGTCGACGTTGGCGGCATTGATATCGCCGTTGACGGCAATGATCGCATCGTTATGATTGAAAGACAGCGCGCCGGTAGTCGTCACTTTCGAGACGTCGGGGGCGGTCGCCTGCACTTCTTTATAAAAATCGGAGTTATTGACAGCCTGAACAGAGAGATCGCCGCCCGCGTCGATTTTCGAGAGATTGATCTCGGCGTTGTTGGTAAGCCAATAGAGACCGACACCGGCGTAAATATCGGCGACATTCTTTTCGGGATCGGCTTCGGCGGCGGTATTTGCATGGAAATCGGATTGAGCATCCGCCTTCAGATTGATATTGGCGTCGGACTTCAAGCCGCTCTTGAGATCGATCTTGGCATTGTTGAAGACGGTAAAGTCGTCGATGGCGAATGACGGATGAAGTTTCGCCTTTTCGTCGGGGACGTAAGTATTCGATTCCGATTGCGAATTGTACTTGACGGTCGAAGTCGATGTTGCAGAGAGATTGATATCGCCGCCCGCGCTGACATTGGCGTTTTTGCCGACATTGATATTCGCCTTCGTCGACTTATAGACGGCGGCGACGGCGGCATCTGTATTGAGGTACTTGCGCAGGAGCCCGTCGGCATTGGCGATCGACAGGATATTGACGAACTCGCCCTCGGCGAACTCGGTATTGGCGTTGGCGTTGACGGTAATGCCTTTCGATGCGGTGACGGTGCCGTTGAGATCGACGGTTGCGCCGGTGGTAGAGATGTGATCGAACAGGAAACGCCCCAACACGGACGAGTCTTTGACATCGACCTCGGAATCGTCGACGATGCTCTCTCGTTTGACGGAGATATTAATGCCGGTGTCGCCGCTATCGATGATGAGATCGTTGCCGTCGGCAGTCATGCGCAGGTTGGAGATGTTATTGACGGTGTTGCCGGCATTGACGAGCGCGGTGAAATCGATGTTGGAGTTTTGATTGAGAGTGCCGCCGACCTTGACTTCGGTGGCGTGGAGAGTGATGTTGTTGCGAGCATTGACGACGCCGTTGATGTCGATTGACTCTGAAGTACGTGCGAGTTTGCCGTCATTGATATCGTCGAGTCTCGCGGCGAGTCCTGCGGCGTCGAGGGCATTGAGTTTAAGGTAATCGCCGTAGCCGACGGAGTAGGCATTGACCGCGCCGGCATTGATGACGCCGCTTTTGCCGACGGCGAGCCCCTCGGGCGAGAGGAAGTAGAGATTGCCGTCGATTGCGCCGTTGCGTACGGCGTTGACGGTGCCGTTGATGTCGATGCGCTCATTGACGAAATTGACGAGATTATCGGCGTAAGTCGATTCGCCCTGCTTATTGAAAAAGAGATTGGCGATCTCGTTTTGCGAGAGGCTGAATTTATCGTAGCGCGAAACGGCGAGGTTATTGTCGAGTTCCTGCGCGTAGAGGTTATGAATTTGATCGGAGTTGATGAGAGAGTGGCCGTCTTTATCGGTGATGTCGGAGGCGTGAGAGATGGGCGAGAACAATCCGAACGCCGCAACCGCCGCGAGTACCTTAGCCGTGAGCGTGCGTTTAATCTTTTTGAGAATACGCATGAAGGAGGCTCCTTTCGATGATATTTGAATGATATACAGGCGCGACTTGGCGTTGCCGCGAATTGCCGCCGCGAATTGCCGATTGCATAGCCGCGAATTGCCGGGCGAATTGCCGATCGTTGCCGCCCGCATAGCCGAGCCCTGCCGCCGCGAACTGCCGATTGCATAGCCGAGCCCTGCCGCCGCGCATTGCCGGGCGTTGCCGATTGCATAGCCGAGCCCTGCCGCCGCGAATTGCCGATCGTTGCCGAGCATTGCCGGGCGAATTGCCGATTGCATAGCCGAGCCCTGCCGCCCGCCCGCCGCCGTTTTTATTTCAATCCCTTGTCGTTTCGAGCGAGTTTGTAATGTGAGCCGTTGATGTTGAAGTCGAAATCTGCCGCCGAGTTGAGTTTCAATCGACCGCCGTCGCTGAATTGCATTGTAACTTGCGCGTCGTCGGCATCGATGGCTCGGATATCGTCGAGAGAGATGCCGAGCAGGAAGACGAGATCGTCGTCGTTGGCGTTTGCAATGGTATCGCGGCCGCCGCCGAGCGAATATGCGAAGTAATTGGTACCGCCGCCGCCGAGCAACAGGTCATTGGCGTCCGAACCGCCGAGCGTCACATCGTCGAAGCAATCGGAAGCATCAATCGCGCGGATATTTGCATAATGAACTGTGGGATCGTCGAGCCAAACGACTCCTCCCTCCCCGACAGTGAGCGTGGCATTTTTCGAGCCGAAGTAGTCTGTAACGCCGTCGGCATACGACATTTCCGAACCCGCCTTGACGAGGCGATCGTCGATCCTGATTGCGGCGTCGACGGTTGCGAGATCGGCGAGGATCGCCTTGCCGCCGTCGACATTTACGATCAGATCGTCGTCTTTCGCCTTGACGGTGAACTCGCCGCCGACGATCAATCGATCGTTTTCGACATCGAAATTGACGATGGTATCACGCCCGCGACTGAGCACAATGACATCATTGCCGAGCCCTGCCGTGATCGACTCGTTATATCCGTTGCCTGTGAATGTGGAATTGCCGCCGCCGAGCGTGACGTTTCTGATGTGCTCGAAATTGGTTGTCGCGTCGATGTTGAGATCGTCGTCGACCGCGCTGAAATCGACGCCGCAATCGAGTTTTTCGCCGACGTATTGATCGACTGCATTCTCGACAATGTATGTTTCGCCGCCCTTGACATAAGCCGCGCGGAGAGTTTCATTGCCGAACTTCCAAGTAACTTCGGTCGAGCCGTTCACATCATCGAGCAACAGCGAATTGTCTCGATCGAAGAACTTCAAGCCGTTATCGGTGAATTTGAATTTCTTATCGGAGTACTCGTCTTGATACAGCGCATCGTCGTTGCCGAAGCCGAGAATCGTCTGCCTCCCTTCGCCGAATCGCACATTGGTCGCAACGCGACTTACATCGATCTGATCTCGCTTACCGCCGATGACGGTCGAATCGTCGACGGTGGAAACGAGCAACGCGCGATGCCGATTGCCTTCGCGATCGATCAAGGCGTCCGCGCCTGTCCAGATCGTCTTGAGCGAACTGCCGCTGCCGAACAGATTAGCTTCATTGCGGTCGAGCCCGCGCACGACATTATCCGCGCCGAGGCTGAGCGCGCCTTCGGCGAAATCGATTGCGCCGCTGTCGAAGAAGAAGCCGCTCCGCGTCGACGGATCGTAATCAATGACAGTCAAGCCCGCCTCGGGTTGCATGGTAGTATTCGCGCCCGGCGCAACCGCAATCGACGCACTCTCGGTATGAATGAAGGCGCGCGCATCGGTCGCGATCAAAGTGCCGAACTCGTCCGTTCCGAACCACCATTCGCCGCCGTCGACGGTCATGGTATCGCCGCTCAAAAGCTCGCTCTCGTGCAAAGTACCGCCCGCCTCGATGGTAACTCGCCCGCCGTTGAGGAAGTACTCGCCGCCGTGCTCGAACGTGATGCTCGCGCCGTGATCCGCGCCGAAGATGGAATTGCCGCTGATGGAAACGCCGTCATCATCACCCGCGATGGTGTAAACGAAACTGTCGAGCGTAAGCATACTGTTTGGCGCGATGACGGATGCGCCGTCGTCGTTGACGAAAATGCCGCAGAGTCCGCCGGAGCCGACGATGGTATGCCCCTTGGCAATCATGACGGAGTTGCCGCCCTTGAGGCTGTCGCCCGTCAAACTTACCGAGCCGTCGTCAGTGGTCAAGACGAGTGCATTGCCGACAACGTCAGAACCGTTGATGTTTTGGTCGATGATGATGAAATCGCCGTCCTTAAGTCCGATGATTTGATCGTTGCCGCCGCCGCCGTTGACGGTAGTTTTGCCCGCGCCGATTTCAAACGTCTCATCCTTGGCGGTGCCGACGATATTTGTCGAGCCGTCGCCGCCCTTGACGTAATTGATGCCGCCGAAGTAAGCCGAGCCGAGCGTGGAATCGAGTTGAATATCGATGGGCTCGTTGAAGCCGGTGAAGTCGATGCCCGCCGTCGTGTTAAAGCCGACGTAATTATCGGCGGTTCCGAGCGTGGCGTGATAAATCTCGCCGTCCTTGATAAAGACTTCGGTCTCGATATCGGCGTCGATGCCGTAACGGAATTGTAAGAGAGTGGTATCGGTGATGCCGAGCAAGAGCGCGCTTTCGACTTCGACGTCGGGGCTGATGACGGTATCGGTGCGCAAGAGCAAGCCTTCGTCGGTGAACTCGACCCACTTATCGCGTCGTGCGTCCTCGAAGATGAGAACATCGTCGTTATCGAAGCCGTCAACCGTGAAAATGCCGTCGACGATGATCACGTTATTGGAACTGCCTTGCGGAGTGCGCTCGGAATCGGCATTGAGCGAAACGAGCTCGTTGCCGCCGCCGCCGCGAATCGTCACGTTGGGACCGTCGACCGCGATCGTATCATTGCCTTTGCCGCCGTTGATCGACGAATTGTTTGAATAGCCCGCGCGGATATAATCATTGCCGTCGCCGCCGTCGAGCGTGGCGTGTCCTCCCATCCCCCAGCTCGCGCGCGTTCCGATGATGGAATCGTCGCCGTTGCCGCCGTCGACATTCATATAATGCCCGTCGGAGACATTGATCAGATCATTGCCTTCGCCGCCGAGGAGCGTCGTCCAATACGAATGCCGACTTCTGATGGAATCGTCGCCGTCGCCCGCATCGACGAAAACGTTATTGCCTGTCGATTGGAGAGTTTGATCGCCTTCGACAGTCCACGAGGTACCGCCGAGCGTGATCTGATCGTTGCCGTCGAGCGCGTTGATGTAATTCGCCGTGCCGACATTGACAATCGTATCGGCGTCGTTCGAGCCTTCGAGCGTCAAATCGCCGAGGTAGCCGTAAATGACGCCGGAGCCGTCGTTATTGTCGAGGAACTGGAAGAGATTTGCGCCGTACTCTTCATTGTAGTCGATGCCCGATCTGCCGTGCCCCGCGCCCTCGACCATGTAGAGTGTTTTGACTTGCGCGCCGCTCGCCGCATACAGCGATTCCGCATTGGACGGAGCGATCAATGTATCGGCGGTGCCGTGAATGAACATGCTCGGGACGGTGGCGTTGCCGATCGCATCACCGGGCGCGGCTTCGGAGATTGCATGCCCCGTAATAATTGAAGACATCACATCGACGGCGGACATAATTGATGCGGGGTAAGGAGTCAGGACGGGCACCAATTGCGAGAAGAGGTTATAAGCAGATGAATAGCCGCAATCCTCGACGACCGCCATGAGATTGGCGCAATCGTCTCTGGCGGCGGCGAGCATGACGGTCGCGGCCCCCATGGAAACGCCGTGCAGAGTGATCTTCGACGCCGGTTCTCGACGAGCGATCTCTTGCGTCCAGAGCGCGATATCGGCTGCTTCCGCCGCGCCCATTGTGAGCCACTCGCCCTCGGAATCGCCCGCCGCGCGTTGATCGACCGTGAGCACGTCATAGCCGACGGCGAGGTAATTGTCGACGAACTCGCGCATAGTGGTATGATTGCCGCCGTAGCCGTGCACGAGCACGACCCATTTGCCTGTTGCCTCCGCCGGTTGATAATGCACGGCATTCAACGCAAGCCCGTCGTTTGATTGGATCGTCCAAGTTTCACTGCCCGAACTCAAGGACGGTTGCCAATCGTAATCGTAATCGTTATGGAAGTACTCGGCGGCGAGAGCGGGAGCACTGAGCGAATCGACCTTATGCAGGATATAGTCGACGAGCCCCGCCGCAATGAGAGTATCGGCATCCGAATCGCCGTCGTCGATGACGTCCGCGCCGACAATGTTGATGTTGTCGAGAGAATTTGCATTAAACACAGTCATTAAACCTCCGTCAAGGCTGATTTGCACATTGTTGCCGCTTGCAACCGTCGAGAACGATGCGCCGCCTTCGATCGAAATTGTATCTGCCGCCGTCAAGCCGACAATGGAATCGACGCCGCCGTCCGCGCGGAAGATGATCGTATTCGAGCCGCCCGTGATCGAGATGAAATCATTGCCGCCGCCGCCGTCGATTGTGGCGTTGGTTTCGTTATCCGACCAAATCCAATCGTGGCCGTTGCCGCCGTCGACGTATGCAGAATTGCCGTCGTGAATCATAATGACATCGTCGCCGTCCGCGCCGAGCATCGAAACATTGCGCCCGCTCCAATCGAGCAGAACATCATCATCCGCGCCGCCGTCGATTGAAATATCGCTTCCGCCGCCGTTTTCGATGTAATCTTCGCCCGCGCCCGCGCTGATGTTGACATTGCCCGGCGCATCGACTTCGAGATTGTTGTAAACGGAATCGGCACCGTCGGAGCCTGTGATCTGAACATTCGCCCCGCCGTTTACGATCTTCGACGCGGCAGTTGCCTGCACGGTTGCATTGTCGACGATGTAATGAAGTTCGACGTCGGAGCCGAGGTTGCCGTCGACATAAACGCGCGCTTGATGCAAGCCGTCTTCGTCGTTGATGAAGATATCGGCATTGACGGAAGGCTGAGGCGTACGGGAATCGCTTACGGCGTTTTGATTGACGGTCGGCAAGACGCCGCTGTCGTCGAAAGCGAGCAGAATACTGCCGTCCTCATCCCAACTCGCGCCGGTGTTATGAGCGAGCAAACCTTTATCGGTAAACTCGAACGTGAGATTTGCGGCGTTGCCGTCGACCATGCTCAACACATCGGATTTAAGAGTATCGTCATCGTCGAAACCGGTCTCGAATCCCGTAACGGTGGCGGTGGTATCGGTATCGATCACGACGGTTTGACGCGAATGCCGATCGAAGAATTGAGAGCTTGTAATTTCGAGGGGATTGGCGGAATTGAAATTGATGGCAGAGGTGATGGAAGTATCGCCGTCCGCAAAGATGATCCCGTCATTGCCCTTGCCGCCGTAAACTGTATCGTCCTTGCCGACATGGAAATAATCATCGCCGTTGGTGCCGGTGAGGAATTGGGGCGAACTGCCGTCGAAGGAATTCATAATGATGTTGATATCGGCGTTGACGGTATCGATGACGTTCGGATCGGGAGCCCCGAGGAAGAAGGCGCGATTGACGGTTTGCTCGGCAGATTGAATAATGAGATTGAGATGCCCGTCGTCAAACTCGTCGATGAAGCGGTCGCGGTAATCGGTAACGACGTTATGAACCATGCGGCGCGCGGAGCGAGTGTTGAAGAGGTCTTGCAAGAGCGAATCGAGCCCGAGGTTTTCGATGACGGAGCCGTTGCCGCTGAAAATATTTGCTTCATCGGCGGCGAAAGTCTGAACGCCGAGGCGTGCGCTTGAATCCCAAAAAGCACTTGCGACGGTTGACAGCAAAGAAGTAAGAATGCCGAAGGCGGCACCGAAAGGATTATCGCCGTTTTCGAGGGCATTGGAGATTTGAGTTCTGATTGCGCCGACAACGTTATCGCTGAATGCTTCGGTCAAGTCGACATCGAAAAGCGCATTGAGATCGTTGACGAGAATGTTGAGCGCGTCATCGACGGTGGAATCGGAATCGAGTTGGGCGGTCAAGCGGTCGATGCGGGCGGCGAGATTTTCTCTGAAGGCTTTTCTGTCGACGGTGACGGTGCCGTTATCGAAGGAAACGTATTGATCGAGCAGAGCCTCAACGTGCGCGGTAAAGATGCCGCCGTAGTATTCTTGATAATCGACGGTAAGGAAATCGAGTTCGGCAAATTCTTCGGCGGTACCCGTCCAAACGACGCGCCCTGTATCGGCGCGAATGATCTCCGTACCGTCGTCGTTTACGACGTAAGTAATGGGGTTATTGCCGTCTGAATTGGCGAGCTGAACGGTATCGCCCGTGCTGACGCCGAAAATGCCGTTGACGATGCGATTGCCGCGATTTGCGCGTTCGAGTGCAACGAGGCTGATGGGCGATGATGCGCTGATGGAGACATCATTGACGACGGCGGCACCGGTGAAGTTGGCAAGTGTGGCATTGCCGCCGAGCAGGTAACGATCGGCATCTCCCGCTTCGACCGACTGATTTTGATTGACGGCGGTAACGCGCTGATCGTTGACGAGGAGATTGACGCTGACGGTGTCGTTGACGCCGTCGAGCAGGAGGAAGCCGTCGCCGTCCGTAAAATTCAAGCCGTCGTCGTCGAAGTCGATTTTGACTTGCAACTCGAAAAACGCGTTGGGATCGACATTGATCGCGTCGATATCGGTTTCAAAGCCGACAACGGTCGCCGCACTCAGCGTATCGAGCTCGAGCACCTGCCGCGAACCGTCGCCTGTAAAGGTAATGACATCCGACCCGCCGTTGCCGTTGACGGTGGCGGCGTTATCGACGTAAATGAAATCGCTTTGATACGAGCCCGTGATGGAATCGCCCGCCGTCTTCGAGAACATCCAAGTGTCGACGCCGGAATCGGAGGCATCGATGATATTGCCGACGGTATTGCCGAGGCTGTCCAAAGGCGTGAGGAAAACGCCGAGTTCGGCGGGTTCATCGCCGTCGAAAATGACGTTGACAACGCCGTCGCCGCCGCCGTCCGCGCGGATTTTATCGATGAGATATTGCCCGACAGCGTCGATATTGGCGGCGAGCACTTTACCGGTAAACTCGTTGTAGAACTGATCGGCGAGCAGAGGCTTGGCGAGTTCGAGCCAACGACTCAAGACGAAGTTGTTGTTTTCATCGACCACATCGACGAAGCCGCGCCCGAACTCCTGCAGACCGTATTCTTCCTGCAAGGGCACAAAAACCTTTGCGTAAATCCATTTATAGAGCCCGACGCCGCTTGAGTACTCGTCGAGATCGTCGAGCATGGCGTCAATCGCATTGGAGCCGTCCGCGATTGCGGTCGAAATGCGCGCCGTCAAATTGTCGATGACGTTTGCGCTCAAAATATAATCGAGCGCGACATTGATGCCGAGGATGTTGTCGAGGACGTAGCTCAAACGCTGAACTGCAACTTCCGCCGTCGCGTTCTCGAGCTCCTCGCGATAACCCTCGATGCCCGAGATCAGATCGGATTGAAGAGCCTCTGCATTGACGATGAGCTGATTGCCGTCGAAGGAGATGTACTTGGCGATGAAGTTTTGAACGCCCGCAGCAATTTGCCCGCCGTAATAATCGGCGAAAGTGATCGGACCGATATTCATCGACGCGAGAGTTGCGGCGTCGCCTTCATAAACGACGGAGCCGTCTTCATCGCGAATGATCTGCGTGCCGTCGTCCGAGACGCGATAGACTTTGGCAGTGGTGGGATCGCTCCACAGATCGCCGACCGAGACGGTATCGCCCGCCTGCAAGCCGTAAGCACCGGCCGCGAACCAATAAGCCGTACCGTCGGCGAATGTATAAGTGCCGCCGTTGACCGTGAGGTTGCCGCTCGTCGAGAAACGGCAATCGTCGATGTCGATCGTGCCGGTGACGTTGGTAAGCACCGCGCCCTCGGGCAGGAAATAATGCTCGGCATTGCCCGCCGCGAGCGTCTGACCTTGATTGATGGCGGTAACCTTGACGTCGTTGACGAGCAGATCGACTGAAACACTCGAATTGGGCGTGCGGCTGTTGCTGACGGCGTTAGGATTGACAGCCGGCAGGACGGCGTCGTCGTCTGTTGCAAGCAATATCGAGCCCGCGCCGCCGGTGACGAGGAAGGTGGTGTCTTGTGGAAAGCTCAAATCCTGATAGCCCATCACAGCCTCCAATAGCAGTATCCCGCTGCCTCATA
>ERZ842401.5421-NODE-5421-length-14168-cov-3.618012_pt1 | contig 14168 bp, 16 predicted proteins | sample MGYA00521270_ERZ842401 | MGnify/ENA primary metagenome ERZ842401 (study PRJEB31892, sample SAMEA3878208) | bioreactor metagenome | biome: Moose rumen | place: Sweden | collected 2011-10 | study: EMG produced TPA metagenomics assembly of the PRJEB12797 data set... | reverse complement strand
ATTAATGTTCCTTAGCTTAAATCTGAGAATGTATTTGATTCGGTTTCCTTAATATCCATCAATGCATTGTAAGTTGGTTCTAATATGGTTTCCTTTCTTGCATTGATGTATGTCTTATAAAACTCTTTCTGCAAGTCGGATAAGTACTGCTCCGAATCAATAAAATCAAAGATTCTATTCATATCTATTCTCTCATAGATACGAATTAGGGCTTCGTTGCAATCTTCGTTTTCCATTGAAGAAATGAAGTCATAGTAGTTCAACTTATCATCATTGAGTTTAACGGCGGAACGAGGAAAGGTAAATATTCTCGCATCTAATTCCTTTTTATCATTGATGACTGCTTTCATAATTTTTTCATCAGCCTGGGGCAAAAGGCAACTTCCGCAATCAAAAACAGGCGCTATAGAAAACTCTCCGGTTTTATCATTCTTTAAAAAGCCCCAGTTTCCGTTATGGCGATCAAAGTTTCCAAGTAGTGCATCAACAATAAACATATCCCAAAAATGCTTAAGCAATTCATTCGGATCAACAAAGGTTTGCTTTTCAATGGCCTCCAGAATATCACTCAATTCTGTCCCCATACCATTACTTTCCGAGTCAATAATGGTGTTCTTTATTGAACAAAAATCAAAAAGTGAATTTCCATCGGAAGTAAAATCCTTACAGGCACAAACAATCTTTTCCTTGCCGTTTACATGGAATATTCCGAGCATAGTCTTCTGTGCTTTTACTCCAAGCAAATTAAATATTGAGCACGAGATATGTTCGCTGTAATTGCTGTTGGAATATGATAATTCATTTGGCTTGGATTCAGCCGACTTTGGGAACTTCAGCATATATACTTCGCCATTGTATTCAACGGCAATTTTGCTTCCGTTGGCACCATTGTATGCCTTTGCTATTCTCTTACAGTTGGTAAAATCTATCTTGTTCATTTAATTCCTCCATAGATACTTATTTCTTAAATACTCTGCGTGTTCATGAGTTATAACGCCTTCAGATATTTCAGCCATATTAATGCTTCCGTACAGTTCTCCCCAAAGGCAGTCCATAAGAGTGGAATTATTCTTTATTCCTTCTTTATATGCCTCAAGGTCATGCTGCAAATATCTTGGTAATCCGCACTCAAAAGACTGCTCTTTTCTTTTTCTGATTTCTGCTTTCTTTATTGAATCCTCGATCAGATCTTCTATGCTTACATCTAATACCTTTGCAAGCTTATATAGAGTTTCAGCAGAGCATTTTTCGATTTGTGCCTGACCGGAACAAATATTGTTCAGTGTTGCATGCGGTACACCGCTTAGCTTCGCCAAGCGGTACATTGTCATATTCTTTCTTTTGATAATAGCATTTATATTCATAACAATCACCACATATATTATATCGGTTAACCGACATAATGTCAACACCTATATATTTTATGTCATTGTCTGCTCATTATCCGGCGTTATAGCATATTCTTCGGCTTCTTCACCGAGTTCTTTGAGAAGATTGTTGAAATCCTCGGTTGATGAGCAATCTCTGATACCAAAATCCGCACACGCCTTTGCATACGGGCGAAGTTCTTTAACAGTCAGCTCATCATACATATTTTGTGTCGGCTCAATCCATGCCTTTTGAGCATCCCAACAGGCACAGAGGACGGTTGGACAGCCAAGAGTTATATCCGACTGGAAACTTGGCGTAATATATACATCATCATAGTAGTCATAATCTGCCAATATCTCATCGACCTGATCGTGATACGAATCAACGGCATCGACAATCTCTCGTTCTACTGCCCATCTTGATTTGATTTCAGAAGTAGCGTAGAGTCTTGCGAATTCACAAGCTGCTTCCGTAATGTTCTTTATATCTCTGCTTGTCGGATAGCGGTACCATTCAAGATTACGGTACTTCCATATGTGCGGAAGAATCTTATCTCCGAAAGCGTTTTCCTGTTTGTCGAAGTAGTCCTCAAAGTTAAGCTGAAGAGTGTCAACATCGTGATCGTTGTTGTAGACATACATTTTCAATGCTTCATACTTATCGATGTTACTTCTCGTTACAAACTGAGCCTTGAGCTTCATTTTATTGCCGAGGTCAAGATAACAGGCTCTGCCGACATATTCCGCATTTGCGAACTCAGGTTTGCTGTCAAAGAACCTCTTTAATTGTGTTTGAAAAAAATTATTCATATTGCTTCCTCCGGTATTCTGCAGATAACTTCAACATACTCATCAATAATTGATCTGATGGTATCTGTATCTTCAGGATTTTGCTTTATGACACGGTAGCACATCTCTTTTGCTTCGTCTGTCTGCCATGCATTATCAAGTGATGTTATTGCCTTAAGCATGAATTCATAGAGCGTGCAAGGCTTGTTAAGATACACTTTAGGTTTTCTCATAACAGCACCTCACATTGACTGAATAACTCCATCAGAGGATTCATCTATACTGTCAAGATTCATTCTCTGTAAGAATTCTTCTTCCGTGTCGACAAAGTAAGCAGAGCTGTCGCTTGTCCACATATGAAGTTCCATAAAACTGTCATCGTTAATGGCAATATCCTGCTGCTCAAATCCTTCGCCTAAGCCGTCAGAGTTTTGCCCGGTAATGTAATCTTTAAGATCCTTTATTCCTTCTTTAGAAATATCACCTGAAAGCGTTACAGAAACCTTTCCGAAAAGCTCGTAGTTTATATCAACAAAAGACCAGTCCATTGACTGAAGCTTTGGCGCAACCTCTGCATTGTCATCTGCATCGAAGTATTTTGCCATATCATCTCCGTCCAGGTAATCCTCGAACTTTTCTTCAATTGCTTCTTTGTATTCTGACAGTGTGCCGCCGTAAACTTCGTAGGGGTTATCATAGTCAAAGCCGTCATCATCACGACTTATGATGTCTGCTCTCAGGGGGAAATAGAAGTTAATTGTTTTCATATCTGTACCTCCTATGACATTGCCTGACCGATATCTTCGTTGACGGTATATTGATCGTCTATATATTCATGCATTGAAATATCGTTTCCCGTGAAATTGGGACTGTTTTCTTCGTTGAAATCAATGTAACCGGATTCTCCCAGATCAATGGGCTGTTTTGTGATGACGGAACCGCCATGATTTACAGTAACGCTTTCTTCAATTGCGCCGAACTGCTCTCCGTCATCTGTCATTCTGATATGATAAAGATACAGTCCTTCGGGTACTTCAGATTCGTTGAGCCTTTCGTTTGTAAAGAGGGCATCCTGTCCGAACAACTCGACAAGTTCAAAGTCATCTCTTTCAGTAAACACATAGCCATCACCGTTTTTGTTCGGGAAATATCCTAATTCCTCAAGGTCGTATTCCCAGACATCAGATGCAAGCTCAAGACATTCTTTGCTTGATGTGAGTGTAAGATCCATGTATATTTTTCCGTTCCTATACATCACATCTCCGACATTCTGACCGAAGTCCTCGTCAGCCCATTTGTGGTGAATATCAATTTTGGAGAACATTTCCGAAAGTTTTGCAAGTACGGGTACAGGCGCTGACCACGCTGTATCAAACTCAAAGTGTTCAAATTCGCTATAGTCAATACCTTCAGAGTAGCCGCATGCGTTCCACTTGGTTCCCCATGTGTCAACGCTCCAATCGTACCAGTTCGGATATCCGAATTTGATGATGTTTACTGCTGACTTCACACCTATATCCCATGTGTCCTGTTCGTCTTCGGGAAGCTCTGCGGAGTGCTTGTTGAGGATATCCTTAAGCTCATCGATTCTTGCTTTGCAGAGATAATCATTAAGACGGTTATCCTTAATGTACTGATCAACCTCTTTCAAGCCGTTTGTTGTGCGACTTCCGGATTCAATCATAAGTTCTTCCGGCATAGGTATTATCTTATTAAAATCAATCGTTCCGATACCGAGATCATCGTTTTTGATAGTTTCAAGCATCTTCTGAATGTCGTTTTTAGGACCTGCAAAGCTTAATCTGTTTCTTACATAATTAGGCATTTTCTTACCTCCTGTTACATTGACATTTCCATGCCGGATTCTGCTCCTTCATCTTCACCGAAGCCTTCGCCATTCTGTTCTTCTTCAAGTTCTTCGGGTGTAAGTGTTCTGTAACTGTCTTCGCCATAGGCGAGGCCGAGCCTTCTTCCGTTATCAAAGTCGGTAAATACCGTTCCGATATCGTCTACAAACGCAACCGTACCTCTTGTACCTGAAGGAATAGGATGAGGATCATCTCCCATATGAAGAAGCATTATTCTCGTTCCTTCGGGATACTGTTCTTTAAGTGAATCAGCGATTCGGCTGAGTCTTTCAAATTCGTTCATTTTATTAGTTCCTTTCTGTTAAAGTGCATCATATATGTTTTTAAACTGTTTTTTTGCTGCCCTAAGCATTGCATAAACCTTTTGATATGACATGCCGTGAAGATCGGCATATTCTTTTTCGGTTATGAGATCAAAATATCTTGCAATAAGAATATTTCGATGTTCATTGCTCATCAGCGAAATTGCCATATATACCTTTGGATATTTGCTTTCGTTTTTCTTTTTTTGTTCGTTAAAGCATGAGTATGTCATAACAACTCCTATAAACAGAAAAAAGGCCAATCTTTACGATTAGCCTTTCAACCACATTCTTTAATTGAAATCAAGATTTGTATTTGTCCCTTCCACCTTCCCGCTGTCAATGGTGCTGACAGAGTCCACACAGAAGCTGTCCACTCTGTTGCCGATAGTTCATTTGACAACCATTTTGTTTTGTTGCTCTCAATAGTTGCTTCAATAGATGATTTCTTATCGACTGTCGCATTCTGTTCTTCAAGACTGAATGTTGCCTGTTCAGGTGTTACGGTAATCTGCCTTGTTGAATCTATTGTTCCCATTACCGAAACAACACAAGAACCGATTCCTGTTGAGCCGTCAAGCACAACTGTTTTCGGGATTCTGACCGAATACATATTGTTTATTGTGTGATTCTCAAATCTGACACGAATAACATCTCCGTCTTCTTCAATAGAAGCGGTCTTTACATCCGTATTCCTCATGTATCCGTTTTCAACCGATGTTTGGACTATGGTGTATGTTCCGTATGTCAGGTTTCCGTATCCGGCCATCAACCCATCTGTTGTAGAGAGTCTTGTAACTTCATTACCCTCGCTGTCATATATGATGTAATCAGCTTCAAGTTGCTTTGATGCATTATTTGAGTCTACTGTTTCAATCTCAATGTTTCCTCGTTTTAATCTGAGGTGAATTATTCCTGACATCATATTATCAGCCGGCTTTATTTCAACCGTTTCAGGCGTTACATACCTTTTGGGAATATCTGTAAGATATGCTGTATATGTGTATGTGTCATAGAAGTTGATTCCTGTAATGAAAGGATTAGTCTGACTTACTCTTCCGTATTTGTTTATCTGACCGTCAAATCTTGTGTTTGCCTGAACCAGCATGTTGAAGAACTCCATATTTTCTTCAAGTTCACTCTGTGTAATATTTGGATCAATTGAATGAAGCAGTTCAATGAACGGACCTTTAGCAGCTTCCGCATTTTCAGGAGTCGTTATTAGAACAAATGAAGCAATAGAGTATGCTAACATAAGACCTTCTCTTGTTTCTTCAAGGTTAAGAGTATTCTGATCAGCTATGATTTGAAGCTTTGCCTCAATTTGTTCCTGTTCTTCAGGTGTGAAATTGGGCGTAAGATTCATTCCTTGATCAAGTGTTATTGCACCGTTTGAGTAGTATTCAATGTATGATTTTTGCCATGCAAAGACCTCGCTTTCACTCACAAGGTACTCACCGGACTCCACGTCTCTAATGCCGTCCCTGATCATGAATAATTCAAGAGCTGTGCCGGTAAAATAGTAATCGGGGTTTTCATCAAACCATTGGGTGTAATACGGAATCATAAAGTCAACCATTTCTGATGTTGAACCTGTGGGATTACCGTTTTCATCTATCAGACCGGCCGCAAGTGCGTCTTCATAAGCCATTTGAGCAACCTGATTAAATCCAACTTCGCCCTCTTCCGGAGGATCATAGAAGAAGTTAATCTTGTCCTCTATTTCCTTGATTGTCATTCCAAACTTATTCATACACAGTTCTTCAATGAAGTTTTCTTCTGGATAGTTCAGTTCCATAACCAGGTATGAGATGTAGTTTTCAAAGTTCGTATTACCGTATGCATATATTGGGAAAAATCCGCCGTACTCATTGTAAACAGCGTTGAATGCTGCAAAAGCTGATATGCTTTCAACTTTTCTTGGAATTTCAAGTCCTATATTTTCAAAGGTGAAGTTGTTGTAATAGCTCATGGCATCAAGTCGGGCAGCACATGAAAGGAATAACAGTGTTTTATAGTCTTTGTCATATAACGAGCCGCCTCTGGAGACATAGTTTTTGTTTCCTTTCTCGACAACTGCATAGGCTAAAGGCAGGTACACAAGCGGAGTACAATTATTTGTGCCTGATTCTTCTATTGTCAGTGAAATAACATCATCGTAGTAAGCAAGTATTGTTTCCTGTTCTTCTTCGGTTTTTCCCTGTGCTTCAAGCTGACTTCGTATTTCGCTGAACAAACTGTCCTTGTATTGCCGGATTATGCCTTCATTTGATATACCTTCTGAAAAGTTCGTTATGGTCTTTGGAATCCACACGGCAACGGCAGAGTTGTAGTAATCATACATTGCTTCGCTTTGATACGGACCGGTGTATGATTCGCAGTATCTGTCATATAGGGATGCGAAAGCATCAGTTGCTACGCCTTTTACTTTTATACCGTTTATAGAGTCGGGGATACCAAGCATCTTAATTAGTTCGCCCGTGTATTCAGTGATAAGACCGTCTTCGTTAATTATCCAGTCGTTCTCATCGAAGTGATATGACTGTTTATCAGCAAGGTACTCCTGAAGAGTTCCGTCATAGTCACCTTTGTCAAACACTTCTTCCATGTTGTTCTTGAAGGAGCGCAGCAATGTGATGTCAAATTCTTCGTTGCTGTTATCTTCTGTTACGACTCTGATGGTTGTGTCGACCAAAGTGCTTTTGTAAATAGGAGTGACAACAGTATCCTTTGTAAGGGGTGTTCCGTATTCCCAAACTGCTCCGGTTTCATCTTCAAAGTGATCAAACACGCAGTCGTCAGGAGGAATGAAGACCAAATGATCGTCATCTCCGTATGCGTTTAATTGATCTGTATACATCCGTGCAGCGAGACTTTCTTCCAAGGTTAAGCCATGCAGAGTCAATCCCATATCAGAATAATCTCCCGTTGTTGTTCGGACATCTGTTTTACCCAGCTTTTCGATCTCATACGAGTATTTGCCACGCCAAAGCTTGATTGTAAATTCATCAAGAGTATTACTAAAGTTTTCTGTGCGGTTTGTTTCTTCGTTATATGCTCTGTATAGAACTTTTAAATCACCTTCGCCTTTTGTAAAGGTCAAGTGGTATTCGTGTAATTCTCTGTAGATAGGAGTTAAGACAAGATCTTCAGTAACCGTCATAGTTTGCGGTTCGAACACATTTCCGTACTGATCTTCAAGGTGATCAAATTCATATCCTTCGGGTGGGATGAAAACCAGCTTACATGCCGGAGCGATACCGTCATACAGCTTTGCTCTGTCGAAATTGTCGTTTTCATAGTAGAACGAATAAATAGCATCCCATCTGGTTGAACGACATCCGATGCCTGACGGACGAAATCTATCGCCGTCTTTTAGGGTTATCCAAGGGTTCGTATAAAGACTGACGAATTGATTCGCTGTTGATTCAAACTTGTTCAAGACATCTGTGCAGTAATCCTTGAATGTTCTTATTCCTATTTCCAGCCGAGCGTCAAATCCCGGATCTGTTTCTGCGACTTCAGATGATTTGTAGTACCAATCCCAAGCAAAGTATTCGTTTAGATTTTGTTCTAAATCATCCGGAGTATATCCATATTCACCGGTTGCGTACATGTACACATAGTAGAGTTCCATCAGCGTTTCATTAAGCAATTCAGTTAGAGTTTTGCTGTTGATGGTATAGTTGCTTAAAAACGCAAGGAAGGTTATTGAATACGGTCTGGTATTTTCCTGATAGTAAAACGGTGATGAGAATGTAAATTCTGAGGCTTCTTGGATAGCTTCATCAAGTTCGGTATATGCTTGAATCCATTCGTTATTATCTATGGCTGTCAGCACATCGTCCTTTTGCTTTTTCAGAAAGTTGTATGCAGAAAACAGATCTCTATCCTGAAACTGTAAATACGGATCAATTAATCTGCTTCCATAAGTATCAACATAGTTTCCGTCATATACAACATCGGCATATTTTTCTACTTCATTGTAGCCATCATAAAGCCATTCGCTTCTGCCACCACCAACGTCTATAAGGTGGAATCGCACAAACTCCATTCGTCCTTCTCCCGGAAGATAGGTTACCTGATGGTATTGTTTGCCGTTCATATCTATCTTGTCGATTGTGACTTCTGATGTATAAACCGGAGTAAGAGTAAGGTCTTTTGTTATAGGTTCATCTATCTTAAAGGTGTTACCATCCTGATCAACAAAATGACTGAACATCTGGTCTTCATCATTTGGCAGGAACATTATTAATTGTTTTACACCAACAGGCAGAAACTTACCGTTCTGATATGTGTAGTACTCGATTGTGTCGGTGTAACGAGCTGTTAATTCAAGGTTTCCGTCTGCCTCTGCATATGACAAAATATGCTTTGCCATTCTTGTGCTTGTGACGAATGATACTTCTCTCCACTTTGGAATGAGACTATCATCAACATTGAGCTTAGCAAACAGCTTATCGTTTAACGGCGCTGTATAGATTGATCCATCACAATCAGAGTAGTCCATCATGTTTGTGAGTTTTTCTCCGTCAACAATTGAGTATTCAAGCGAATTGATTTCTTCAAAATCATCCTTAGATGTAAGGGTTATATGATTGTTCACATATGTTTCATCTTTATTTTTAAGTATCTTTCCATTCCCGGAAAGTATGGTTACTGTGTGTTCATTGCTGCCATTCGGAATTACCGCATATGCAGGGGTATATATGAGGAGGCATAATATTATGCTCATAGTAAGAGCAATGAGCTTTTTTGCTTTCGTAAATATCACTCCTTCGTTTGAGATGAGAGAGGGTTTTCGCCCTCTCTCTTTATTTAATTGTTAAGCTGCGTTTTCAATTGAAATAGCAAATTCAAATGTACCGTTCCATCTGCCTGCAGTAATTGAGGGTGCTGAAATTGAGCAGTCAACCTCATTCCAGTTTGCGGCTGTGATTTCTGAGGTTGTCCAAGCAGTCTTTGTCTGGTTAATCGTAGCTGTTACACCTGCCTTAGGACTTACGCTTGCAACTTCCGACAATGTAAAGGATGCAGGCGGGATAACCTTAACAGTCTGATTGCCTGAAATGTTACCCTTTACAGAAACCTTAAATGCGCCTGTACCGTTAGCACCGTTGAGAATAATCGTCTTCGGAATCTTTACCGAGTAAGTCGAAGCCTGTGTCGCATAAACATCAACAGAGTCGGTTGTGGTTTCGTTTGTTGCTGTTGAGTTGTCAACGGCATTTGTATATTCTGAAATCTTTCCCTGTGTTCTGTCTTTACCTACAGGCTCAAAGGGAGCTGCACCTGAATCGGCTGCTACTGAGCCGACAGAGTTAACGAGATCGGGTGTTGCCGCAAATGCGGACATAGCGAATGTGGCAAGCATTAATACTGCCAAAATAACTGATAAAACTTTCTTCATTGTTTTTAGTTCCTTTCTTAGTTGATTGTTATTGTTGTTCTGATTGTTGCAGGATTACAGGGAGCGTATGAGTTTATATCAAATGTTGTTATATTAAACTCAATGTTTACCTCTCCCGATAATCCCATTTGAGTGAGCGTTGAATATGCATTCCAGGGGATATACATATTGGGCGGAATCAGTTCCGTGTTATATACCTCAACTCCGTTTGCTTTTACACTGTACCTGAAGTACACCGTATTCCCTTTGGGATTGATAAGGTTGACAAACCTTGAGTTCTCTGAAACTGTAAGCTTGTCATAGCCGATAAGTTCAATTTCTTCCTGATCAGTTTCCGAGCTGTGACTTGTAGGCAATTCGCCATTCCAGGGGACAATATCGGAGTCGGTAGGCATTGTCGTCTGCTCAACAATCTGTGTTGTTGTTTCTGCCGTAGTAGACTCCGGTTTAGGTTTATCCGGAGTTTTCGGGCAGTGACTAAACATGCAAAGCAAAAAAGGCAATAAAAAAAGCAGTAACGGGAATATCGTCAATCTCGTTACTGCTATAAAGTATATTGTGTTGCTGTTGTCTGCGATTTCCTGAAGTTCACCTGTTTCGTAAAGCGGTTTTACCTTAACATATCCCTTGATATACCGAAACATTAATTTTTCGCTTTCAATACGAAATCGCGAACCTTTAAGAAAGAATTGCTGGTTGTTTTTGTCTTCTTCGTCACAGGGCTTGAACTTAGTATATCCGGCTACATATATATGTCTGCCGTTATCTTTTTCCTGTTCGCGAAAGCCCTTGAAATCCCTCCTTTTAAGATAGTCAACCTCAAATCTTTCTATCCTGTTTTCAGGATTGCGTACTCTAAGAATACGCTTTTCGAGCTGTTCACTCATCGGCTGATAAGCGTACACAACCATAGAACCACTCCATTTCTTTCATTCTTGAAAGGGAGTAATTTCCTTATATGTTTTTGTTTTAAGATTATTAGATTAAGCATAGTTTGCTTATATTATTAAGTTTTAATTAATTGCTCTGTCAATTCTTTTAAAAATGATAGTTGAAACTTACTGTTATTTTGTTGCGTTTTGTATCCCATCTCTAATACTACAGGATTCACGCCTGCAGTTAAATCAAATCCTCCAATGCTCATTTTAAATAATGCAGAAGGGAAAAAACTAATTCTAAACTTTGTGTTCAACAAACCTTTTTTATCCGTCTCGATAACTTCTGAAACGACCTCTTTTGAAATATCAATTAAATATTTAAACTCAAAAATGTTATGGTTTTCAATGGCATTTGATAATGCATCAAGATATTCCCTATATTTTACAACTTTGTTTTCGTTCTTTAGATGCATTGCATAATCTATTGGGCTCATATTATTAGAACGGTTTTTAAAAATATAATCTGTTATTAAAGGCATTTCAATAACGGGTTTTGGAATTAAATCCTTAACTTCTTTGAATGTATCAATATAGATTTCCTTAATCTCATTATCAATATGCGACTGAAAGTCTATTTTTGATACTAGTGAAGCTCCAGACGATTGTATTGAATTAATATAATTCCTTCTACTAGAACAAGGCATATAATCACAGCCATATAAATGACTTAGCCTCATATACCTTAGTGCTCCCGCATTAATAACATCATCTTTTGTAGGATAACATTTTTTCATTCTTACCCAGTCATCCATATCAACACAATATCCCTCAAAGTAACCCTCCATTCTTAATGACCAATCTAATCCAGTCTCTTTACTATCATCGATTCCAATTAAATGGTTTTGAACTTCACTTGGAACTGTATTCCACCAATTATGTTTATTCTTTGGATAATATATTTCATCCCACAACATAATACATAACAATAGTTCCTTTAAAGACTGCGATTCTTCATACTTTATACTCTTTAACTCTTCAACAACATCCTCCATAAACCAATTGTCAACCATTATACTTCTCATAATCTCACCCTTTCAACTACAATTAATCCACCTTGTATACATCCTATTCTAAAGAAAAAAATGTTAATTTCAATAAAAAGTGTAAAAAATACATATTTAGGTACAAAAAATAAATATTGGTTCAATCTTTTATAAACAAAAGAGAGAAATGCTGAATAGCACTTCTCTTTTTCACTCCCCAGTTGGACTCGAACCAACGGCATCGAGGTTAACAGCCTCATGTTCTACAGACTGAGCTAAGGAAAATAATTTGATTTTTGTATGCCTTTTTGACATAATATATGCAAAAAGCATATACTTTTTATCTATTATTTATGTGTATGCGTAGAGTGTATGCAAATGAGATATCTACATAGTGTATGCTTTCGGAGTATAATCGAATCACCAAATAAAAAAGGCGGTGTTATAAATGTTCAAGGTTGAAGAGTTCAATGATAAGATTGGCAAGTATCTTGCTGAGCTTATTGATGACCACTTTGAATCAAGAAGAAAGTTTTGTAAAGCTTATATGGAGCTACGAGGAGAGGTAATAGATGAAGAAAGCCTCGCAAGGATGTCAAATCGCATATCGCAGATTATTAAAGGTAAAAAGGGAATTCAGACTTATGACTTGCCATTCTTTACGGAAATGCTTGGTGTGTCATGTGAACAACTTTTAAGTGCAGGAGAGTGTGCTGTACCTGTTTCCAACAGACCAACAAATTATTCCATAGCATGTTCAACTGATCCGAAGGAATGGCAGAAGTTTATTGATCGTGATGATAATTTGATAATGAATGAAGACGAATACTGCAAGACAATAATTGATTATGCACTTGAATTCAAAAACTATGCTCTCATTAAGTATTTAATGGAAAAAAAGTATATTTGGTTTGATAGCCATGAAAAAGATAAGTATATCGTAACCTTTGGCGCAGGTTCTTCTTTCAAACGCAGAGACGTCAGCCTTATTGATTGGGGACTGGAAGGAAAACTCAAAGAGGAAGATAAGTTGCGGACTGACTTAATTGCTCTTGCAATAGACAATAATGATTTTGAGATGCTGGACAAACTCCATGCCAGAGAAGTTCCGCAGTTATACTATCAAGCTCATTATTATGCAGTACAGGGAATTGATATTATTGGCGGCTATAACGAAAGACTTATAAAGCACATAGCATCTTCCAAAAACGAGCAAATACTCGATTATTTTACTGATACCTTTGCGGTTCCAGACAGATCCGTTGCCAAAGATGGTAGTAGGTACATTTACACCTTCCAATATCCGTTTATATCTGAACTGTTGGATCAAATGATTCTTGAGAATTCAGATTTCTTGGAAACGGCATTAAAAAAATGTTTGAAGTATAACAATAGCGTTTATAAGCGCTTGAAAGAATTGATTTCTCTAGTCAAAGATGATGAGTATTACTCACCTGATTATATGAAGGAAATGTACTTGATGGCTTGCAAACAAAGCTTTGCTTTTATTGAAGAAGGCAACTTCGTTATGTTCGATGCTCGTTTATCTAAAAAGCAGCGTGATGGTATTGTCACCAACATAGCTCGTGTTACGAATAATAAAAAGTTATCACAGAAACCTTCCTTGAAATATTTAGCTGAAGAGCTGAACGAATCATACGAAAAGATTATAACAGTTACAGATCATCTGGAGGAGATTTAACTATGTCAAAGTATTGTTTTGATTATGAAACCGGCGAGTTTGAAAACATCGAACGTGATGGTTTCAGTATCGACAGAGGCGAATACACTTACAACTGGGATGACAGTGAGTACCGCCGCGAGGAAGAAGAACAAGAACAAGAAATGTTCAGAATGATTGATGACGATGACAATGACTGGTGATTGTTGGATGCTTACCTCCTTTCACATCCGCTAATCACATTATTCTCACCATGGTGAAAGCCCTTGACCTGATCAGTCAAGGGCTTTTTTGTTGTCTTGCATTTAATCTATAAAGGGTTCTGCAGCCTCTATGTGTTGTTTGAATTCTTTAGATTCAATTTCAAACCCTCTTCCCAAAGTGAAGCCAATACCAAATGCGGCAAATGAGTACTCGTTGAGATAATCGCAAAGTGCGTCATTAACATTTGCATCGTCTTCTAATAGTTCGGGGTTCTTTCTTGCCTGTTCAATGAATTCATAGAACCTTTCATATCCTTCTTTCAGTAATTCATAGTTAGGAAGGTCATCAATTTTTGCTGCATCAAAGAATAGGTTATGCATCTTTCTTAATTGTTTTTGATCACTCATTTTTATCATCCTTTCATATAGTAATCATAACACCTTTTTAAGATAATTATATCATTTGTTGAAAGAGAGTTCAATAAACAAAAAAACCTACATTGTTTTTAGAAGAAAATGACTTAACCATTAAAAAAGACCTTGAAAAACTAGGTTTCAAGGTCTTTTGGCTCCCCCAGTTGGACTCGAACCAACGACACCGCGGTTAACAGCCGCGTGCTCTAC
>ERZ842401.5420-NODE-5420-length-14169-cov-7.227434_pt1 | contig 14169 bp, 18 predicted proteins | sample MGYA00521270_ERZ842401 | MGnify/ENA primary metagenome ERZ842401 (study PRJEB31892, sample SAMEA3878208) | bioreactor metagenome | biome: Moose rumen | place: Sweden | collected 2011-10 | study: EMG produced TPA metagenomics assembly of the PRJEB12797 data set... | reverse complement strand
TTCTTCTTTCTTTGTGGTCAAAAGCGGCTCTTGGTACTATATCTACGACGCTACAGGCAAAAAGACAAAGACTCTGAGCGAATCGACTGTTGGGAAAATCCTGTCTGTTTCTGGAGAGACGTTCCTAGTCAAGTCGGCTCCTGGATATACACTTGGAGCAAAGAGGGTAAGAAGATTAACACAAGGTCGGCAAGATGAAGAATAAGAGAGAATACGCACAGGCAAACAAGGACTGGCTCGAAGCAAAGTCTAAAGAGGATGGTGTCAAGGCTCTTCCCAAAGGGATCTACTATCGGGTACTGAGTGAAGGAAATCAAGCAAGCCCGACACCTTCAGTACGAAGTATCATAACAGCCCACTACACAGGCAAAACCATTGACGGCAAGCAGTTTGATAGCAGCCGTGGCGGTGTTCCGTTGGCTTGTAGGCTATGTGATTTGATAGAAGGTTGGATAATCGCAATGCAGCAGATGCACGTTGGCGACAAGTGGGAATTATACATACCGGCTGAAATGGGATATGGCAAATTCTCACAGCCCGGTATTCCTGGTGGCTCGACGCTTATATTTGAAATTGAATTATTGGATATAGCATGAGTAAGTTCCGTGAGTTGAACATCAGAGACATAGGAGGCGGCAACGTCCCCAAAGGCTTGTTCATACGCAGCGGTAAACTAAGCATCCTCACACCTGACGAATGTACTGGACTCTTCAATCGGTATAACATTAAGTGTGTCATTGACCTTAGAACGCCAGTAGAATCAGTCGAATTTCCAGACCCATTGCCCGAAGGAGTTGAGTATATGCAGATTCCCTTGCTCAAAGATGCTGCTGTTGGCATTACCCATGAGACAGGTTCAGATCCAATGGCTATCATCAAGAATCATAGAAAGAACCCTGAAAAATTGAAGGCTATGATACCAGACTTCAAATCACTCTACACGGATATTGTGACGGATGAATACAGCCGAAGCCAACTGGATAAAGCAGTCTCTGTGTTAAGGGGAAAAGCAGATAAAGGGATATGCACACTCTACCATTGTACTGCTGGCAAGGATAGGACAGGCATAGTCAGCATGGCTTTGATGAAATCCTATGATGTCAGTGACGAAGAAATCATCAAGGACTATATGCGTACTAACCGCAATGCTTTCTGGCCGACGATGAAGAAATGTTTTGGTATAGGGCTGCTGACATGGAACTGGAGTCTGGTCAAGACGGCCTACAAAGCATTTATGGCTAACAAGAAACTTATTGAAATCGCAATCAAGAACTATGATACGTCCAATTAAACTAAAAGACCAAGAGCCGCTTGCAAGGCTTATCCGCTCCGTGTTCGAGGAATACGGTGCGCCATTGGTGAACACCGTTTATGATGACCCACGAACTTGGCATATCTTCGACTCCTTGGAGGGAGTGAACGCAGGGTATTGGGTCATTGACGAGGGCGGTGAGGTAATGGGAGGCTGCGGATTTTATCCAACAGAGGGACTGCCAGATGGGTATGCCGAATTAGTAAAGCTATACCTCTCACCAAAGGTCAGGGGCAAGGGATATGGCTCCAAGTTGTTCTCGCAGGTAATTGATGAAGCACGGAAGGCTGGCTACTCCTACCTCTACATCGAGTCTTTCCCAGAGTTTGTCGATGCTGTGAAAATGTATTCCCGTCACGGTTTTGTCCCGTTGCCAACACGATTAGGTCATTCTGGTCATACCGCTACAACTATCCACATGGAACTGCCACTATGATGTTACCGAAGTTTATCATCACAATGTCAGGCGTATTTCGTCTTGGTATGGTCAACCAGCATAAGGACTTGCTCAAACCAGGCGACCAGTGTATTGGCGGCGGTTACTATCACTTTGACTATACCTCCAATCGTATCATCCTTGACCGTTCTTCATACGACTTCGGGAAACCTAAATGGCATCTACTGGAAGTTCTGAAGGTTCCATCGGTGTATAGGGGCTTGCGGTTGGTCTATAAGTACGATGATAACTTCCACGATGACTTCAATGTTAGCGAGGAATTGAAGATAGAGTATTATGACTGACTTCGATTTGATATGGCGGCAACAGGACGAGATTAGGACGGTGGTTGATGCTGCTGTAGGTTGTGGCATCTGGAACCTGAGCTATTCGGAAGGTCGAGGTGCTATAGAACTTGAACTTACTACTCACCTCGACGAAGATGCTGTCATTGACCTTTGCTGCCAGTTCCCTTTGCCTTGTGACTATGATGGCGAAGGAGCGAGGGGGAGTAAGTTTGTGTTCTGGGTGTAAAAAAGAAAAGGAACTGGTTGCTACGCCAGTTCACAAACATCAAGAATAAGTGTTCCTCTTGCAAGTTCCAAACCAGTAATCCACATATTACAAAATTTGTGATCTTTTAAAAGTCCATCATCGTCAAGTTCTTGGTAGGCACGGGAAATAGCTAATAGAATGGAATCAACAACCAGCAAATAGTCATCACCTGCTTCGAGTTTTTCGATTTTTATAGCTATCATTTTTTGTTCACCAACAAAAGGATAACTAATGCAACATAAGAGTGAATCAACTCCATCCAATATATTCTTTGGAATTGGAACATAATGGAAGTATGCAGTGATTCCAGCTTTTGCCATTCCCTCCATGTTGACCATATAATCCTCAATCAAATTGATTGTTGGTAACATTTCTTCCTCTTTACCCAGTTTGCTCTCATTAAACTTTTTCGTACTCATTTTGTTTGATTTATTAAGTTTATATCATAGTTAAGAATTTGGAGGGGAATGCAAATCCTCGTCAAATTCTTAACTATGTAATGAAAAAGAAGATAAAGGTATTGCAATGTAAATATCTTGAAGGTTTTGGGGGAATAGCCTTTGCGTATGGAAATACTAAAAATCCCCCGTTCCACATTGATAGTAAACCTTACGTCAGCAGAACATTGTCCTAGTAGAGCATTAGGTCTGTGTAAAGTAGAGAATGTATGTTATGCCTTCTTCCCGATTTGATGGAATTATATATAGTAGACAACATTAAAAAAACAAACAAAAATGGAAAACAAAGAAATTAAGAAAAAGACGATTATGAAGAAAGTTAAAGAAGTATTGCAGATAGTATTGGTACCAGCAGCAATTATAGCAGGAGCATTTATCTTAAAGAAAGGGATAGGTAAACCATTAGAAGAAATTGAAGGTGACTTTGATCACATGAACTATATGAAGATGATTGAAAGTTTTGATATTGATTTGGATTGATTAACCTCTTTATTCATCTTATGTTATTTGTACTTTAGTAATATCCCTTCTTTACTATTCATAGAAGGTAACCAAAGAGAGAAAATAGTATTACGCTACAATCTCTCTTCTTTTTTAATTCACAGCGTCCACAATCTTTCCGTAGCCAGATAGGTCTTGGTAAGGTTGACGCTATTAGTTATCTGCTTCTGCCAAACACATGAAAAGTCCCCTGGCATATTATACTCGCTGATGTAAACAGTATGACCATCACGTTTCATCTGTCTCGCCCAATCATAAAACCTATCATGGTCGAAGTTCTTGGATGTCGAATAGCCATAAGTTCCCTTATACGGAGGATCATAATAGACCAGTGAGGCTTTGGGCATAGTGATACATTCATAGCTCCCTGTCTGCCACTCTACACCCATAAGGAAAGGTATTTGGCGTGAAGTATTCCTAATGTTCTCTGATATATAATCCCTGCCTTTAGCATTGTGACCAGAATATCCACCATCAAAGAACCTCCCATTTCTCGACCCCATAAAACCAACCCAGCCAATAAGTGCATCATTATACTTTCCATCGTTCTTATGCCAGGATTCACGAACTTTGTCATAGAACGGTTTATCAATCGTGGTAGGAGGTTGCCAGTTAGTAGTCGTTAGCTTTGACCACATGGCGATAAGGTATCGGTTGTTGTCATTCGCTATCCGCTTATACTCTGAAGGTACATTTTGGATAATGCTACCGCCTCCGCAAAATCCATCGACAAAAGTCATATCTGGCAGCATCTTGTTCAGCATTATCGGCAGAATCTCACCAACTATCCTGCTCTTACTTCCTTGATATTTCATGGCATCAACCTTTCTTTTAGTTTAGAATTACGTTGCTGCACCACTGAGTTGTTAACTGCTATTCGCAACGCTGATGGAGAGCCGACAATAATACAGTGTTTCTTGGCTCTTGTAATCGCAGTATATATCAGTTTCCTTTGAAGCATGACGTGGTGATAGTCCATCAAAGGGATAATGACTACAGGGTATTCAGAGCCTTGTGATTTATGGATAGTCGTAGCGTAGGCAAGGGTAAGTTCGTCCAAATCTTCATAATCTACTATCCTGCCATCGAATGATACTTTCAGGATGTGGTTCTCTATATCTACACTATCAACTACGCCTATGTCACCGTTAAAGGTGTCTGTCTCGTAGTTGTTCTTTATCTGCATGACCTTGTCTCCCTTTCGGTACTGATAGCCACCACCATAAAGATAATCACCAACAGGGTTCAGTGCTTTTTGCAGTTCAATGTTTAGGCTTCTGACTCCCACGTTGCCATTCTGCATGGGTGATAAAACCTGTATGTCGTTGTGTGAGAATCCTAAATCTTGTGGTATGTACTGCTTAACCAGCTCCAGAATCCTTGTCATAGCCAGAGAGTCATCTGGTATATTGTAAAACTCGAAATCCGAATCACTGTCATTCGCTGATTGGGGCATTTTTCCCTGATTTACCAAGTGGGCGTTTGTGATGATACTGCTTCCCTGAGATTGTCTGAATATCCTCGTCAGTCTGACCACAGGAGCAATACCAGATTCTATGATGTCTTGAAGAACTGTGCCTGCTCCTACACTGGGTAACTGATCTACATCCCCGACAAGAATCAATCTCATGTTATCTGGAACAGCCTTCAGCAATGAGTACATCAGCAGAATGTCAATCATTGATGCCTCGTCAACTATCAACGCATCACCTTCCAAGGGATTATCTGAGTCTCTAACGAAATGACCTTCCCTGTCTATTTCCAAAAGGCGATGGATGGTTTTAGCTTCCATTCCCGTAGCCTCACTCAGTCGTTTGGCGGCTCGACCAGTAGGAGCAGCAATCAAAATTTCCTTTCCCATAGCCTTTAGGACGGAAATGATACCGAGAGTCGTTACACTTTTTCCAGTTCCAGGGCTACCAGTCGTAATCATCACATTGTTGTGTAAAGCCACTTTGATAGCCTCTTTTTGTACGTCATCATAAATGATTGAACCTCTATCCAAAATGGCATCAACATCTATCCCCTTCACATTGACATGCTGTTTACAAAGAGCTTTCATGCGATTAGCTACACCTTTTTCAGCGTAATAGTAAGTCGGCAGGTAGATGGTATTCCTATCTTCTATTAGTTCTTTGCAGTTAATCATATCGAGCAGAGCCTGAGCAACTGCCTTTTCGTCGGTTTCCAACAGTTCCTTTGACTTGGCAAATAGTTCATTTTCTGCTGCAAACACATGACCAGACGTTATCGCTTTGTTCATTTCGGATAAGATGCCATACTTGCACCTCATTGGGTCATCTTTGCTGAATCCCAGTTTCATTGCTATCTCGTCAGCAGTCTTGAAGCCGATGCCTCTAACATCTTCAATAATGCAGTAAGGATTATCCTTTATCTTCCTGATGCTGTCCTTACCGTATATCTGAAAGATACTCGTAGCAATGCCAGAACTTACCCCAAGATTATTGAGGAATATCATTACATCCCTTATTGCTTTCTGTTTAACCCAACAGTCACGGATGCTTTCAATACGCTTCGCTCCAATGTCGGGTATCTCCTTTAACCGCTCAATGTCTTTCTCAATGACATCAAATGACTGGAGGCCAAAACGAGCAACTATCTTCTTTGCAATAGTTGGCCCAATTCCTTTTATCAATCCGCTTCCCAAGTATCTCTCCATACCTAAAGCAGATGTTGGTAAAGCCTCTTGCCATGAAACAACCTTGAATTGTTTGCCATATTTTCCATCTTTCCAATCACCGTAAACATCCATAACCATGCCTGGCTGAATGTTATCGAAGTTGCCGACAATGGTTTTGTTGGAATACTCACCGTCAATAGTGACCCTTAGTATTGAGAAACCATTGTTAGCGTCCTGATAATATATGCGTTCTATAGTGCATTTTATATGTTCCATAAAAAAAGTACCATTTTTGTTGATTTTCTCATTCTAATATATAATGGAGGAGGAGTGCAAACTCCTCTACTACTGTTATGGTTGTGAGAGACCTTCTTTCTATGTGGGAAGGTCTCTCTGGATAACCATGTCATGTAAAGTTCCGACCTTGCTTAAATGAAGGTAATGGAACATTTAAGTCATAACCAAATGGTTTTTCTTCCATTTGGCCGAATGTTATGTTTGCAGTCTGCGTAGAGAATTGTGGAACGAAATCAAAACTTGAAATGGATAGATTCGGCATTGAAACGATAGGTCTTATTGTTCCATATTTGCTTTTCCATCGTCTCATTGTCTGTTTAGATATATCTATTCCATGAGTTTTCAGATTATTCAGATTCTCATTCTCAGTTAAATCTGGATTATAAAGGCTTCTGAACAACTCTATCTTCCTTTCCTTTTCATTCCTCGCATCTTCTCTCTTTTCTGCTTGTGTCGGCATTTCTCTGGGAGTCGTATCAAGTTGTCTGTTCTTGCAATAACGATAAAGAGTTGCCTGAGATACCCCCAAGCCATAGTTCATATTCTCTGCAACGCTCTTTGTCGGGTCATATAGGAGATCAAGTTCATTATATCTCAACTCTTTCCCAATGTAATTAACTGCACTCTGGGTGCTCAACAGATGATGCCCTTTGACGATAAACCTTGGCCTGTTCATTTTCCAGTAGGCAATCTCCAACTTACAGATTTCCTCCAGTTCGCCAGCTTCCATCTTCTTGAAAGCATTGATGACCTTACGCTGTAATAAGTCAATTGTGATAACTCCATCGGAATTGTCGAAGAACCTCTGACTATCCATATACAGGTTATAAAGCATTTGGTCTGGAGTAAGCCTTGGATTCATCAACAATCTCAGACAAGCGTTCCGAAAGAGTTTGTTTCTTCTGTGTTGCCCATCCAAGACTTTCGTATTCGGGAACCAAATCTGCAAATACTCGTCATCCGTCATCTGGTATTGAGCCGAACAACTTTCAGACTGGATCCAATCATTATCACGCTCTGTCCTGTATGTGTAGCCTAACCATGAATACTTGTGTGTTATTTCCTGATAGCTGCCACGTTCCATACATTCAAGCATCTTCACATCAAACTTAATCTTCCCATCCGTATCAGTTTCATCAGCAATCGTAGGGGGAGAATAAGTTTTAAATCGAGGGAAGTCAACCAAGTCATAGATAATATCCGTCCTGTAAGTTTCTGTGTTGCCATAGACACCGTTCATATACTGAGACGGTCTTGTTCCACAGCAATCTTCCACTTCCTCACCAGTACACAAAGCTACATGCTCGTGAATAGCCTGTGATACTAGTACAAAGTCATCTATACTGAGCAATGACGAAAATACATACACAAGCCTGAACCGTCTAGACACCTTACCATTCTTCTCAATGTTGTCAGAATAGGTGGGATGTACAATGGTCGGCTTCAATTGTAGTGTGCCAATGTACTCCCCAATATCCGTGTACTTAGTATCATCAATATCCACAAAGATGATGTATGACCCTTTGAAGAACCTGTCAGACTTAAAGGTAATCTTCATGTCCCCCTTGTTCGCTCCCTTTCTGTATTCGGGGTAGCAAGGAAATGTACCTGTGTTTGTCTTAATCCAATACTTCTTTGACGGGTCATACTCAAACAGATTGCAGAATGTGTGTCCGTTGATGGCCAAGTCAAGAAATTCAGAAGGAGTCACCATTTGCTTATGAAATGACATCTTGCTCATTCCTATTGCCTCTGACCCAGCCTTTGACAGACAAGCCTTTGAATCGCCTTTTACCTTGTAGGACTCCCTCGATACGTTAATCTCAAATTCATAATACGGATCTACTTTCATGGTAAAATAACATCAAATGGACTGTAGGTAGTGATAATCACTATGTTCCCTTCCTTGTAGGCACGTTCATAATTCTCATGTCCCAATGCCTTTTTCGCTTCACTCTTGCTCCCGAACTTCTGACCAGTCGGGAGATACTTAACTGTTTGTAACATAATTAGTAAGTTATTAAATGGTTATACATTCATTGGTTAAGGTTTTACCTCTCATTGCTTGTTTTTCTTTCTTGATTCAATATTCATCACGATTCCCTTCTCATACAGAAAAGCAACAAATCTTTCATACATCTGCTTATTCTGATTCTTGCGAGGGCATATCTCAAACAATTTGGTAAGCTTGATGGTCAACTCATAGGGAGTGCCATTGTCATAAGCGATTCCAAACCCCTCGTCATATTCTTTCAGTGACTTAATATCCTCTGAAAAGTATCTTTCTTCAATGTCAATATTATGTTTCATAATGTCAATAGGTTTTAGTTAGTGGAATCCCAATATGGATTTTCGTTATTTGTCAGCCAAAAATAATATCAGGATTCCATTGATTCCTTTGTCTGCTGTTAGTTGAACATCACTTCAAGTACAAGCATATTCACCCATTCCTTTACCTTTATACTTTCTACTTTCTGTCCTGTCTGCTGCTCAATGTCTCTCATGCAGTCTTTTTCAAATTCGGCCATGTCGAAGTAATGCGTGAAGAGCCTCCAAAGTTTAGAATCTCCGATATTCCTATACTCTGGCATATTCTTACTGTAGCCCTCTCCACTTATCAAGAATGCGTCAGCCTCCAGTATGCAGCCGTCCTTTGGTTCAACATTCAAAGTCCTATGCAGCATCACAGAATATCCATCATTGTCAACAGTCAGGCACACACCAATACCAGTGTCTGTGTATTCCTTCAGTCGATTCTCAATGTCCTTTTCAATATCGGCAATGGCTTCCTTATCATCGTACACTTTGCCGAAAAACCAAATCTTCATTTCCTTTTCCGTGATTTAATGGTTAGTGTCACTCCATACTCAGCCTTCAGATAACTCACAAGACCTTGATATGCGTCTATCCTGGGTCTATTCCTTGGGCATAGCACCAACAAGTCTTGCAATGTTTCCTCAATGCAGAGTGCAGTATCAAATGTACCCCACTTCTTCTGGAGGGCTTCGACATCAGCATCATATTTACCAGTTGTAGGTAATGGTACTGATGGGCTAATCTCTTTCTCTACAACAGGAACAGCCACCTCCTGTTTCTGCTCTACCAAATCAGGACGTGTGTTGGTCCCGAAAAGAGCGTTCATCAAATTTGAAAACATCATAACATTTCATTTTTGTAATTCTCATAGTATTCAGGGGAGAATCCAATGCAGTAATCCTCTATTCACTACCTAAGAGTCTCAGCATAGTTTGACCGCGTTTTTTCGATTTGTAGTTACAATAAGGTTACACATGAGGTTACAAGGATTGAGCCTGAATGACAATGATTTATGCCAATTGTAACCTTGTAACCCAGAAAAAAGAGGCTGGGGGTATATAGCAGTCAATCCCCTCCAAAGAAAAAAAAGGTTACAGGTTACAAATCCTTAAAAAACGGCTTTTTTTGACCTATTTTTACCCCATGAAATCGACCGTCTACGAAGGTACTCAAACCCTTATAAATGAGAGAAATACAACGTTGTTAGAGTGGTAGAATTAGAATATCTACCAAGACTCTAACATTTAATTTTATAGGGCGTGGAGAACTGATGCGAAGAGTGTCAGAGGAAACTCCAGGCCGTGCCGTTGGGATTGGGGCATCACTTATAACACTAAAGAGGTTATACTTGGTGTCTTTGCAAGAGGCAGAACTTGAAATGAGCGGAAGCATCTGAGGAAGGTGTTAATCCGCTCACTTTATTTTTGAATAAGAAACAACAAGAGAAATTTAACATCAATATTAACTTTAAAAACAAAAGAACAATGAACAAGAGAATTTTTAGAAAAGTCAGAGTAGTGGGCGACGTTATCATGGTGGTTGACATTGCATGTCACGCATACAGCCTGTTGAAGAACGAAATCTGTCCCTGGCTCTGCAAGAAGATCAAGAAGAACCGTGGAGCCACCGAAGAGGCAGAGGCTCCCACTACAACAACTACGGAGAGTACGACTGCTAACGTGAATGAACAGCAATGAAACAACAGAGGTACTCATCACTAGCCTAGAGGCCATCCTAGCGGTCTTAAAGGCACTAAAAAAACTCAGGGGGATTCTGGGTAAAAAGCCCAGGCCCCCATAGTCTTTAACTTTTAAAACCATTATAACAATTATGGCAAAGAAACAAGAAGAACAAGGCTTTACGCCTACAGTGGAACAGGAAGTAGACAACGCCGCAATGGTAGTAGTCGAACCTGAACCAGAAACACGTAGCCCCTTCATCCTTGGTAACACAAAGGAAATAGGGCTTACAGAACTTGGTGACATGTTGACTCCCGTTTTCAGCCGGGACAACGTGGAAACTATCAGTCATACCGAGGTTATCAACACGGTATTTGACGCAGTGAGTACATTCTTTGACGGACAGGAAATTTCTGCTCCAGTCGTAAGAGTATCACATGAAATGAAACTTCGGAACCGCTTCGGAATGGGGAAACTGGTCGAGAACCTGAAACCAGAAGATAGCGATTCCTACTTCCAGAGAATGATGGCAATGATTGAAATTCCATCAATCTCACACGACATCAACGGAAGCAGATGCAACCTCCAGGTTTGTATTGTGAGGAACTATGCAGACTGCAACCTGCTTGGCAATTCATCACAAAAACAGTCCATGAAGTTGGGAATCGGTTTTTTGAATACCGTCTGTACCAATGGACTTCTGAATTGCGACTCTGTTAATCTAGCCATCAAGGTAACAAACACCGCTGACTTCTACAAATACTGCATCGAACTTTTCAAGCAGTACGACTACAAGCGGCATCTTGATGACATGAGACGACTGAACGATACTGTTGTCACCGTCAGCACCCTGGCTCAATTCCTGGGACGTGCTAGGATGGCAGCAGCTCTACCGACGAGCATGAAGAACGAGCTTGGCCTTCCAGAGTTCATACTCCCAGAGGCACAGCTTAACAACATGATCCGTGACTATTACACCGACGAGAACTTTGGTGGATTCGGACGGGAAATCACGGCATGGCAATTCTATATGCTACTGACGAATTACAAGAACAACTACATCGACGTGACACTGGAGCGTTCATGCAATGCTTATCAGTGTGCAAGAGGCGTGGCATCTGCAATCAACAAGGATGACGATGCCTGGAGTTGGTTTATCGAGTAATTAGAACTAAGACATAGAGGTACAACAACCTTAAAAGTCTACCCGAAGAGGGAGACTATCACTGTAACAGGTGGTGGCCTCCCTTTTTCATTTGCGAGAACAGAAAACAATTTCAATAAACAATTAAAAAACAAGAAAATCATGTTATTCATCAAATCATTCAGCAACTACACCGAGTTTCAAGAGATTTTCGGTGTCCGTGTATTCGGAGAAGAAAAGGCGAGGAAGAACAAAATCCTGCTTGCTCTCCTGAAGGACAAAACGGTTCATAAAAGAGCCATCGAAACTGGAGATTACACCTTACTCAGCATCAGGAACATGGTGGATCTCAAAAACGTCTGCATCAAGAAGCTCCATGAAAGCGGAGCCAAGAGCAAGAAACTATGTTATCCACTCACTCTTCTGGGAGTCACTTACTATAGTGACATCTATTCCCTCGACAGCATGAACGGCATCTGTGAAGATGGTACTCCCAATGCTGTCCGCTACTTCAACAATGAGAACAATCGCCCTTGGAAGATGAAGTGCGGCAAGTTCTACAAGAAGCTTATCGAATGTACCAAGTTCGGCAAGTCCCTTCCGCAAGAGGTGGTCACTTATCTCTGTGAAGAGTTCGCCCGTGACTGGCAAGCATATTCCATCGGAAAGCTGCCGAAGAACAAGTTGTATGTGAATGACAACTTCGCTGACATCTATGATTCGAGCCGCTTAAAAGGCTACGACGAGGATTCTGACGCTTTCGTTTCCTGCATGGTAAACAAAGACCTTCATTCTTTCTACAAGGATGCCGTGACTGCAAAAGCGGCTTATCTCGAAGATGAGGACGGAATGATTATCGCCCGTTGCATCGTATGGCCAGAGGTCTACGATAAGGAAGGTAACAGGTATCGTTATGCAGAACGCCAATATGCGGTTGGCTGCAATGACGTGTACAAACAGGCACTCATAGATGCACTGATTCAGGCTGGTGAGATTGACTGCTACAAGAAGATAGGGGCAGCATGTTCAGATGCTAGTTCCATTATTGACATTCATGGAAACTCGCTTGCCGACAAAGATTTCCATATTGACTGTGACCTTGATTGGGATGATATTCTCAGCTATCAGGACACCTTCAAATGGTACTCTATGTATCATCACAAAGCCTACAACTATGAGGCTGGAGATTATTCACTTGACGTAACGGAAGGAAGTCTGGACGCATCAGAGAATGGTGACGATGATGACCCCGACGAATGGGATAGCTACCATGAGAGAAATGCCTGGGAGGTCAGAACGGTTTACTATCACGGTAACGAAGAGACCTGTGACATTGAATGTTGTGATGATTTTGTTCGGTTCAACGACAAATGGTATCACGAGGACGATGTTGTAACATGCCCGAAGTGTGGCGAGAAGATGCTCAATCCAGAGTATTACGATGAGGATGACGATGTTTACGATAGCAGCATAACAGGAAAGGGTTATTGCTGTGAGACCTGCCGTGAAGAGGCTGAGGAAGAGTACAAGAAAGAGCATTGGTATTATTCCGACTACGATGACGAGTATTACCTGTACGCCAACGACATCACGACGTACAGACACTACAACTGCATCACACAGGAGTACGAGGAAAAGACCATTTCCAAGGAATCACTCTTTGAGCTGATAGAGCGAGAGGATTTCCATGAGTGGGGCGGCATGTACTTCGATGCTATCAACAAGGAGGTGGGGAAACCCATCGGATATGAGGACTTAATAGAATTTAATTTTGCAGCTTAAAGACATGAAAGAAGATTTTTCATTATTGAAGCAGCTCTTTTGCATACACGCAAAGTCGAGGCATGAGGGCAAAATCAGGAAGTTTATCTGGAACTGGATCAAGCAGAATGTTCCATCAGCTTCCATCAAGTGTGACAAGCCGGGCAACATATACGTTACCAAAGGCAAGTCAGAAACGTACCCCTGCATAGCAGCCCATCTGGATCAAGTGCAGGAAAGACACTCTAAGGACTTTTTGGCCTATGAAGCGGAGGACATCATTATCGGTTTCTCCCCCAAGCACAAGGAACAGCAGGGATTGGGAGCAGACGATAAAGTTGGTCTTTGGATAGGCTTGAAGTGTTTACAGAAATTCGATGCTATCAAACTGGCATTCTTTGTCGGTGAAGAAATCGGATGTAAAGGCTCACAAGAGGCTGATATGGACTTTTTCAAGGACTGCCGCTTTGTGATTGAACCTGACAGACGTGGAGCAAACGACCTAATCACAGAAATAGGCTGGACTCCGCTCTGTAGTGAAGAATTCCTGAAGGACATCGGTTACAAGAAATTCGGCTACAAAGAGACCGAAGGATTTATGACCGACATTGAAACCCTGAAGGACAACGGACTGGCTATTTCATGTATCAACCTGAGCTGTGGGTATTACGAGCCTCACAGCGACAACGAGATTGTGTACAAGCCAGCCGTCTCTAACTGTTTGGCTTTCGTGGAGCATATCATTGAAACGTGTACCAAGGTGTACCCCCATGTCGATGATACGTCCTACCTCGAAAGACATAACTACTACGATGACCTTTATGATGACCTCTACAGTGAGATTTATGACCTGTTGACCAACAACCCCTCCATGTCTTATGGAGAACTCGAAGCCATGTTCATAGACTGGCTTGGAGAACCTAACATAAACAAAGGGGTTTTGGAATCTCAGTACGAACTCGCCCGTGAGGACATCCTCTTCTGGCAAGAACAGAAGGACAAGAAAACAACGAGAGTATTAACCAAATAAACAACAAACAATTATGTGTAAAAGCAATGAAATTTTGGC
>ERZ842401.5419-NODE-5419-length-14170-cov-5.209777_pt1 | contig 14170 bp, 8 predicted proteins | sample MGYA00521270_ERZ842401 | MGnify/ENA primary metagenome ERZ842401 (study PRJEB31892, sample SAMEA3878208) | bioreactor metagenome | biome: Moose rumen | place: Sweden | collected 2011-10 | study: EMG produced TPA metagenomics assembly of the PRJEB12797 data set... | reverse complement strand
CTACTATTTTTGATAAATAATAAATAATTATCGTTTACTTTTTAAAGTGGACTCATTATTCAAGTTTCGCAAGTTGTTAACTTGCTCAAAGTTTTAATGTTTAGAGGATAATCAGTGTGAAATATAGAAAATTTTGGAATCTTTTTTCTCTAAACACTAACCTCTAACCTTCAAGCTTTTAGAGTTTTAGAACTTTAGAAACTTGAGTTTACTATTCTACTGTTGTACTATTTTCCTGCTCCACTACTCCATTATTCTACTAAAAAACTACACATAGTGAACGGTGGCTTTCATCACGATGTGCCATTTGCCGTTCTCGAGTTGAGCGCGTCCGGCTCGGTCGGTGACGATTTTTGTCTTACCGGCAGTCGATTGGATGTTATTGCCGGAGCAGGCTCTAGCTAGTGTGTCACCGGGCATGAGCAGGGCGAGCTTCTGTGCTTCGCTCTTGCTGATAACGGTGAACGAACCGCTCTTGCCGTCCATAGTGGTGAGCTCAAAGATGGAGTTGCCAGGTTCGTATGCCGATGCTGAGCGCGAGAAGTTGTCGTTCTCGTCGGGCTTAGCCATGAAGAGGATGCGTGGCTCGCCAAATGCTGCTTGCGGCTCTTCTTTCTTGGGTTCCTCTTTCTTCACCTCTTCCTTCTTGGGTTCTTCTTTCTTTACCTCTTCTCTTTTGGGCTCTGCCTTCTTCTCGGCGGGCTTATTAGAGTTTTTGTCGGCAGGTTTAGAGTCGAAGTCAATCTTTTTGGCTTGTGCGAGGTTGTCGTTGGAGTTTTTCTGCTCAGGTTTGTTGTCGCGTCTCACGGCGGTCCTGTGAGCCTCTTCCTGTCCTTTCATGTTGGCGCGCAACTTGTCGATTTGCTTCTGCAGGTTCTTGATGTCATCGTTGGCATCGCGCATGATCAGTTGGTTCTCTTTGCGTGCCTGCATGGCCAGGAAAGTGCCCAGTCCGCCCAGTGCGAGGCCCACGAGCGATAGGAAATAGAGGAAGCCGTGTCCGCTATGTCCCTCATTCTCGGTGCTGGGGGCAGCGGTCTTGGTGGTGTCGCTTGCAGCAACCACATTGGTAGTGCCGCCAGTTGTGCTGGTGGTGGTTGATGTTGTTGTTGAGGCGGGAGCAGTACTTTGCACCTCGTTGCCGGTGTGGCTGCCGTTGTACTTCTCAACGTCGTTTTTCACTTTGCTCTTGATGTAAGCATTGTTGTGAGCTTCCATAACGGTAGCTACCAGCTTGTCGGTGTTGCCGGTCTCGCTCATGTGGGCATTGAGCTTGTCGTAGCATGCCACCCATTTGGCTTTGCTGCCGTAGAAGGCCTTCAAGTCCTCGAGCGTGTAGTTGTCGCCATATTTCTTGATGATTTCGCTCTCGTTTTTACCAAATCCCAAATCGATGGCAATCCATTGGGCACCGATGGCGAGACCGTGTTGCCACTGTCCTTGCGAGAGGTTTCCGTCCTGAGCTTTGATGCTCATTGTGCCAGCAGTAGTGAGGAGGCACACTAAAAATACTAGAATTTTCTTCATTTTGATAAATGATTTTAATGGTTATTATTATTATGATTTTTCTTTTTCTTTTTATACTGTCCTTGAGATTACCTCGTTGCAGAGGTTTTTTAGGAGATTGTGGCGTATGATGCCTATGATGGGGTAGAAGAACGGCACGTCCTCGATGTGCTCGTCGCCCTGGTACCGCCCCTTGAGGTAGCTGTTGATGCCCGCGGTGAGGTAGTTGTCGATGTCGTCGCCAAGCACGCTGCAGAAAATCTTGAACACCTTGTTGTCGATGCCGAACTCGTCTTTTGTGACGTTGTCGCACAGGTCGATGAAGAACTGGTTGAAGCGCGCCACCTGCTCGATGAGCTTGCTGCGGGTGTCGATGTCATAGACCGACTTGATGTTCAACGGCTGTTTGTCGATCATCGAGAAGCAGTACTTCATGGCGTTGACGTTGCGTGGCGTGAGCTGCTGCACGTCCACATTGCCGTCCATGCGCAGCGTCTCGAGCTTAATGCCGCCTCGGCAGGTGATTTGCTTGGGGCTCTTCTGCTCAATCTTGATGAGGAAGCGCTCGGTGTATTTCTTCTCAAACACTCGCTCGAGGATGAGTTGCGTGAACTCTGTCACCTGGTCTTTGCTTCCCAGGATGTTGAGAATCTTGGAGCCTGTGCCGCTGAAGTAAATCTGCTTTGGCATCTCGTAGTTGCGTGCCTTCATCGACTGCGCGATGTAGTAGATGATGGCGGCATAGAAGTACATGAATATGAGCTTGCGCTGCTGGTCGTTGCGCAGCAAGATGTTGTAGCTGTAGATGTTGCGGTCCACCTCGCGCAGGGTGCGCAGCTGCTCCACGTTCTCGATGGAGAACAGGAAGGCGTTGACGTCTTGCGAACGCTTGCGCTTGAGCACGTCTTGGAGGATGCTGTTGAGGTAGCCTATGTCGCTGTTCTTGGAGATGAGGCGCTTGAAATACTCGCCATAGTGGCGGATGAGCGGGTTGTTGTCGGCGTCGCGCTCGGTGAAGGCGTCGCCAAAGATGGCGTCGCCGGCAAAGCGGAACGATGAGATCGCCACCGGAATGGTGTCGAGACGGTCCTCGGTGGGCTGATAAATCACCGTGTCGGTAGTGCCACCGCCAATGTCGATAGAGACGAAGCTGCCTCCGCTCACGTCGTCGCCCTTGTAGAAATAGGCTGGCGCGATGCTCTCGGGATAGGCGTGGAGGTTGCTGGTGTCGTCGCCAAAGTAGGTGTGGTACAGCTCATTCCACGTGTCGTCGAGCTTGCGTCGGTCGCTGCCGCCCATGCTCACGGGGAAGAAATAGACGATGCTAGTGCGGTTGAGGTCGCCGTTCTCGAGCAGCACCTTGGCCTTGATGAGCAGCACCAGCTCGCGCAGGAACTCGCGAGAGAGCGTGATGTCGCCCATCCACTTGAGGTTGGTGGTGATGTCGTAGCCGTCGAAATACTGGCGCTCATAGAGGAACGGGATGTTGATGTCGCCAAAGAGCTTGTGACCGCCAGTGCTGATGGCGTTGCGTGCCAGCGCGCTGCGCAGGGGGAAGCCATACACGTTGTCGATGTCGCTGGGCAGGAACTCCACACGCTGCAGCTGGTCGGCAAAGAGCAGCGTGCCGCGCTTCAGGAGCGAGGCGATGAGCACCTGATGCTCGCCGTGGGCAAACTCCAGCGTCTTGGCGTCCTCGCCACGCACCGACCACTCTACGTGGCTGTTGGTGGTACCGAAATCGACAGCAAAAATCAGCTCCTTGCTGCTTGCCATGTAGGGTTTCCAGAGCGGCACGATATATCCAGTGAACTGCCCCGATGGGGTGGTGATGGATGCCTGCACCATGTCGAAGGCTCCCTCGATGTCGTAGTAGCTGGTGGTGTAAGAGCTCTGCGAGCGCAGCTTGCTGCTGCACTTGAGCTTGTCATTTGTCATGCCGTCGTTGAAGAACGACAATTGCGCGTTGCCGCCGTCAATCATCGAGAACAGCTGCACGGTGTAGTCGTCTTTATAGTCAGTGCGCACAAAGGGGAAGATGGCTGCCGACATCACCACATTGGTGATGATGCGCCCGGTGCCGCGTTTCTCGTCGAAGTGCCACGATGGGTCGTCGATGGGGTAGTAGTTGCGGGTTAGCTCTATGAAGCGTTTCTTGAGCGGCACTCTTATGGTGACATTCACCGAGCCGTCGCTCATCTCTTCCATCTCGAGCATATTGCGGCCATGAACCTGCTTGGTCACGTCGCTGGCGTTGAAATATTTGAAGAACTCCTCGGTGAGTGGCAGCAGGTAGCCGTTGTTGCTGTTCATCATCTTGTTGATGATGTTGCCGGCGAAGTAGTGGTCGCTGTCGATGGGACCGCTCAGGCGGATGAGGGTGTCTTGCAGGAAGTCGCCGGTGGTAAGGAAGGGATACTCGATGCTGGTGTCGGGGAGTTTGCGCTTCGCCACGGGAATGCCGTGGGTGAACACCTGCGTGGAGCTGTCCCACTCCTTGTCGATGTAGATGTAGTGATCGACGCTGCCGTTGAAGTTGTTGCGCAGCACCAGTGGCAGGGTGTCGCCCACCTCGCGTGTGGGGGCGATGACGAAGTCGCTGCTGGCGGCTGCCGTGCGTATGTCGCGCGCGCGCTTATGGTATAGTCTGGCTCCAAGCACTGTCACCTCGTTGTCGCCCACGAAGGGGTCAAACTCCAGGTCGAGCCTCTCTACCAGTCGTGGCGCCAGCTCATAGCTCAGTGCTTCGAGGTTGGGAATCACCTGTGTGAGGCGGTTGTAGAGCAAGGGTTTCTGCTCCATGATGATGTTCTTGTTCTTGAGCATGTAGTCATACACGCCCTTCACGGCGGTGCGCAGCGTGGGGAAGGCGTTGAAGAGCATGAACATGTAGTAGATGAAGTCGTCGTCGCGTTGCCACAGGTCGCGGGTGTCACTGTCGAAGAGCGAGATGCCTTGCTCCACCTTGATGGCGTTGATGGGTCTCTCACTCTCGCGCGGCACGGCGATGGTCATCGACGACGGCGAGGTGGCACCTATTACCTGACTGTTCCACAGCATGATATACCAGTCGGTGAGCAGGTTGAAGTTATACTTGGTGTCGCTGGTGAGGAAAAGCTCAAGGGTCTCGCCATAGAGGCGGTGCTCAGGCTCGCTCTTGAGGCGCTCCAGCTGCTCGTCACGGTTCCAGCGCACGATGTGGAGGTAATCCTTGTGGTTCTCGAAGTCGAAGAACAGCTGCGCCACGTCGAGGGCGTTCGACACCAGTCGCTTGTCCATCATCGACCCGCTCAGGCGCGCATTGCCGGCAAGATGCTCAAAGGCGTTCTTCACCAGGTCGAGCTGAGCGAAGGGGCTTGGGATGGCGGTTCTTGGATTTTCCGACATGCCGCCGTTAGGGTCCTTGATTTGCTTAATGTCGTCGTCAACGTAGGGCGTTACAGGAATCCAGTCCTGCGCGCTAGTCTTCGTCGTCTTGTTGTTATATGATAGTACTTGACTCATACTATAGTGATTATTTAGTTATTTTCGTCGATATTGAATAGGTGTTGTGTGAATAAAATGGGAGGATTCCCAATCAACTGAATATCAAATTTTAAGCTATTAGTTAGCGCTCCATCAGCACTGTGAATTCTAAATGATATTTGCCAACCTTCGTCTAAAATCATTAAGAGGGTTGTTTCGGAATTGCGCTTAAAGTCAAATTCAATTATTCTAGATGGCAACTTGATTTTTTCGGCTTTAGCCTTTGGTTTTAACCCATTTATAGGTTTGTTAAGCTTGCCCATAAGATTAAAAGCTTTGACAACAACTAAATTGCAATCGTCGTCTTTTATTATTTTATAGAAAGGATATTTACCTATTAAATAACTTAGCAACGCTTGTGGAACATCATTATGCTCAGCATTGAGCCTGATCAATTCTTTTTTAAAGGCTTTTAATACAGGAACATATATTTCAGAAAACTTGTTTGGAATTTGATTCCATCTTATTGATGGATTATTTTGTTTATAATTATTCAACAAGTTAAAAATAGGTTGAATCTCATTAAAATATGATTGAGAGCACGGATGATTCAACCAAATGTTACCAAAATCAATCGACATTGACAGTCGTGAATGTTTTACTGCTTCATGATTATTCTTTGCGCTAAAGCCAAGCTCCCACTTTGGACGAATGTTATCCCTACTGAAAATGATATCACGAACGTCTCCTGCAATTCCTTCAGCATCTTTAGCAATGCGTATTTTTAGAATATCATCTTTGTCTTTCTCGCTAACTAAACCCGGTTCTAAAATGGTTAAAGTCTCAATTGTATTAATAGCTGCTCTAACGAAAGACTCTTGCGCCTTCTCGTGTTGAATTTCAAAACATGATTTTGTCTGTTGGTAAGCATCGTCTTTTATTACAATGACATTTATACCTTTATTTTTAAGAAAGGTATAATAGCTGTTGGCAATAGCATATTCAAATGCTCTGCCATTCTCGGTTGAATCGGCTTTTCTGCCAAGTTTTGTGAGATACTTATTTGCCATAGTTGTTAGCTTTAATTAAAGTGTTCTTGATTGCATTGGCCATAGCAAATGCTAACATTACTGGAACAGCGTTACCTATCATCTTATAACCGTCATTTAAGTCTTGGTAAATAAACTTAAAGGAATCGGGAAATCCTTGAATTCTTGCTGCTTCACGCACAGTGAGCCGTCGATATAAGTGCTCTTTTCCTGTCACAAACTTATGTTCGTTAGGAGAAATTTTTACCATTTTAGGAGCTTGCGGATGCAACTGGCTCTGTCTTCCGCTTGCTTGAACAGTGTATGCTGGTTCATCCCAATCCCTTACACGATTTCTTGACATGAAAATTGAAGAAAATCCACCTACAAAGTATTCGTGGTTAGGGACTCTACAATAATTGCCGTTAGTCTTGTTTTTTTCTCTTGCAGGAACTTCAAGACCTTGCAAATCCCAAATGGCATCACGCAATGTAGGTTTTAATTTTTGAGGCTTGGGATAATCAAAATCTGTGATACCCAAGTCTTTTCTAAATCCAACGTAGAAAACTCGCTCGCGGTCTTCGGCGACATCAAAATCATTAGCGTTCAACATTTTCAAGAAAACAATATAACCAGCATCTTTGAAACCTTGAATGAAATCATCAACAGCTTTTTTGTGTCTGGGTGCAAGCATCCCTGAGACATTCTCTGCTAAAAAGAATAAGGGTTGTTTAGCTTTTAAAATTCTAATGTATTCATAGAATAATTTACCTCTCAAATCCTCAATTCCGCGCTTGCTTCCACCTTCTGACCAGCTTTGGCACGGAGGCCCCCCTATTATACCTATGCTATCTGGTATTTCTGACGCATCAATTTCGGTGATACTTCTTTTGTCAAGAGGTGCATTGTGGTTCATTTCATAGGTGGACCATATTTTTTTGTCAAATTCATTGGCCCAAATAATGTTGAACCCTGCTTTTTCAAACCCTAAGTCTAAACCTCCAGCTCCTGAGAAAAGTGAAATAACCGCATTAGTTTTGCATGTAATGATATTTGGATTAAGCTCTTCATATGAGAATAGAGAAAGTGCTGGTTCATTAACCATACTTTCAAAATTATCATTATGTAGATAGTTATATGCCATGTAAGAGAATTCGATAGAGCTTTAATTCAGGTTGTTATATCTTTCGGTGATGATTTTCTCGGCGGCGGTGTAGAAGAGGTCCATGAGTTTGAGCTCGGGATTGGTGCCGTAGCGGTTGCTGTCGCGGCTGAGGCGGTTCATCTCGGCCTTAAACACATCGTTGTCAACCTTCTTATTGCCGAAGAAGCTTTTCTTGGTCACCACTTTATGGATGGCTTTGTTCATGTCCATCTCACCCTCGTTGAAGAGGGTGACGTGGCGACGATTGTGCAGCAGCTCGGTGAGCCACTCGATGTAGCTGTCGAAGAACTGCTGAGTGAGTACGCGGTAGAACTGTGTGCCGGTGAACTCGCGGGTAATCTTGGGAGCGTCTTCGGTGAATCCCTGACCAATGATGTCGTTAAGACCAGTGCGCAGGAAGATGTAGAGCAGGTGCAGCTTCACTAGCGGCCGGTAGATGACCGAGCGGGTCTCCTGTCCGAAGGCCGAGAAATCGACGAAGTCGGTATCTTGGTCGAGGCCATACTCAAACGCCTTGGTGGGCAACGGGTCACCAGTGGCAAGGTCGGTGAGTTCGCTGTCGCTCAGACTCATGAACTTGAATGGTGCTAAAGCGCCTATCATCTCGATGAGATGAGCTGGGTCGTGCTGGTCGCGCTTGTCGCCTGGGTCGTAGGCGTAGGGTGCGTTATGCCCGTGGTCGCCTAGGTAGAAGATGGCGTTCACGGCGTTGCGTCCATTGCCTGTGAGGGTGTTGTTGTAATACTCCAGCGCGCTTTGTGTCTTCACCACGAAGTCGGCATTGTCGATGCGCTTGTCGTTCTTGTCGTCGCTTTCCATAAGCGAGAAGTAGGGCAGCACGGTGAGTCCGCCTATTGGCGCCTTCTGGAGGAATGCCTTGTTCTTGGCGTCGATGTTCTTGGCTTGGCGTATGTTCTTGACGATGATAGGGAAGCCTGCCGCGCCCGTGCCGCCAAAGATGCTGCTGATGAAGAAGATGCGGTCGCCGTCGGCGAAGACGTTGGCAAACGCTTTGAACTCATTGCTGTCCTTGATGCCGTTGAGAGCCACGCTGCCAATGTTGGGCGAGCCCACGAAGCCTATGCTCATCTTGTTCTCTAGCTGATAGTCGGCAAAAAGCAGCGAGGTGAGTGCCTGGTTAGGCTCATTCATGGTGTTGTAGCTGATGAAGTCACGGAACTTGTAGTTCTCGACGGCGGCGAGGTTGAAGATGAAAGAGTCGTCGAGTGGCACTTGGCTGCTCGACACCACGTCTTTGAGGCTGGATATCTTGGTGGCAAAGAATCCATTGGCATTGGCATTCTTGCCATAGAGTTTCTCGCGGATGGTGCTGTAGGCACTGAGAAGCCGCTCGGTGCGCTTGAGGTCGGCATTCGACTTGTGTGGGTCGATGATGATGGGCACCAGCTCCACGTCTTGCAGTGGCCGCCCGTTGGCATCGACAGGTCTCACTCCCGCGGCACAAAGCATAATCATCGACTTGAGCACGCGTGAGCCCGTGCCGCCTATTGCAAATATAAAAATTTTCATTTATTATCGTTTATCGTTGATCGTTTATCGTTTTTCGTTTATCGAAGTTAATGCGAATTGTTACTGTGGAATGGGCGTGTGGCGGCAGTTGCTGCTCCACCAGCGTATTGAGAACGAGGCGATAACGAAGGTCAATGCCGTGAACAGGATGTTATAGACCTGGAAGGTGAACTCGGCGGTGGAGTAGTCAAACCCCTCGAGCAAGTGTGCCACAACGAGGTAGCACACTACCGGTGTCAGAACGCATGTCACGCCCAGCATCGCCAGCCAGTGATACCAGCGGTCGAATTTCACCGAGTTGATCACATAGTAGTACACTGCCGCCATGCCCCATGCCATAGCGATGGTGATGACTGCCACAGTGCCGTATGCACCAGTGTTATACATCTGGTCGCTGAAACCATTAACGGTGTAAAGCGCCTCATAAAGCTCCACCCTGAAAATCCAGAACAGAACAGTGGCAATAGCGCCAAGAACTAAAAATATCACTTTATCTCTCATGTTTTTATAGTTTACAGTTGATAGTTTTTATTCTATTTTTTCTAGAAATTCTAGATTGTCTAGATTTACTAGAGCGTCTAGATTACTAGGGTTTAATTTTCAATTTTAACGACTATTTTCCCGTAGGTGGCGTTGCCTGGGGCGAAGGCGTCGTAGATGCCTTGCAGGAAGCGGTCGAGACCGAAGGTGGTGGTGGCAAAGCCGGCTGCCGATGGGTTGATGTCGCTGCTTGTCGAGGACTCGATAATCCATGCCGGGAATCGGTTGTTGATGGTGATGGCGAGTTCGTCGTGCTTGGTGTTGAATTTGCCCTTTGCGGTAATGAGGTGAGTCATGCCGTCAAGATATGAGCGGTTGTTGTTGTTGATGTCGGCAGGTGTGATGGGGCGGATAGAAATCTGGAATCCCGATTGCGACTGCACTGTGTAGTTGGCAATGTCGGTCAAGAATGTGTTGTCCTTAGCCAGCGGCTTGAAATTGGCGGCGATGGTGAAGCACATCACTCCCGTCTCGCGGTCACCCTCGCACTTGGTGAGCATCTTTGGGTCGTCGCGCGAGATGCGGAAGCGGCCAGTGTTGTCCTTCCAGTCGGGCACAATCTTGAAGCTGATGTCGCCTGGTGCCTGGTTAAAGCGGTAGGTGTTCTTCACGCCGTCGGGGTGCAGGAACTTGGCATATTTCTCATCGTTGGCCATGAGGTCGAGAGTTGCGGCGTCGCCCACGATTATGATGTAGAACGGTCGCTGGCCATTATAGGCGAAGGGTGCGTTGTTGTAGGGATAGTACATGCCGTTGTAGTCGCCCATGAGCTGGTTGACGATGATCGACTTGCCCTTGTAGGTCTTGAAGATGGCAGTTGCCACGCTGTTCTCCTCGTTGAGAATTTTCTCTACGCTCACGTCGGCGGTGTTCTGTGGCGAGTAAATGAGGTCGGTGATGAGCACGCTCACGTTGCCTGGCTTCTGTGCCTGGAAAATCTTCTCGAAGATGAGCTTGAAGTCGGTGTAGCTGGCGTTGCCGGTGCCGCTGGTGCTCTCATAGATGTTGCGGTCCTGCAGGAAGGAATCGACGGTGCCGCTATAGGGGTATATGTTGTCGTTGACGATGTTGATTTTCACGCTCTCACGGCTGGGGAAGAAGTTAATCAGGTCGTTGACCGCCTTCTTGAGTTGTCCTCGGCCGCCGGTGTGGTCGTAGGGCGTCATCGAGCCGCTGCGCTCAAAGTAGATAGTGAGCGAGAGGTCCTTGAGGCTATAGACCGCGATGTTCCAAGATATGGGCGGTCGCAGTTTGCTCCCTACCTCGTTGATGTATTTTCCGAGGGCTTCGACATTTATCTCGCCGTTCTTGTCAAGATACTGGCTGTACTTCTCGGGGTTGCTTTTGATGATGGAGCAGATCGAGTCGTAGGTGACCTGAGTGGTGTCGCCGTTGATTAGTGCCTTCTTGATTGTCTTTTCCAGCCCACCACCACCGCACGAGGTCATCGCCATGCTTGCGGTGAGTGCTACAATTACCATCACTAGCAAAGTGCGCATTTTGTTTATTTTGTTCATTGTTAATACTTTTAAAAACATAGTTTTTAATTAAGGATAGCGGCCACGAAGTGTTACTTCACCTTATTACTTGCAAAGTTACAAAATAATCTTCATTTACACATTATATAAGTGATATTTTAGGAAAAATTTAATACAAAATGTCAAAATAATCGCCTTGTGTGATTTTTTTGTGCAATAGACACCAAAGTTAATCGTTTTTATGTTAGGGAAAATAGACTATGTTCAAATGCTGTTGTAACATATCACGTTTGGCGGTGTTGCTCCGCGGCATGGCAATTGTGGTTGCTGTGCTGGGGTGGTGTGGCTTTAGTGCTGGAGCACAGGTGATTATCAATGGTGTGAGACCCTTTGCCGATGAGGGCAGCAATATGCTCCTATATAGTATTCCGAAGTCCACATTTGGTAATGATTTTGCTGCTCAGGTGCAGGTAGATACCGCCTATGATTGGCACAATATCACCGTTGCCGGTCAGCCGCTTACCGGCACTCCCATAACCTTCAGCAACGTGAGCGGCGACAAGGTTTATATTGTGAGGGCTATGGAGAATGGAAAGTTGGTGCTTAAACAATTGATGTTCACCTTCTTGCCAATCATCAGCATTGACGACGACATGGGCTATGACTTTATCGACACCCATGTAACGGTCATGGACCCCGACGGCACTACCGATGAGGCGATGCTCGCTCAAGTGAAATGGCGTGGGGGATATACCAACGTGGAAGGTCGCCACAAGCGCAACTACAGCATCAAGTTTATTGACGAGAATGGAGATAAGCAGAACCGCCGGCTGCTGGGACTGCGGCGCGACAACCACTGGAAGCTCGATGCTGGGCAGGTTGACCTGTCGAGGGTGCGCAACCGCTTCGCCACCGACTTGTGGCTCGACATGGCGCGTGAGCCTTACTATTACGCTCAGGCCCCCGATGCTTTGTCGGGTGCTCGCGGCAAGATGGTGGAGGTTTTTGAGGGTGGAAGGTATATTGGCATTTATTCGCTCATGGAATGCATCGACCGCAAGCAGCTGCAAGTGAGAAAGTACGACGAGGACACTCATCACATTCACGGCATGATATGGAATGCTGCCAGTTGGAGCAAAGTAGCGGAGTTTAAGCAATACGTGGGCTATGATAACAACAGTCCCAATTACAGTACCTTTGTAGTTGAATATCCCGACTTCGACGAGGTTCACCCCACCCACCACGAAGATCTGTACAATGCGGTGAAATTTGTCGCCACCAGCGATGTGAGCAGTTATAACGCCCATGCCCATGAGTATTTTGACATGCCTGTCCTGATAGACTATGCCATCTTCATCCAGTTCTTGATAGCAGTGGACAACAGTGTGAACAATATCTTCTGGGCAATATATGACCGAGATGTTGACAAGCGTCTCACATTGGCGGCTTGGGACCTTGACTGGTCACTGGGCACCAACCGCGACTCCCCCGACTTCAGTGGCGGCAGGGCAGAGCCCGACCATGACCTCAAGTTTTCGAGCCGGGAGTTCAATATGTTTAAGGACCCACAGTGCATCTATCACGACGACATGATTGAGCGCTACTGGCAACTACGCACTTCGTGGCTCAGCGAGAAGAACCTTGCCGACCGGCTTAATGCTCTCGTTACGCCGCTGGTGGAGAGTGGGGCAGTGGCGCGTGAGGAAGTCCGCTGGAGTGGCGACAGCGATATCAACGGCTTGCCGCTCGAAATTGTGGGCGAGAAGGAGTATATCATCGATTGGATGAATAAACGCCTCGCCTATCTTGACCGCAACCTCATGCGTCACCCATGTGATGTGAATGGCGACGGTGGCATCACTGCCGCCGATATTGTGCTGCTGCATAATACCCTGCTCGAAGGTGTGACCTACGACAGCAATCTAGACGTGAACGGCGACGGCAGTATCACATCGACCGACCTCACCATGCTTTTTGAACAAATTTTAGGATTATGATATATAGGATTAATAGACTCTTAGTGCTGATGGCTTTATTGCTCATGGCAGGCATTAGCGCTAACGCCGCCGTGAAGCTCACGGTTAACGGTTGCCCGGCATTTTGCGACAGTGCGACAAGCGCCTTGCTGGTGTCGGTGCCACAGCAGCGCTTCGGCACAAGTTGGCCTGCTGTGGTTCAGGGCATTGACGGCTGCATCGTTGAGAGCATAAATGGCATGGCACTTGCCGAAGATGGCAGTTTCACCTTTACCAGTATTGCCGGCAACAGGTCTTGGACGGTGCGATGCGCCGATGGCAAGGAATATGCCTTGCAGTTTACCTACTTGCCTATAGTGGGACTTGAGGGCAACTTCGGCTACGACTATGCACTTGGCTCTGTGGTACTTGCCGAGCCTGGTCAAGGTGTGGGTGAGGCGATGACGGCACGCGTCAAGTGGCGTGGCTACACCACCAACACCCCCGAGAAACATAAGCGCAACTATAGCATAAAATTTGTGGACGCCAATGGTGAGAAGCAGAACCGCAAGCTGCTGGGAATGCGTCGCGACAACCACTGGATACTTGATGCTGGACAACCCGACATGGCACGGGTGCGAAACCGTGTTGCCACCGAGCTGTGGCTCGACATGGCACGTGAGCCTTACTACTACGAGCAAGCTCCCGATGCGCTCAGCGGAGTGCGTGGCGAGGTGGTTGAGGTGTTCCTGGGCAACGAGTACCGAGGCATCTACTCACTCACCGAGGCAATGGATCGCAAGCAGCTTCAACTTGTCAAGCACGATACTATAAACAATGTGTTTCACGGCGGCTTATGGAAGACCGACCAGTTTAACTCCCAGACGGGATTCCGCCTTACCGAGCCGTTCAACGACTCCCTCCCCGACTATTGCAGTTTTGCCGTGAAATATCCCGATTTCGACGAGGTGTTCCCCACAAGTTATAAGGTGCTTTATGATGCTATACATGCCATGGAGATAAGCGAGAGTGTTTTTATTTATAACATTTTGGTTGACAGATATTTCGATATGCCAGTGGCTATTGATTATACAATATTCTACCTCACCCTTAACGCCAACGACAACTCGGCACGCAACATCTACTGGCTGTGCTATGACCGCGCGGTAGATCGGAGGCTGTCGATTGCCGTATGGGACCTCGATGCCTCAGTGGGGCAGACCTGGTCGCCCATGGACTGGAGGCCACCGCTCACGGCTTATAACTACTTCAAAATTCCCTATAACTGGCTCTTCAAGATGCTGTTTCACAACAAGTGCAAGTATCGTCAGGCGTTTCTCGACCGCTACGACGAACTGCGCGCCACATGGCTCAGCGAGGAGAGCTTGGTGAACCGTTATGCCAGTGCCATCAACCGTCTCATTGACTGTGGCGCCGCCACCCGCGAGGAGCAGCGCTGGAACGGCGACAGCGACCTCTTCGGGCATCCGCTAAACTTCGCCG
>ERZ842401.5418-NODE-5418-length-14173-cov-3.588823_pt1 | contig 14173 bp, 11 predicted proteins | sample MGYA00521270_ERZ842401 | MGnify/ENA primary metagenome ERZ842401 (study PRJEB31892, sample SAMEA3878208) | bioreactor metagenome | biome: Moose rumen | place: Sweden | collected 2011-10 | study: EMG produced TPA metagenomics assembly of the PRJEB12797 data set... | reverse complement strand
TCAACACCTCGGAACAAATGCCGGCCCCTACAATAACTGGATTGCTGATAAACTACAATCGTGTAACAAGATACTCTCCAAACTCACCACTAAAAAAATATTCGCCCGAAGCGGCAAAAGAAATAATACTCGAATCAGACCAATCAACATTTACAATAGAATTTGCATCGTTAAACTTTATCAATTCAAAAGGCAACCGCTATAGTTGCTACATGCAAGGTTACGACAAACAATGGCACGACATAGGGCAGCGTAACGAAATTACATTCACCAACCTCAATTCTGGACGTTACGTTTTTATGGTTAGAGGTATCAACGCAGATGGAAATCAAAGCGAAATAAAAACACTAATTATAATAATAAAACCACCAACATACAAAACATGGTGGGCAATAACTCTACAATTGCTACTAATAATAGGTACAGCAATAGTTATTTACCAAACAAGAGTAAAAACTCTACAAAAACGCCAAAAACAACTTGAAGAAACCGTAGCCACACGTACAGAGCAACTATTATCGGCAAATGCTGAACTCGAAAGCCAAAAAGAAGAAATTATAAGGCAAAGTGAAGAAATATCAAACACATTAGACAAAATGATGATAATAAACGATTTAAGCCGCCAAATAACATCATCATTTGAAATAGACGATATAATAAAACAGACATACAAATACATATCAGAAATAATAAAGACAGATTTTTTTGCAACTGGTTTTTATAGCAATAGTCTCGACTCGATAGAGTTTACAAGAATTAACAAAAATTGTACATCACAAAAAGATAAAACAATAAAACTTACCGAAGACTACGCCGAAACCAATTGTTACTTACAAAACAAAGATGTTCTACTTTTTGGACAACGTTGTAGCCGTTCGGCATTTTTCAACCAAGAAAATCCACCACAAACAAGCCTTTGCATCCCTCTCGAATCTGAGGGCAAAGCCTTTGGTCTTATAGTCCTCAACACATTGACACCCAACGCATACACATCCACCGACCTTGTAAACATACGTATGATAGCATCGGTATTAAGTATAGCAATAGACAAAGCTAAAGACTACCAATTACTACGAACCAAAAACAATAATATCAACGGAAGTATAAAATATGCAAAAACAATACAAGATGCAATTTTGGTTCAACAATCAGAATTAGACAAATTTTTTAAAGCTGCCATAATATTTAAACCCAAAGACATAGTATCAGGAGATTTTTATTGGATGCGAAAAATTGGGAACAATCCACAAAATCCCCAAATGATATTCGTAGCCGTAATCGACTGCACAGGACACGGTGTTCCAGGTGCATTTATGTCGCTTATTTCCAACATTTTACTCTCCGACATTGTTATACGCACCAACACATACGAACCCGACAAAATACTCTCTAACCTTAACGATGAAATAATAAACATCCTAAATCAAGGACAAAACACCAATGATGACGGTCTTGACATGGCTATATGTCGATTCGACAGCAACAAAAACGGCAAAATATATCAAGCAACATACGCTGGTGCAAAAAACTCAATTTACTATTATTCATCAGCCACCGATGCATATTCAATGATACCAGCCGACAGAATCTCAATAGGCGGTGTACTAAAAAACAATCGTCCTATATTTACACCCAAAACATTTGCTGTACAAAGTGGCGACATCATTTACATGAACTCCGATGGCATAATTGATCAAAACAACAAACAACGCAAACGTTTTGGACGCATAAAATTTCAAGATATTCTTACCCAAGTAAGAAACCTGCCAATGAATCAACAAAAAGAAGAAATAGAACTCGCATTAAAAAAACACATGGGCGATGAAGAACAACGCGACGACATCACCGTTTTAGGATTACAAATTCCAAATTGATTGACATATTACAAAAAAATATCATTACAATTAAACCTCAAATACAATAGAATGATGTGTGTAGGGGCGGACCTGCGTGTCCGCCCGATTAAATGAAATTGTCGTGAAAAACAAGAATAAAAAAATTGTTTTTTCTTTGAAAAAAATTTTCAAGGCTATAATTTTGCAGCAAAATATAAAATTGGTAAAAACCAAAAATGAAAAAAATATTATACACCATAACTTTAGTGGCTTTGTCCCATACTTGTTTTGCACAACTTACTGTAACTGGACAGTTTAGACCACGATTAGAAGTATTTGACGGGTATGAATATTTGCCATCAGAACATTCAAAAACCGATGCGTATATTTCGCAACGCTCACGCTTAAATATCGACTACAAAAACGAAAAAATCACAACATCACTATCGTTTCAAGACGTAAGATATTGGGGTGAAACTGGCACAACAACAAACGACAAAACAATTTCACTCAACGAGGCGTGGGTAAAAATAAATCTCGGTAAAAAATGGGATTTAAAAATTGGACGACAAGCAATATCCATCGACAATCAAAGGCTTTTTGGTTTAAGAAACTGGAATCAAATAGCCCAAAAACACGATGCTCTAACATTCAATTATAATTATAACAATTTAGAAATAAGCATAATATCAGCATACAACCAAAATACCAAGCACTCCGCTACAAACTCAGAACTCGGAACAGAATATAACAGCGTGGCAGGATACAAAAACATGGAAACATTTTGGCTGAAAAAAAAATGGGAAAATTTTTGGCTCGGCACAATACACGTTGTTGATGGACAGCAAGACACAACAGAACACAACCACCAATATTATCGCTACACATCAGGACTTATGATTGGAATAGATAATGGAAACAATAAAGTGTCTATCAGAGGTTTTTATCAAACAGGCAAACACTATATTTCACAAAAACTCAACAATTTAAACGCATTTAATCTCTGCGCCAACTACAATGCTAAACTAAATAAAAATTGGAATCTCAACCTTGGCTTAGAATATACATCAGGCGACGACACAAAAACCAAAGAATATGAAGGCTTTGACGCACTATACGGCAACATCGAAACATTTAACGGTTATCTCGGTTACTTTCAACAGCAAAAACAATATTCACACCACGGTTTTATTGATGCCACCCTACAATTGCAATTCAAACCAAACACACGCACACAATACAACGCAACATACCACTATTTTGCATCGCAACAAGACATTTACGATGGAACAAAAAAACTTGACAACAAATATCTCGGAAGCGAACTCGATTTATATGCAAAAATAAATTTTTCGCCAATTATAGCATTAGACCTCGGCTATTGTATGATGTTTGGCAACAACAACCTTAACATCATACAAGGCGGCGAACACAAAAATTATGGAAACTACGGCTACATTCAATTAGACATAACGCCAGTTTTCTACAAATCGCCCAAGAAACTCTTACCTGGCGACGATGGACTTTAACAAACTAAACTATTGATTTTTAATAAGAAACAAACTTGTACACATATCTCGACACAGTAGAATACCCCTCGGACGTAAAAAAAATTTCGCCCGACAAATTACCAGGCTTATGCGCCGACCTACGCAACTTTATTATCGACACAGTAAGCCGTCACCCTGGTCATTTTGCAGCGGGTTTAGGCGTAGTGGAACTAACAGTAGCTCTTCATTACGTTTACAACACACCATACGACCAAATTGTATGGGATGTAGGTCATCAAGCATACGCACATAAAATACTCACAGGACGCAAATACAAGTTCAACACATTGCGAAGTTACCACGGCATGTCGCCATTTCCAAATCGCGACGAAAGCCCCTACGATGCCTTTACAGTTGGTCATGCAAGTACATCCATATCATCTGCTCTGGGATTGGCGGTAGCAGCCGAAAAAATGGGACGACACGACCAACACGTAATTGCTGTAATCGGAGATGGTGCAATGACTGGTGGAATGGCTTTTGAAGCACTTAACAACGCAGGAATCCAAAAATCTAATCTATTGGTTATCCTTAACGACAACCACATGGCAATCGACCCAACTGCTGGAGCATTCAACGATTACCTGCTCGACATTACTACTTCAAAAACATACAACAGAGTAAAAGATGACGTTTGGGATATTCTTGGAAGATTCAACCGATTAGGTCCAAAAACTCGCAATTTTTTAGCAAAGATAGAAAACGGAATAAAATACGTAGTATTAAAACGCAGTAACCTTTTTGAAGGCCTCGGACTACGCTACTTTGGACCTGTTGATGGGCACGATGTATTACATTTAGTTCAGATACTCAGCGATTTAAAAAAAATAAAAGGTCCCAAGATACTACACATACTCACAACTAAAGGAAAAGGTTACAAATTTGCCGAAGAAAACCAAACCAAATGGCACGCCACCTCATCTGCATTTAACATAAAAACAGGACAGACATTACCATCAAAAGTCAGCCAACCTCAAGGGCCCAAATATCAAGATGTTTTTGGCAAAACAATTACCGAACTTGCCGAAAAAAACAACAAAATAATAGGTATAACTCCTGCAATGCCCACAGGATGCTCGCTCAACATAATGGCAGCTAAATATCCCGATAGAGTTTACGACGTAGGAATAGCAGAAGAACACGCTGTAACATTCGCAGCTGGAATGGCGGCACAAGGACTCGTTCCTTATTGCAACATTTACTCCACATTTATGCAACGTGCCTACGATCAAATAATCCATGATGTATGCCTTCCCAAACTACCTGTTATCCTTTGTTTAGACCGCGCAGGACTTGTAGGTGCCGACGGAGCAACGCATCAAGGTGCATTTGATATTTCATTTCTTCGACATATTCCCAACATAACGGTTTCAGCACCAATGGACGAAGTTGAACTCCGCAACCTTCTCTACACAGCGCAGTTACCTAGCAAAGGACCTTTTTCCATTCGCTACCCACGAGGCAACGGAAACAATCCCGATTGGCAAAAAACTTTTTCAGAAATAGAAATAGGCAAAGGCAGAACAATTTCTGACGGCGAAGATATTGCTATTATAACAATTGGAACTGCAGGTCTTCTTGCACAAAAAGCATGTGCAATACTAAAAGAAAAAAATATTTTCCCAGCACATTACGACATGCGCTTTATTAAACCATTAGACACCGAATTACTGGATTTTATCTTCAAAAAATATAAAAAAATAATCACGGTTGAAGATAACGCCCTCCAAGGTGGATTTGGTAGCAGCATACTTGAATATGCGGCAGATAATAACTATCACATCAACATAAAACGTCTTGGCATACCCGACAGATTTATAGAACATGGCACACAAGACCAACTCTATGCAAATTGTGGTTTTTCGCCCGAGACAATAGTTGCCGAAGTGGAAAACAAATTAAAAAATTAGTTTTTTGCGGCGGTTACAATTTTTTATCCGCCGCAAAAAAATAATCATTTTTTTATAAAAATATTTTCATACTTATCAAAAAGCGTGGCAGAATACCCTATTATACCTTCATGCTTACCTATAATCAACGAGCCACCATCAAAAAGATTATCACGAAAAAATTTTACAACCCTTTGTTGCAAATCATTATTAAAATAAATCAACACATTGCGACAAAAAATAATATGAAACTTAGCATCAATAATGTTTTCAAGGCTTACTAAATCGTGTTTTATAAAAACTGGTTTTTCCACAAGACTTTTTTTAATCTGAACATAATCGCGAAATTTATTTATATCCATATATTTGCTTATAGCTATAGTGCCGTCTCCATTTTCGGGAGAATTAAAAACCAAATCAAAATTATTAATATGTTCCACTACGTCCCTATACTTATACCTACCCAACGATGCCTTTTTTAATATGCGACAATTAATATCAGACCCATAAATGCTAACCTTGTCAAACAAACCAAGTTCGCTCAACAACATCAAAAGAGAATAAACTTCAAGTCCATTGCTACATCCACAATGCCAAATATTGATATTTTTTTGATTAGAATAACGTGATAAAATTAGTTTTTTTATATTAATCCACGATTCTGGATTACGAAAAAGTTCAGTAGTATTTACTGTAATTCCTTGAACAATATCTTCAAGAAAATTATAATCTCTTTCAAGATTTTTTATAAGCGTATCAACAGAAATATCGCGGTCGGTTAATATCTTTTCAATACGACGAGCAAAAGATTTTTCTGAATAATCACAAAAATCGTAAGAAGAAACATTTTTTATAGATTTTTGAATCCTTAATATATCTTCAGAAGAAACTTCCATTGATTTTTTTATTTAAAAGTTTTTTTTTTAAGTTACTACTCATAAAAGCAACCATAATCATAGAAAAATTATTCATTTATTAATTTTTGTGGTAAAAAACAAATTTTAACGTTTTTTAAAAACCAATTGGCATATTTTTTAAACTAAATACAAAAAAAACTAAATTTTATGTTTTTTCATAAAATTTGTTAAACTATTTTTTTATAAAACCAAAATTATTTACTTTTACGATTAGCAAACAAAAATAAACTAAAAGTTACGCTTCAAAAAACAGAAATATTTTTTTATATGGACGAATTAGAATTAACAGACAAATTTTTAAGCCAAATTGGAATCAACAATCAACCAATGACACAGTATTCCCTTGGCGAAAAGATAGCCTACGTTAGTATGATAGCTTCGTTGGCGTGGGCAGATGGTAGCATCGACGAAAAAGAATTAGCAACCATAACAGCAATTTGCAAACGTGCTAACATTGACGACCCAAAGATTATTAACGCAATAATAGCTAACACAGAAAAATACGACAGCAACAAATACTCTCGTTGGACAGAACTTGTAAAAAATACCGATTTAAAATATTCGTTGATGGCAGACATGTTTTACACCGCTTTTGCCAACAACGTTGTACACGATTCCGAATCAGTATATATGAAATATATAGCGGGCAAACTCGATATTTCCAACGAAATTTACGAAAAAATTCGTACTACTATTGAAAAAGAAAAAGGAGATAATATAGAATACGAAAAAGTCTTTTATTACACCCCTCCTACTCCAACGCAAGATATGTCGGCAGGATTTTTATCAAAAGGACTAAAATCTATGGCTCAAGCAGTAAATTCGTTTTTTTAGCATATAATGCTAATAATCAATAAAAAGCGCGTATAGTTTTATACGTGCTTTTTTTATTACAACATAAATTTTATTATCTTTTTTGTTTCAAAAAATTCTTCCTTAAAAACATCAGAAATATTAAAAATTTCTGTTTTATTAGCGAATGGTTTTATTTCTTCTTGAAAATCTCCGCCTTTAAGATAAACAATCTTTCCCCCTTTGTTAACAAGATTATTTTTTGTCATCTTAACAAATTCAGGAAACGCTGTTACAGCACGACTAACAATTGTATCAAATTTTTTGTTGAAACACGTACTTTTTGTCTTTATTGCAACCACATTTTTTAAGCCAAGTTTTTGGGATACATCGTTAGCAACACTTATTTTTTTTCCAATTGAATCTATCAAAGTAAATTTTTTTTGGGGATAAAAAATAGCCAACGGAATGCCTGGAAATCCCCCGCCCGTTCCAACATCAAGTATATCAAAACTCTCGTTCAGTAAATTAAACTTAGCAATACTTAACGAATGTAAAACATGTCTTTCGTATAAATGCCCAATGTCAGCGCGCGAAATAACATTTATTTTTTCGTTCCAATAGCCATACAATTCGCCCAACTGTTCAAATTGCTGCTTTTGAATATCAGACAACGAATCAAAATATTTAAAAATTATCGAAACCATTGCCTAAACAAACTCCTCATCTTTGTTGTTTATTTCAGTATTTTTGATAATACCGAGCAAAAGTTCACGACTTCTAAACAATCGCGCCTTTACAGTGCCAAGTGGTATTCCAAGTTCTTGGGCTATTTCTTGGTAAGATTTTTCTTCAAAATAACGCATTTCAATAATTTGTCGATAATCGTGATGCAACTGCTTTACAATATTTCGTAAAATGTTTTCACGCTGCTCTTTAACCAATTTTTCCTCAGGGTCCCGAAGCGTTGCTATAAAATTGCCATTGCTATAAGAAACATTGTCGCCCAAATCCACAGCAACATTTTCAATAGGTATCGAATTTTTTGACATTTTATTACATCTCAAAAAATCAATTGTATTATTAGATGCTATTTTAAACAACCAAGTACTAAAAGCATTGTTAGGCAAATACAAATGTATGTTTTTAAAAGCTTTACCAAAAGCTTCTATTGTAAGATCTTCGGCATCGTCTTTATTGCGCACCATTTTTAAAACCATATAATATACCGATTCGCGGTAACGCTTTAGCAACTCGGCAAATGCTTTCTGACTGCCATTTTGTGCTTGCTTCACCAATATCAGATCAGCTTTAGCCTTATCCGAAAAAGATGTATTTACTTCTACTTCCATGTGAGTCTGTCCCTGCGAAATTTACTTAACAATAATTGCACCAAATTAATATAAGGCAGAACAAAATCGAACAATATAGCCCAACCAGACACACCTTTTATATTAAACCGTTTAGATGTTTTTATTATAGTGTACAAAAATACAAAATATCTTAGTAAAAACAAAACACCAACGCCCAAAGAAATTGGCCAAACAAATGCCAATATTACTGCAAGAAGATAAAACAATGTTCTCGACAACTGTTCAAGTCCAAGCACCAACTTATGCGATGTTTTATAACGCTCTGATGCTGTAAAATGACGCTGTTTTTGATGATTCCACTTTGAAAAATTTTCTTGTGGAACACAACTTGTAAATCCGTGAGGATTGTATTCAAGTTTTACTTTATTTTTTACTGCATTGTCGTTAACAAAAATATCATCATCTCCCGACATTAGCCTACTATGCGATGCAAATCCTTTTGTTTTGAAAAACAACGACTTACGATATGCCAAATTTCGTCCAACACCCATATACGGCATACCAACTTCGGCGTAAGTAAAATATTGCAATGCTATAAAACCAGCATCATAAAGTAAAAGTTTGTTGAATAATCCACGTTTTTCTTCATAACCACCGTAGCCAAGCACAAAATCTGTGTCATCGGTAAAATTTTGTGCCATGGTACGAATCCAATACTTCGATTCTGGCTTACAATCGGCATCTGTTAGCAAAAGCCATTCATATTTAGCTGCCTTTATACCTATTGTTAGAGCAAGTTTTTTTCCATGACCAAATCGTTTATCGCGCTCTATTTCTGTTACATACAAATTTTTATAAAATTTTTTAAACTCGTTTTGCACCATTATTGTATCATCGGTTGACGAATCGTTGACAACAATAACTTCAAATTCTGGATAATCTTGCTCCAATACAAATTTTAGTCGTTCTTTTAGATTTTCCGACTCATTTTTTGCACAAATAACAACAGAAACAGGCACAATAGGTTGATATTCTTTTGGTTTTACTCGCCGCCCTATTCGCATAAAAACAAAAATATAATAACACATTTGTACCAACCAAAATAATACAAATGCGTAAGCGAACCACGTTGCGATGGTAGGCTGCACCCAAAAGAAATTTTTTAACAATTCTCCCATCATTACTTTTCTATCGGGCAAAATTAGAAAAAAGCATATTAAACTAAATTTTTTTGGAAGTTTTTTTATCCTATTCGGCACTTTTTTTAACAAAAATGCCGATACATATATTTTGCATCGGCATTTTTGTTTATTTTAATACAATATAAATTACATCATCATTCTTATAAACCTTGCAATAGTTTGTTTCATTTCTTTTCGAGGAGCAATGTAGTCGAGAAAACCATGCTCAAGCAAGAACTCGCTACGTTGAAAACCTTCAGGCAAATCTCTACCAATAAATTCTCTAATTACACGAGGACCTGCAAAACCAATAAGAGCTCCTGGTTCGCTCATGTTAATATCACCAAGCATTGCATAAGAAGCAGACACACCGCCAGTTGTAGGGTCAAGCATTACAGAAATATAAGGCAACTTAGCGTCGGAAAGTTGAGTAAGTTTTGCCGATGTCTTTGCCATCTGCATAAGCGAAATTGCACCTTCCATCATTCTTGCACCACCCGATTTTGAAAATATAACTAATGGCAAATGTTTTTCTATGCAATAATCCACCGAACGTGCAATTTTTTCGCCAACAACACTTCCCATTGAACCTCCAATAAATTCAAAATTCATGGAACATACCACAACATCAAGCTCTTCTATTTTACCAACAGCCGAAGTCATTGCCTCATTAAGCCCAGTAGATTGCTCTACTGCTACCACTCTATCTGTATATTTTTTTTTGTCTTTAAACTTCAACGGATCTGATGCGCGAAGATTTTGAAACAACTCGGTATATTGATTATCGTCAAAAATTATAGAAAAATATTCTAATGTGGAAATCTTGTCGTGAAATCCGCACCCATCACATACTCCAAGATTTTCGTTATGATCGTCCATCGGAACAATCTTTTTGCAATTGGGGCATTTATACCACAATCCTTCCTTTATTTCCTTCTTATCCTTGGTTTCGGTATTGATACCTTGTTGTAATCGATTAAACCAACCCATATTATAATAATTTTTTTGCAAAGATAATAATTTGTTGTTATTAAAAAAACAAGAATTAGAAAAAACGTGGGTTTACCACCAAAAAGTTTGTTTTTTCATACTTTTATTTTTTTTAATAACATTATTAACCTACACAATTTTCACAAATGTTTGGTCGTTTTTTACTCAATATAAGAGTTAAAAATTCTAATGTTTTTTTTCCTTTAACAATCTCATTAAAAGATTTTTGCGATATATTTCCCAGCACAAAATTTGTATCTTTATCATAGCAACAAGGCACAACATCAAGTTTACTTGAAACCACAGCAGAATCAAAAACACGACTACAAAACTTTACTTTTCTTTTTAATTGATATGTTCCATCTGTTTTTTTTTCGTATCGAGAAAGTTTATTATTCTTGGGCAAAAAAAACTCATAATCACCAACTTCTATTTGCATTGTTTTTATAGCAAACTTGTCTGCACCAAGCAAAAATGCCATTTTTTTTATTTTTTTTAGATTATTTTCGTTATAACTCGTTGCAAGTGTCTGAACTTCTATAATTGGATTTTTTTTGTGCATTTTTTTTTTAGCAACCGACAAATTTTCTATTGCTTTTAAAACAACGGAAAAATTTCCACCTTTTCTATATACCTCATACGTTTGTTGATTGTATCCATCAAGCGAAATAATAATTTTGTCAAGCCCCGAAAGAACAGTTTTTTCTGCAGTATCCATATCAATAAAATGTCCGTTGGAACTGGTAACGGTATAAATATTTTTTTGTTTGGCATATTTTACCATTTCGATAAAATGCTTATTTACAAATGGTTCTCCTTGAAAATAAAGAAAAAGATTTAATGTTGTAGAATATATTTGGTCTACAACCTGACAAAAATCACTAATTTTTATATTTGTTCGTTCTCTTTTCAAAAGTCCTAAACCCGAAGGACATTGCTTGCATTTTAAGTTACAAATATTGCATGGTTCAACAGAAACCGACCATGGAACACCCAAAAACTTGATTTTTTTTTTAGAAAATGCCCAAAATTTCATAACCTCTCGCAACAAAAAATTAAAAATTTTTTTTGTTGTTAAGGTTTTTAGAAACAAAAAAAATTCGCAAAAACTCATTACATTAAACTAATCATCAAAAAGCATTGGATTTGTCTGTATTTCTACGCCAATTGATGTTTCAGGACCATGTCCAGGAAAAATTACAAAATCAGAAGGCATTTTCAAAATTTTTTCGCGAATCGACAACATCATTTGATTATAATTTCCACCAGGCAAGTCAGTACGTCCAACTGTTCCTTTAAAAATAGTATCACCAACAAACATAAATTTATCATCGTTGCTATAAATTGCTATCTGTCCTGGTGTATGTCCGGGTGTGTGTAGTATTTCAAGTTTGCTATTACCAAACAAAATTTGATGTCCTTCTTTTGCATCAATATCTATTTCTAATCCAGTTTTTACATTCCAACCCCATGCTGATGCAAATTTTTGGGCATCTTTAAGTAAATATTCATCGGCACGATTGGCAACAAATGGTATATTGTATGTTTTTTTTACAAAATCCACACCCAAAATATGATCGCTATGGCAATGCGTATTTACAATATACTTTGGCTTTAGGGTAAGTTTTTTTATTCTTGCTAACAAAAAATCTTGTTCTTCTTGCGAATAACAACCCGGGTCAACAATCACACATTCACCAGTATTGTCATAGACAACGTAAGTATTTTCTTCAAATAAATTAAAACGATAAATTTCTATCTTCATTTTGTTAATCAGCCAATTGAGAAATAATCTTATCAAGTTTTGTTATGAGAGATGGAACAAGATATTTACACACCGCAACAATTTTTCCTATATCAACAGCATGATAATCGCTAACTATTTCGGCAGTATAAGACTCAATATTGTCCCAACGGATAATATCAAACTCAGCCTTTGTCTTGTCTGAAATTTTCATATTAGCCTCACTAATTACCACAAGGTTCATATAAACATTATCAAAAACTATTTCCTTATCGGTTAAATCGTTGGCATTAACAAATGCGTTAGATACCGAAATAATATTTCTGCAAGCATGCTGCATCGATTTTAAAACAGAAATTTCATTGGTTGTTGCCATAGTGTTGCTTTTATAAAAAATTCAACGGCGGAATTTATAACAATTCCACCGTTGGATATTACTAAAATTTTATTGCTGAGGATTTATTTTAAGAGCAAGTTCATCAAGCTGTTCTTGCGAAATAAATGAAGGAGCATCTATCATAACATCTCGTGCTGCATTGTTTTTTGGGAATGCAATTACATCTTTGATAGAATCTGAGCCATTTAACAATGCTGCCCATCTATCAAGCCCAAACGCCAATCCACCATGAGGAGGAGCTCCATATTTAAATGCGTTAATTAAACATCCAAATTGACTTTCGGCTTTTTCTGATGTAAATCCAAGTAGATTAAACATCTTTACTTGAAGATTGCTATCGTGAATTCTTATGCTACCACCTCCAACTTCTACTCCATTGATAACCAAATCGTAAGCATTTGCTCTAACCTTTTCTGGATTAGTGTCAAGCATAGGTATATCTTCTTTTTTGGGCGATGTAAATGGGTGATGCATTGGCGAAAGGCGTTGTTCGTTTTCGTCCCATTCAAAAAGCGGAAAATCTACCACCCAAAGCGGTGCAAAAATATTTTTGTCGCGCAAATTAAGACGGTTTGCCATTTCTAAGCGTAAAGTTCCCATTGCAACAAGTGTTTGGAGTTTTTTTCCGCAAAGAACCAACACCAAGTCGCCTGTACCTGCTCCTGCTGTTTGTGCAATAAGTTTAAGGTCGTCTTGACTATAAAACTTATCAACTGATGATTTTATCGAGCCGTCCTCATTATATTTTATATAAACTAAACCCTTAGCTCCAACTTGCGGACGTTTTACCCATTCGGTGAGTTCGTCGGTTTGTTTTCTCGAATATCCTGCACAACCACCTACTGCAATACCACAGATATATTCTGCATCGTCAAACACTTTAAATCCGTGATTTTTAACTACATCGGTAAGGTTATGAATTTTCATACCAAAACGAATGTCTGGTTTGTCGCTTCCATATTGTTCCATTGCATCGTGCCATGCCATACGTGGGAAATTATAGTCAATATCCAGTCCACTCACTGTTTTGAAAAGGTGCTTTGCCAACCCCTCAAACACTTTAAGAACATCCTCTTGCTCAACAAACGACATTTCGCAGTCTATTTGAGTAAATTCTGGTTGACGGTCTGCACGCAAATCCTCATCGCGAAAACATTTTACAATCTGATAATATTTGTCAATGCCAGCCACCATAAGCAATTGTTTATATTGCTGTGGGCTTTGTGGTAACGCATAAAACTGTCCAGCATGTATTCTCGAAGGAACTACATAATCACGTGCGCCTTCTGGTGTTGACTTGATTAACATTGGAGTTTCTACTTCCATAAATCCTTCAGAATCAAGGAATTTACGAGTTTCAAGACTCATTTTATTTCTCAAAAGCAACCCATTGATTATTGGTTTGCGACGTATGTCAAGGTAACGATATTTCAACAATAAATCTTCGCCACCATCTGTGTTTTCTTCTATTGTAAACGGTGGAATTTCCGACTTATTTAGTATATTAAGTTGATTAACAATGATTTCAATATCACCTGTTGGCAAATCTTTGTTTTTGCTACTAC
>ERZ842401.5417-NODE-5417-length-14176-cov-3.201190_pt1 | contig 14176 bp, 12 predicted proteins | sample MGYA00521270_ERZ842401 | MGnify/ENA primary metagenome ERZ842401 (study PRJEB31892, sample SAMEA3878208) | bioreactor metagenome | biome: Moose rumen | place: Sweden | collected 2011-10 | study: EMG produced TPA metagenomics assembly of the PRJEB12797 data set... | reverse complement strand
CATTGTGACACCCGTACCCTCATTGTTTACCTTCCGCATCGACGACGAGACTCTGCATGCGCTGATGGGCACGGTGATGGAGCAAGCCACCGCCTTTATCCCTGGCACTAACTTCCGTGCTTCAGGGCCCTTGCTGATTACCCACTGGGGTATGAGCGGCCCTGCGATATTAAAGCTCTCCAGCTATGCCGCCCGCGACCTCTTCGACCACCAATAGCAGATGCCCTTGGCCATCAACTGGCTCAGCCTGAAAGACCCAGAGGTGTTAGCGGAACTCCAGACAATCATCACTCACCACCCGCATAAGCAGCTCTCGAGCGTCCGCCCCTTCGACATGCCAAGCCGTCTCTGGAGCTATCTGCTGGATAAGGCCTTGGGCGAACGTGCCCAGAACCGTTGGCAGAACCTGAACAAAAAGGAGCTGAACCGCCTTGTCAATACCCTTTGCAACGACCAATACCAGATTGCTGGCCGTGCACCCTTCAAGGACGAGTTCGTCACCTGCGGCGGCATCGACCTCGCTGCCATCGATCCCAACACCCTGGAGCTCAAAGAAGAATTCAGGTCAGCATTCACCCTTCCGTCGCCCCTCCCCCGCATCTACTTTGCAGGCGAAGTCCTCGACATCGACGGCATCACTGGCGGCTTCAACTTCCAAGCCGCCTGGACCACTGCCTACACCGTCGCCCAAGCCATCAGCAAAAAGTAACCAAAACGGTCACGGTCACACGTGTGACCATGTGACCTTTTCCTTTCAAAATCGGCATTTATGTAAACATATTTCAAACTGACAGCTTAGCACAGATTAATCGTTAGCCCTTTGTAACTACCTGATAATCAGAGTGCTTTGAACAATAAATTTACATTACGACAAACCATCAGTTATATTACGACAAAGGAGTGGTTATATTACGACAAACTACCCTTCATATTACGATAAACTGACAGTTTGCTACCATACGGTTTTCCATGTAAAACAATTTCAAAACCGCTCCAGCATAAGCGGTCACATGGTCACACGTGTGACCATGTGACCGTTTTGTGCTGTATCACTTAAAAGTTCACTTCCAGTTCTCGATTACCAAACCTGACATACGTTCAAGTTTGGATATAATATCAAGCTTATCCTCATTCGGCAGAGAACTAAGCATATCCATATAAATGTCGCTTACCTTTAAAGTTCCTATCATAATGTATTCCTTTTATAATCGGTGGCAAAGATACGAACTGATTCCGAAACCTCCAAATCTTTCTTCAAAAAACGATTCCCACACCGTCGCCCAAGCCATCTGTGAGAGTGCCAACGACCCTACAATCTATTAAATAATGTTCATTTTGCCACGATAATTATTAAACTCTCGGATTTTTTTGTATCTTTGCAGCCAAGAAGATTTATTTTATATATGATTACGACAGTTCCACAGACTCAATTTGTAACGCTGGCCATTGGCGCAACGGCACAACGTATGGGAATATCAACAACAGAATTGTTTAACCGACTGAAACGTTGTGGGCTGGTGCGTCGCTTGTTGATAGACTGTTACGATACATTGCATACCGAGAGTATTGATGGCGTAGTTTGGAGCGTACAGGAAGCGTTAAAGAATTGGGAAGCAAAGGAAGGAGGTCAACGATGATGATACTCTATCATGGTTCGTATATGACCGTGCCAGAACCACTCACTGGAGTAGGACGTCGTGAGTTGGATTTCGGGCCAGGATTTTACGTCACCAATCTTCGCGATCAGGCCGAACGTTGGGCTCGTCGTGTGTGTGTTATTAGGGCCGTTGACACACCAACACTCTCGTCTTATGAGTTCGACGATAGTCTGATATTTCCTGATGCTCGCAGACTACATTTGGATCATTACGACCAGGAATGGCTCGACTTCATTGTTAGCAGTCGCCGTGGCGAAGAACCTTGGAAGGAATACGACATCATCGAAGGTGGTGTCGCTAACGATCAGGTTATCGACACCGTCGAGGACTACTATGCAGGTCGCATAACTGCCGAGCAGGCCATTGGACAGTTGCGATTTGCAAAGCCAACTCATCAGATGTGCATCAGAAATCAGGCTATTGTAGACCGCTGTTTGCATTTTGTTTCTGCAGAGTCTGTGTTTGTGAAAGGAGGTAAGGAATGAGAGACCAGGTACTTTGGAGAAAAACGGGACGCATAGTGGCTCTGTTGGCAGAAAGTCTCAATATAGACACTGAGCGCGCACTAGATATTCTGTATAACTCGCACACTTATACCTTATTGAACAATCCGGAAAGCGGACTGCAGTTACAGAGCGATCAATACATTCTCGCCGACCTACTACGCGAGTTAGAGGCTTAAATTGAAAATGTCAACAAAACTATACTTATAGCCGAGCAGACACAAGGTTTCATCCAAGGTTAGCGAGACTTTCCTTACGGGAAACTCCGAGATTGCCAAACCGAAAGTCCCACTTTCCATACGGGAAACTAATGATAGTGTGTATTATTAATTCTTCTAAATACGAACTAATTCCGAAACCTCCAAATCTTTCACGCAAAAAACTATCGACGATGCCATCTGTAAATGTAAAGGGAAGAACTGTTTAACGAGTTGCAACTCTTGGCTCCTTTAAGAGTGCTTTGCTCATATTATTGGAATCAATGTTGACTGGTGAGGAAACGAAATCTGGTGTATTGAAAGAGTACATCAACCTTTGATAATACCTCTTGGGATTCTGCTGAGGTAGAAGGAATGGTTTGGTGGCCTGCCCTTTGTCATCAATAGAGGATAAATATATTTGCGTGTATAGCCCGTCATCACGACGACTTGTAAAGAAGAACCAATGGCTATTACCACTCCAGTTGTGCAGACTTTCAGCACAATTGCTGTTGACCTCATCCATGCATCGGGTTTCACCTGTTTGCAGGTCTAATAACCAGAGGTCAGCCTCAGGATGCCAAACAGAGAAATAGCCATAGTCCAATTGTGTATACATGATGTAGCGGCCATCGTAAGAAGGTCGTGGCCAGGTTACGCTCTTCCCTGTGACTGCAGCATTGACCAATGTGTCAACCTTTTCACCAATCTTTCCCGTATTTCCATCAAAGGCCACACGGCAAAGACTATACTTCTCCTTATCATAGTTTTGGGGATAGCTCTGCCTACGGGCTGTAGTGAAATACAGCCATTTGCCATCAGGCGAGAAAGCAGGGCAATTCTCCGCCCAATACTTTTTCATGATAAGTGTATCACGAAGCGTGGCATGGGTCTCAGTGTCATAGATGAACACATCAGAAAGGCCATCGAAAACCTCTATACGTTTATTAAGACCAGAATGAAACAGCTGCGATGTCTTGTTTGTAGAAAAGGCGATATAGCGTCCCTGGGGATGCCAGTATGGATAGACCATTGCCCCACCAAGGCTGTCATTCAAAGAAGCAAGAAAATCCGTCTTTCCCTGATGACCAACTATGGTTGCGCCATGCTCACTTCTGACATGCGCCACATATTCTTCGGGCTTGCCTCGATTGGTCGTATGACAGTTTACGCAACCCCCATCAAGATGTTTGTTGTCTAATACAGCTGTTTCCTCAAATGTTGAGAGCTCCCTCTGATAGATTCCCATGTGGCCATACATCTGATAGCCAGGGGCAACCCTACGATATGTGATTCCCCATTCATCAAGAGGATACGGACTCACATACATCTCAAAATCTCGATATTTCTTCCACGCTCCTTCTTTCTCTGCACATACAGAAACTGTCAGCTTACCACCTTGGTTTTGCTTCAGCAGCCGATGCCAAGCATCCACCTCAAAATCAGCATAAGCACCATTGACATGGAGGCGCCCCTCTTTAGAACCTCTGATTTCAACATCAATGGCTGTAACTTCCTCATCTGTCATGGAGAAGTTCAGTGGGGCGATACCGACAGGGATGGTCACACCAATATAATCTGGATATATATCAGGATACGATGCGACGACTACTGCATTATGAGGCTTGGAATTACAAGCTGTCATCAACAGCAGTCCTATCAGTACCATTATATCTATTGCACCCCTTTTCATCTTCCCTATTTAATTAAACAGAACGTCTTTAGTATTTGCGTATGCCTTTTTCAGGCCACCATATATCGAGTGATTGTCTATCAAGGCTGGATTATTGACCAGTCCTTTCACCTTCTTGGCAAAATCCCGATAATAAACAGTATTCTCTAATATCTTAATATATTTCTCGACCACACGATATTGACCAGTGATAATGGCAGTTTCCGTCAGGCGCTGTAAAGCCCTTCCACTCATAGAGAAGTCTTCTATTGATGCCATTGCCTCGAATGATGCCCGCTGCGACATATTTACCAGTCCTGCATACATATAGACATCACTCATCATATAGGCAGAAGTCATGCTACTCATCGCATTTACAGAAAGAGCCAAATCAGCGAACATCTCGTCATCATTGATCTTACCTTTCTGATGCAATGCCATACGAACGATATGCTGGCAGGCCAACGATTGGGGATATGCTTCCTGGCTTTTCTGTATAATCTGCTCCCATTGCCCTCTCCGCTGCATATAATCATAAGAAAGCTCTTCACTGTTTACGTGATTCTTAGCAAAGAAATAATAACAAGAGCAAACAGCAGGAATGAACGATGCGATAAATAGGAGGCTGCTATCCCTTAACTTCTTAGGGCGAGACAACAACCACCAGCAAAGCAATTGAACGGCAGAGCATCCCAATGTCAACAACACGGAACCCAGCCATGCATAATGAAAGAATTGCAGGAAGAAATCTCTGACATACTGGCAAAGACCGTATTCCTGCCAGAACTCCGTATCCCATACGAACAGCCGTTCCTGAGCAACAATGTCATAGGGATACAGGATATACCAAAAGCAAAAGATGATGACGGCAAAGAGAATTGCCATCATCATCTTCCAATGTGACCTAATGATCATTAATAGTTCTTTGTACAGAGTTTATTGAAGTCTGTCTCATCCTTAGGAATCTCCCATACCCATCCGTCGGCACCAGCTTCCTTGTCGATGAAGGTGCAGAAAGTCTGAACGAAGTTACGACCACGATGTATAGGAAGATTCAGACGCTTCAGATCGTAGAAACGGAAGCCCTCACCCCACAGCTCTACACGACGACTGTTCATAATTTCCTCAGCCAGGGCATCGCCAGTATTACCCTTTGATACATACTCTGGGTCACGGGTCTGTTGGAACTTGGTGAATACCTCCTGAGCCTGAGCTGTCTGTCCTGCGCGAGCCAATGCCTCTGCCTCTGTGAGATACATCTCAGCCAGACGCATGAATGCCACATCACCGACTGCATTAGCTGTAGAGCGTGCCCTGAACTTACGGTTCTGGTAAGGCTGCTGAACGTAGGTCTTAGCAGGTACACCAGCTGCACCCGTCGGATCAAACCATGCACGACGAATATCCGTCTCTGACATTGTATCGTAGGTATCGGCATTGATACACTTCACACCCTGACGGATAGCCGTTGCACTGAAGTTCCACGACATATAGGCATAGAATGAATAGAAGTAAACCGTCTTATCATCTGGAGTGCGGGCAGCATACATTGCCTCGTTGGTATCAGAACAGATATCAGCGAAACCACACAAAAGTTGGTCACCCTCCATCAACTTGCCACCATTAGCTTCAGCCAACTGGATGGCCTTTGCTGCATAGGTAGCGGCATTGCTGTAATCCTGCTTAGCCAGGGCTACACGGGCTTTCAATCCCCATGCCACCATCTCGCTATAGTGGTGGTAGCCAGGATTGATACCAACCAGCAACTTGCAAGCCTCATCGAGGTCGGCATTAATCAACTGATAAACATCTTCGACAGAGTTACGAGCCTGCTCCTCTGTAGCAGGTGATACACGATAAGGAATACCATCCTGGGGGTTATTGCCACCAGCAGCATAGCGCTTGGCATAGAGCTGCACCAGATTGAAATGAGCCCATGCACGAATACAAAGAGCCTCACCCTTTATCTGATTATAGAGTGCCTCATCCGTCTTGGGAGCCTCTTCTACACCAACTAAGATCTTATTGGCATTCAGAATCCACTGATAGTAAATCGTCCAAAACTTGTAGTTATAACCAGATGACTCGTTCATGTTGCACGACCAGCCCAAGTAGGCAGCCTTACACCATGTATTGGTAATCCAAGTGATATCGTCAGCCTCAATATCACGGCAGAACATAAAGCCAGGCTCACCTCCAAGACACTGGTAGCCAGTCTCTTGAGAAACCATTTCCTTATGGATACCATTCAACGTGACATAGAGGTTGTCAAGAGACGTGTTGATTGATGTCTCTGAGACAGCATTCGATGGTACGGTGTCCAGATAGTCGCCGGCACAACTGCTGACTGTCATCGTCAGGAGTGCAGCAAGTCCTATACCTAGTATATTATTGTATTTCATATTTCGTTATTTTTAGAATGAAACATTAAGCGCAAATGTGAAGTTGCGAGAAGGCATGTACTCGTTATAAACAAGGCCATTGTACTGGGCCATCGGGTTCAGACCCTGACGAGCCTTCAGCATAAACAGATTCTCAGCAGCAAACGACAGGCGAGCTGACTTGATTGCAACATGGTTGAGCAACTGCTTAGGCAACTGGTAGCCGATGGTTACAGAGCGCAAGTTCAGGTAGTCACTGCTTGTCAGCCAACGAGTAGAATAGCTTGTAGAGATATTCGTATTGTGAGCGGCAGTAGCATCGATACGAGGAACGTCTGTAATGTCACCAGCCTTCTGCCAAGCATTCAGCAAGTCTGGGCTCATAGCCTCACCATAGCTGCCAGTTTCCATCATACCTTGATAACCATAGTCAAGAAGCTTACCACCCAACTGATAAGAGAATACAGCAGCAAAGTCAAAGTCCTTATAGTAAGCACTCAGGTTGAAACCACCAAACATATTGGGATTAGAATGGCCACTGAAGTCAAACTTGGCATTGCTGTAGCTGTTAGTCAGCTGTTTGCCGTCTCTTGTCAGGAATGTAGCCTTTCCTTCCTCATACTTGTCAGGATCGGCAATCCAGAGGCCATCACCTGTCTCAGGATCAACACCATACCACTGGCGAAGCCAGAAAGCATACATGCTCTTGCCTTCCAACCACTTCTTAGAACCAGTCACATAGCCGTCCTTCATAGTGTCAGGAAGCTTTGTCAACTCATTCTTCAGGAAGGTAATGTTGGCACCAATACTGAGACCGTAATCCTTCTGCTTCAGGATCTTATAGTCAAGGTCGATCTCAACACCCGAGTTGGTAACCTTACCTACGTTCTGAATAACAGATGGTACACCAGTAGACAACGGCTGTGATACATCGAACAGCAGATCCTTAGAAGCCTTGCGGAAGTATTCAATCGTACCAGTCAGACGATCAAACAGTCCAAATTCAATGGCGAAGTCTGTCGAAACCTGAGTTTCCCACTTCAAATCAGGATTAGCAACCACAGTGAAGTAAGCACCTGCCTCATTGTAGTTCTTATAACCTGTGTAGTAGAGTGTCTGATAGGGATAGTAGTCTGCATAACCGTCGCTATCGAGAATACCATCATTACCTGTCTCACCATACGAAGCACGAACCTTCAGATTGTCAATCCACTTAATTTCCTTCATGAAGTTTTCCTCACTGATACGCCAGCTGGCACCAAACGACCAGAAGTTACCCCAACGATTATCCTTTGAGAATCGCGAGCTACCATCACGACGATAAGAAACTGATGCATAGTACTTATTGGCATAGTCGTAGTTCAGACGGCCAAAGTAACCTTCCTTCTTATAATTATCAGTATAAGAGCTCAAGCTGCTGATGTTGACAAAGTTACCAAACTCATAGAGGTCCTTCATTGTTTCCTCAGTCTTCATACCATATACATACTCATACTTGTATGAATAGTTCTCATGACCAACCATCGCTTCAAGATGATGATCGCCAAATGCCTTCGTATAGTTAATCAGCTGGTTGAAAGTCTGAGTTGTAGTACGGGTGGAGGTAATATTCAGACGACCAGGTCCGGCTGTACCATCACCCACGTATGGGTTCTCATACACTTTCTGACGATAATCAGAGTTGTTAATCGAATAGTTGGCTGTAATGTCAAGTCCTTCCAACGGTGTAATCGTCACGTAAGTGCGACCTGTATAAGCATTTCTTGTATACTCACGTGAGTTAAGCTCCGTTTCAGCAATAGCATCACGACCAGGAGACGACAGACGGTCGCCATCGTAGTCATAAACATACTTAGAAGGATCTGAAGTAATATTACCTTCTGCATCCAAATAAGCACCTGTTGCCAGGTCGTGCTTATGAATAGGATAGATAGGAGCCATACCACGAATGTAGCGAGTCAAGTTAGAATATGAGCTTGAGCTACCTGCTGTAGAAGTCGAATAGTTCGAGATGGTGCGGTTTAAACCAACATTCAATCCACTCTTGAACCACTTGGTGGGATAGACATTATAGTTAAGACGACCTGTATAGCGCTCGAAGTCGGTCTTAATCATATAACCATCATCGTTCAGATAACCTATAGAAGCATAAGTATCACTCTTATCAGTCTTCGTGTTGTAACTCAGGTTGTACTCTTGACGATAGCCGGTCTTGAAAGCAGCATCTTCCCAATCAAGATCTTCACCCCACTTCAACTGGTTAGCAGAAGGATTCAGTTTACCGTCTGTTCCAACAATCGCATCATCAGCAACACCCTTGAATGCATTGTAGCCACGCAGAGTATTACCCAGATTGCTTGTAGCCAGCTGGCGAGCCTCCTCATCAGACTTACCTGTTGAGACGTACGCATTCTTCAGCATCTGCCACTGCAGTGTGTAGTAGTCGCGGATACCGACCTTGGCATAGTCCTTATAAGCACGATTCGACCAACCTTGCTTGATGTCAAGCGAAATGCCTGTACCACCAGAGGTCTTACCCTTCTTTGTCGTAATCAAGATTACACCATTACCGGCACTTGAACCATAAAGAGAGGTTGATGCAGCATCCTTCAGAACTGTCATCGACTCAATGTCGGATGGGTTCAGGTCACTGATACTACCATTATAGATAGCACCGTCAACCACATAAAGAGGAGCACTTGAAGCATTTACAGAACCGAAACCACGAATACGAATACTGGGAGCATCACCTGGCTGACCTGTAGAGGAGGTCACCTGAATACCAGTTGCATTACCCTCAAGGGCCGATGCCACGTTCGTAATCGGACGTTTCTCGATACTTTGGCTTCCTACTGTAGATGCAGAACCTGTGAACGATGATTTCTTCGCAGTACCGTATGCCACTACGATGACTTCATCAAGGTTCTGAGCATCATTGCGGAGCTGGATGCGGAGGGGCTTGCTCGAAACGGCAACCTCCAGAGGCTCCATACCCACATAGGTGATTCGCAACGTGTTCTTCCCTGCAGGCACCTGAAGGTTGAACTGTCCATTCACGTCGGTAATGGTACCGATGTTCGTAGCACCTACCACCTGGATGCTTGCGCCGATAATCGGCTCATTGTCCTCGTAGGTCACGACGGTACCCCTTACCGTTGTTTGCGCCAGTGCTATTCCTACAAACAGGAACAGGCTGGTCAAAAGCATACTGAGTCTTTTCATCATAAATTAGTTAAATTAATTAAAATATAGTCATATTTCCATCTTATATCCGTATTTATATGCAAAGAACGGACGTTTGTCGCCAGCACACCTCCCGCCCGGAGGTGTCACAAATTCATGCGTTAGAAATGATTCTGAGTGCAAAGATAATGAAATAATGCATAAAAAACAAATAATTTAGCCAAAAAGTGCTTTTTTACCTATAATTTTTATAAAATTAGCACCATTGTCAGTCATTCTTGAGCGATTTTAGTATCTCTCTGTTGGCCTTACTGAGCCTGTCGTCGTTGATTTCCTTGATATAGGTGAGCGTATTCTGCGGATTGGCATGTCCGAGGGCTTTTGAGATGACGGGTAAATCGACATTATTGCTGAAAGCGACACTGGCCCAGCTGTGCCGACTGACATAGGAAGTAAGTCGGCGACTGATACCGGCTCTGAAGGCTATCTGCTTCAGTGCACGGTTGTAGCGGTTTAGCTTCAGCAGGTATTCGTCGTAGGCCTTCTGGGGGTTGTCGGTACTTAAGAGCGGGAATACATAGTCGCGTTCAGAGTCTTCATACCTATTTATAATCTCCTGCATGCAGGGTTCGATGGTGATGACGATGCGCTGACCCGTCTTGTGGCGATGATAGACGATTTATCCCTCGCCTATCTGCTTTTTCCTGAGGAATGCCATATCGACGAAAGGCATGCCCAGGCTATAGAAGCTGAATAGGAACAGATCGCGGACAAGGTAGAGGAATGTGCCCCTTGGCAGTTGCAGCTTCCGCAGGCGGGAGATTTCGGCCTCGGTAATGGCACGCTTGTCGGTCTTGCAGCGTCCGGTGAACACCTGCGAGAAGCTGTCTTTTGCCTCTTCGCTGCAGAGGTGGGCCGACAAAGAGCGCAGAGAGCGCATGTAGCAGGACACCGTGTTAGGGCTGACGTCCCGCTGTCGCAGCCATCGCTCGTATTCTTTCAGCAGTTCGCCACTCAGTTCCGCCGTCGTGATGTCTCTGCCCAAGAAGCAGCGGAGTGAGCGCAGTGCCGTGCGATAGTTCTCGACAGTCGAACGGCTCAGTGCGGCAGTCCGCGTCGCTACTTCCTGTTCTGCCAGTTCAAAGAAATCAGTTAGTTTTTTCGTTTTTTGTTCTTTTCCCGCTTTATCCGACTTTGCAAAGGATATGCGGAAATTAAAGTTAATCTTAATCATTTGTCTAAGTTGTTTATTCTTTAGGTTGGTCGCCACAAAGATACTTCTTTTCTTCGATAAGTTGACACCTCCGGGCGGGAGGTGTGCGAGGATTAATAATTATTTAACTATATTACTAATTTAATTAATGTTTTTATGAAGAAAAGACTCAGTATGATTCTAACCAGTCTGTTCCTGTTTGTAGGAATAGCACTGGCTCAGACAACGGTCAGAGGTACCGTCGTGACCTACGAGGACAATGAGCCGATTATCGGCGCAAGCATCCAGGTGGTAGGTGCTACGAACATCGGTACCATTACCGACGTGAATGGACAGTTCAACCTTCAGGTACCTGCAGGGAAGAACACGTTGCGAATCACCTATGTGGGTATGGAGCCCCTGGAGGTTGCCGTATCAAACAAGCCCCTCCGTATCCAGCTCCGCAACGATGCCAACGACCTCGACGAGGTGGTGGTGGTAGCCTACGGTACACAGAAGAAGACCTCGCTGACTGGTGCCATCCAGGAGGTGAAGGCCGAGGCCATCGAGCTTCGTCCTACTTCATCCGTTGCTTCAGCCCTTGAGGGAACAGTGACGGGTGTACAGGTGAACAGCACCTATGGACAGCCTGGTGACGACCCCATCATCCGTATCCGTGGTATCGGAACAGTCAATGGTGACTCCAACCCGCTTTACATTGTCGACGGTGTGCCCTACGGTGGTAACATCAGCGACTTGAACCCACAGGATATCGAGTCGATGTCAGTGCTGAAGGATGCTGCCTCGGCAGCCCTCTATGGTAACCGTGCTTCCAATGGTGTCGTCCTGATTACCACCAAGAAAGGAAAGCAGGGTAAACTGAATGTCACGCTCGACATCAAGCAGGGTACCTATAGCCGTGGTATCCCTGAGTACGACCGTCTGGATGCCCGCGAGTGGATGGAGGCCCAGTGGCTGGTATTGCGCAACACTCAGATGAATGCCGGTGCCAGTCTCGCTGAGGCTAATGACTATACCAACAAGAACCTGATCACAGACCGTCTGTGGCTGAACATCTGGAACCAGCCCGACGATGCCCTCTTCGACAGTAATGGTAAGCTCCTGAGCAGTGTTCAGATGAAGGGCACTTATGGCGAGGACCTCGACTGGTTCGACCAGGCCACGCGCCATGGCTATCGTCAGGAGTACAACTTCAGCGCCAACGGTGCCAACGACAAGGCCGACTACATGTTCTCTCTCGGCTATCTCGACGAGGACGGCTATCAGTATGGCTCAGGCTTCGACCGTCTCTCTGGTCGTGCCGTGGTGAATATCCAGCCCAAGAAGTGGTTCAAGGCAGGACTGAACATCTCGGGTACTCACCAGAAGATCACCGCCAACTACAGTGACTCGAATAATGCATTCAAGAACCTCTTCATGTATGCCCGTAACATCTCGCCCATCTACCCCGTTCATCTGCACGATATCAACACAGGACAATATATATTGGATGCCAACGGCGAGAAGCAGTTCGACGGTGGTTCATACGTGGATTCCAACGGTGACATCATCTACACCCGTAACCAGTATCCCGACCGTCACATCATCTGGGAAAACGATGCCGACGACAAGCAGAACATCCGTAACACGATGAACGCTACCGCCTACGCCGACTTTATCCTGCCATACAACTTCACCTTTACGGTAAAGGGCAACCTGAACACCCGCAGCCAGACAGAGAACGAGTACAACTCGGCACAGATCGGCGACGGTAAGGGTAACAACGGCCGTGGCAAGCGCGAGGAGTATCGCTACAAGAACTACACCTTCCAGCAGCAGCTGCACTGGAGCCACGAGTATGGCGTACACTCTGTCGACGCCTTGATCGGTCATGAGAACTTCCACAACGAGTACAACTACCTGTATGGCTACAAGACCAACCAGGTGTTTGAGGGAAAAAACAACCTGCGCAACTTCACCGACATCACCAGCCTCTACGACTACAACGTGGAGTATGCCACCGAGTCGTATCTTGGTCGTGTACGCTATGGCTACGACAACCGCTACAATGCTGAGGCCAGCTTCCGTCGCGACGGTTCCTCACGCTTCTCGAAGGATGCCCGCTGGGGTAACTTCTGGAGCATCGGTGCCAACTGGGTGATCTCTAACGAGCAGTTCATGAAGAAGTACGACTGGGTGAACTACCTGAAGCTGCGTGTCGACTATGGTGAGGTAGGTAACGATGCCGGCTCTGGCTACTATGGCTACATGGCCCTCTACACGGCCACACAGAATGCCAATTCAGGTGCCTACTACCTCTCTCAGTTGCCTAACGATGAGCTGAAGTGGGAGACCGGACAGTCTTGGGGTATCGGTATCGACGGTCGTCTGTTCAACCGTCTGAACTTCAGCATCGAGTACTTCGACAAGCGCAACAAGGACCTGCTCTTCGATGTCTACAACCCGCTGTCAGCCGGTGCCACCAGCACAAGCGATGCCGAGTCGGTGATTACGAAGAACCTGGGAACCATCTCCAACCATGGTTGGGAGTTCTCTGCTGATGTGGATGTATTCAAGAACCGCGACTGGCGCGTCAACGTTGGCGCAAATATTACGTTCCTGACCAATAAGGTGACCAAGCTGCCCGAGCAGAACAAGGACGGTATCGTAGACGGCTCTCACAAGATTGTGGAGGGCAAGGACCGCTATGCATGGTACACCTACACATGGGAGGGTATCAACACTGCCAACGGCTACTCGCTCTATAAGTTCAACGACGAGGACTACTATGTATCAGTAGATGCCAACGGTGATGCCATTAAAACTACCGATGATAACGGCAACTTACTTCCAGAGTTCGAGGGCAAGACTGCTATCACAGGCACAAACCTGCAGGCTATCGTCTATATCGATGGTAAGCCCTATTCCTACCTGGCCACTTACGGCAAGCGCGAGTTCCACAGCACTTCCATCCCGAAGGCCTACGGTAGCTTCAACTTCAACGTCAGCTGGAAGGGGCTCACCCTGGCTACCCTGTTCACCTATCAGCTGGGTGGCAAGGTGATGGAGAGCAACTATGCCGGACTGATGTCGGCCAGCGGCACACCGTACGCCCTGCACAAGGACGTGATGAAGGGCTGGGTGCCTGAGCAAGCTACTGCTACCGATGCCATCGATCCTAACGGCACTCCGCTGTTAGGCAACGGTCTGGCACTGCCAAACGGTACGACCCTCGACCTGAACACCACCTCTTCGCGCTGGCTCGTCGATGCAAGCTACCTCGTGCTGAAGAACCTCAACCTGACCTACCAGCTGCCGAAGTCGCTCGTTCGCAAGGCCGACCTCGACGGCTGCGACCGCGTGCTGCGCCAGCACATCAGCGAGGCCATA
>ERZ842401.5416-NODE-5416-length-14176-cov-3.443241_pt1 | contig 14176 bp, 11 predicted proteins | sample MGYA00521270_ERZ842401 | MGnify/ENA primary metagenome ERZ842401 (study PRJEB31892, sample SAMEA3878208) | bioreactor metagenome | biome: Moose rumen | place: Sweden | collected 2011-10 | study: EMG produced TPA metagenomics assembly of the PRJEB12797 data set... | reverse complement strand
ATTTCCGAGCGCATGGCTCGATGAGCTTTTACACAAAAACGATATCGTTTCCGTCATTTCGGAGTATGTCGATCTGAAGCCGAAGGGCAGAAAGCTTTGGGCGTGCTGCCCTCTGCACGGTGAAAAAACGCCGTCGTTCTCCGTATCGCCGGACAAGCAGCTCTTTTACTGCTTCGGCTGTCATGCAGGCGGGACCGTGATCCAGTTTGTTATGGACATGGAGCGGCTGACGTTCTATGAGGCGGTCCAGCAGCTTGCAAACCGCGTGAACATGGAGCTTCCGAACGAGATCAACGACCGCGAGATGCAGCGGCAGCGCGCGTATAAGAAGCGTATGATCGAGGCGAACACAGAAGCGGCGCGATATTATGCAAAATGTTTTCTCGATCCCGTGACGGGCAAGGAGGCGCAGACGTATGCTGCAAGGCGTGGGCTGAACGCAGACATCGTGACAAGATTCGGCATCGGCTACGCGCCGGACACGTGGGATTCGCTTTTGAAGCTCTTAAAGGGAAAGGGCTATTCCGAACAGGAGCTTGTCGACGCAGGCCTTTTGGTGCATAATACGGAACGCGGCCCGGTCTATGATGCGTTTCGCGGCCGGCTGATCTTCCCGATCCTCGGCGTAAACGGACAGGTGCTCGGCTTCGGCGCGCGCGTGATGGGCGACGAAAAGCCGAAATACATCAACACGGGCGATACGCCGGTGTATAACAAACGCAACAATCTGTACGGATTGTACCTGCATAAAAACGAAAAGCTCGACGATCTCATTATGGTCGAGGGCTACATGGATGTGATCGGGCTCTATAAGGCCGGCGTAAAGAACGCCGTTGCAAGCCTCGGCACAGCGCTGACGCAGCAGCAGGCGCGGCTTTTGAAGCGATATGTCGAAAAGGTCTATATCGCATACGACGGCGACGCGGCGGGGCAGAACGCCATGGTCCGCGGGCTGGACATCCTGAAAGCCGAAGGCCTTGAGGTACGCGTCATCATATTCCCGGACGATCTCGATCCCGACGAGTACGTGCAGATCTATGGCAAGGAAGGCTTTGACCGATTGAAGGAGAACGCGCTTTCGCTGAACGCATTCAAGCTCGAAGCGATGGCAAGGGGCTATGATCTGAATGATGAAAACGGACGCGAGCGCTACGCAAAGGCCGCATGCGCTTTCGTAGCAAGCTTACAGCCGATTGAGCAGGAGCGCTATTATAAGCAGATCGCGAAAAAGACCGGCTACGCGTTGGAAGCGCTTGAAGCGCAGGGCATGCGCAGCGGCGGCATTCAGACGGGCGAAAGCAAAACCCCGATCCGCGGCGGATTCCGCAGGCGGGTCGAGACCGGAGAGGACCCGCGCGATATCATCGAGCGCACGCTGATCGTGGCTTGTCTGCACGACAAAAGAGCGCTCGGCCACGCGATGGAAGCGCACGCCGAGGAGCTGTTCCGGAACACGGTTTACGAAGCAATGTTTCGCGCTATGGTCGAGCAGGGCAGCGCTTTTTTGCCTGCCAAATACATCGGCGAGCTCGAGGACAAGGATGCGGAAACGGCGTCGGCCGTCCTTCGGGAGGACGACGCGATCGAGAACGCGGTCGAATCGGCAGCCGACTGTATCCGGCGCATGAAGCGCGAAAACGAAGAAGAGGAGATCGCAAAGCTGCAGGCGATCCTGAAGAAACCGGATTTAACGGCGGAGGAACGGAACGCCGTTTTGAAAGAGATCACCGAACGCATACGGGCAAATAAATAAGGAGACGGGACATGGAAGAAACAAAAACCTCGAAGAAGGCAAAAAAGACGAAGCAGGAAGCAGTAACGGAAACGGTCGAAACGGTTGAAACGGCAGAAACGCCGGTTGAACCTGCGGACAAGCCGCAAAAGAAGCGCACATCGAAATCAAAAAAGACCGCGGAGCCCGCGCCCGAAGCGGTCGAAACGGCAGTGGAACCCGCGCCCGAAGCGATCGAAGCGACGGCTGAGCCCGCGCTCGAAGCGGCGGTCGAAGCGATGGTTGAGTCCGAGCCGGAACCGGCCGAAGAGATGGCTGCGACTGCGCCCGAGAAACCGAAAAAGACAGCAAAGAGCCGCAAAAAGGCGGAGCCGAAGCAGGAAGTGCCTGCGGAGGAGCCGGCGGAAGAACCCACACCGGAGCCGGAACCCGCGCCCGAGCCGGAACCCGCGCTCGAGCCGGAACCGGCAGAAGAGCCTGTAACCGCAAAGCTGAAAAAGTCGTCCAAGAGCAAGGCAAAGGAAGAGAAGCGCGCAGAATCCGAAAAGGATGATTCGGAAGCGGAGGGCGAAGACAGCGAGCCGAAGCCAGCCAATGCGGAACAGCGCATTCGTGAGCTCCTGGAAAGCGGCAAGCAGAAGGGCATGCTGACGTTCAACGAGGTCATGGACACGCTGAACGAGATCGGCGTCGACGCCGATCAGATGGATAAGATCTACGGCGAGCTCGAAGAGCTCAACATCGACATCGTCGAGGAGGTCGAGGTCCCGGAGGACATCAACGAGGAGATCGCGCAGATCGAGACCGTGCTTGCCTCCACCGAGGGCATCAACATCGACGACCCGGTGCGTATGTATCTGAAGGAGATCGGCAAGGTCCCGCTTCTGAACGCAAACGAGGAGATCGAGATCGCACAGCGCATGGCGGACGGAGACCTCGACGCAAAGCATCAGCTCGCGGAAGCGAACCTGAGACTCGTCGTTTCGATCGCGAAGCGCTACGTCGGCAGAGGCATGCTGTTCCTCGATCTCATTCAGGAAGGCAACCTCGGTCTTATCAAGGCGGTCGAAAAGTTCGACTATCGCAAGGGCTACAAGTTCTCGACCTACGCGACGTGGTGGATTCGTCAGGCAATCACCCGCGCGATCGCGGACCAGGCGAGAACAATCCGCATCCCGGTGCACATGATCGAGACGATCAACAAGCTGATCCGCGTCAACCGTCAGCTCGTGCAGGAGCTCGGCCGCGATCCGCGTCCGGACGAGATCGCAAAGGAAATGGGCATCTCCGAGGACAAGGTGCGCGAGATCTTGAAGATCGCGCAGGAGCCTGTCTCGCTGGAAACGCCGATCGGCGAAGAGGACGATTCACACTTGGGTGACTTCATCCCGGACGACGACGCGCCCGCGCCAGCGGACGCCGTTGCGGTCGCGCTCTTGAAGGAGCAGCTTGTCGAGGTGCTGAACACGCTGACCCCGCGTGAAGCGAAGGTGCTTCGGCTCCGTTACGGTCTCGACGATGGCAAGGCGAGAACGCTCGAAGAGGTCGGCAAGGAGTTCAACGTCACGCGTGAGCGCATCCGCCAGATTGAAGCAAAGGCACTGCGCAAGCTCCGTCACCCGTCCAGAAGCAAAAAACTCAAGGATTTCCTTGAATGATTCGGAGAAGCATCATGGATCAAGAGAAGAACATCATTCTGACCGGCGACCGCCCGACCGGCAGACTGCATCTCGGACACTACGTCGGCTCTTTAAAGCGGCGCGTTGAGCTGCAGAATTCCGGAAAGTTCGATCAGATCAACATTTTGGTCGCCGACGATCAGGCGTTGACGGACAACGCCGACAATCCCGCAAAGATTCGCGACAACATCATTCAGGTTGCGCTGGATTACCTGTCGGTCGGCATTGATCCCGATAAATCGACGATCTGCATTCAGTCCGCGCTGCCCGCGCTGCATGCGCTGACGTTCTATTACATGAACCTCGTGACGACCGCAAGACTTTCGAGAAATCCTACGGTCAAGGCGGAAATTCAGATGCGCGGCTTTGCGGACGAGGGCCTTCCCGCGGGCTTTTTCAGCTATCCGGTGTCGCAGGCGGCGGATATTACGGCGTTCAATGCGAATGTCGTTCCGGTTGGCGAGGATCAGCTCCCGATGATCGAGCAGACGCGTGAGATCGTCGAAAAGTTCAACCGCATCTACGGCGAAACGCTTGTGTTTCCGAAGGCGATGATCCCCGAAAACGAGACGCAGCGCAGGCTTCCCGGCGTCGACGGCAAGGCGAAGATGTCGAAATCGCTCGGCAACTGCATCTATCTGTCCGACGACGCGAAGACGGTCAAGAAGCAGATCAACGGCAAGATGTTCACGGACCCGCTGCATCTTCGCATCGAGGACCCCGGTCACATCGAGGGCAACGTTGTGTTCACGTATCTCGACGCATTCGCGAGCGACGCGCACTTTGCGGAATTTTTGCCAGAGTACGCGAATCTCGACGAGATGAAGGCGCACTATATGCGTGGTGGGCTTGGGGACGGCACATGCAAGAAGTTTCTTATCAACGTGCTTGAGGAAACGCTCGCACCCATCCGTGCCGAGCGTGCAAAGTGGGAAGCGGATATCGGCGCGGTCTATGATGTGCTGTATGAGGGCACGAAGCAGGCGGTCGAACGCACGAACGAGACGCTGGCGCGCGTACGCGCCGCGATGCGCATCGACTACTTCAAGGATCGCTCGATCGTCAAAGATTGGGAAGCACTCCTGAAGGCTTCGAAACAGTAATGAAAACCGTGTTATTGATCGGCGCAGGCGGGGGAATGGGCTCCGCCTGCGCCCGTATGTTTACAGAGCAGGGCGATCGCGTTTTCGGCATCGACCGGCCCGGCATGGAGCTGCATGATGGCGTCGTCCCGCTGTTTGCAGACCTGACCGATCCGGAACAGGTAAACGCTGCGTATGAGTCCGTGAAAGAGCAGACCGACACGATCGACGCGATCGTTTATGCGGCGGGGATCTACGAAGCGGATTCGCTCGTCGAGATCGACGAAGCAAGGATGCGCCGTATCTTTGAAATCAACGTGTTCGGCGCGTACCGCGTGATCAAAACGTTTCTGCCGTTGATGCAGGCGGGGTCTCGCATCGTGCTCATCACCAGCGAGCTTGCCGATCTCGACCCGCTGCCGTTTACGGGACTGTACGGGATCACGAAGGGCACGCTCGACCGATACGCGTTTTCGCTTGCGATGGAGCTGCAAATGCTCGGTATGCGCGTTTCTGTGATACGTCCCGGCGCGGTCAAAACGCCGCTTCTTTCCGGATCGGTAAAAAGCATTACGGCGTTTACCGCGAAAACGAAGCTGTATCCGGACGTTGCGGAAAAGTTCCTTCGCGTGACGAACGCGGTCGAAGCAAAGGCGGTACCGCCGGAAGCAGTTGCAAACAAGGTCCGAAAGGCGCTTAAAGCGAAGCATCCGCGCTTTGCGTACAGCCTGAACCGGAATCCGCTTCTGCGCCTGTACAGGATCCTTCCGAAACGGCTGAAGCTGTATTGTATCAGGGTATTTCTTAAATCAAAGAAAGCAGGGAAATGAAATCCCTGCTTTCAGCTTGTCAAAAAACCTTTTGACAAGCTGAGCAGGCTGTTGGGAAGGGTGGCAGAATTCGTGTTTTCACGATGGAGCTATACTAAAGTATGCGACTGAGTGAAAACACGGATAATTTGCGACGAAATAATAGAAAGAAAGGGCATTTTTCTGCCCTTTCATCCTGCAAGTATTCATTTGAAGCATATCGTCGCAAACGGTCTGACCCCTTTTACGACAGCCTGAAAGCAGGGAAATGAAATCCCTGCTTTCTATTTGTTTCCTGTTATTCCAGCACGATTGCGCCGTCGCCGGTGACGTTCAGCGCGCTCTCATAGAACGTCTTTGCCGTACGGACCATATAGTCCGTATCTTTGACGCCGCCGGTTTCGACTGCGGAGTGCATCGCAAGCTGCGCAAGGCCGATGTCGACGGTTTTCAGAGACACGCGCGTATTGCTGATGCTGCCGAGCGTTCCGCCGCCTGCGATATCGCTGCGGTTTGAAAAATGCTGCACCGGAACGTTGGCTCGATTGCAGATTTCCGCAAAGAGTGCCTCGGAGAGGGCGTCTGTCGCATAGCGCTGGTTCGCGTTGTGCTTGATGACGACGCCGCCGTTCAGATGCGGCGCGTTCTTGGCGTCGGAGAGCTCCGGATGATTCGGGTGCAGGGCATGTCCGTTGTCGCACGAAAGCATCAGCGAGGACGGCAGCAACTCGGAAAGCGTACGTCCGTAATGCGCTGCTACACGGGTAAGAACGTCGAAGAGGAACGTGCTTGCCGCGCCCTGTTTCGTTTCGCTGCCGACCTCTTCGTTGTCAAACAGCGCATAGACCGGGATCGCTTTCGGCTGATCCATCTCCAAAAGCGCGGCAAGCGTCGTATAGGCGCACTGCAGGTCGTCGATGCGCGGCGCGCAGAAGAACGCGTCGTCTGCGCCGAACACGGAGCCGCGCGTGCGATTGATGACGAACAGGTCCATGGAAACGATCGCATCCGGCTCCACGTTAAGCTCCTTTGCAACGAGCGCTTTGATTTGCCCCGGCTCCTTGGAATTCGAGACGAGCGGGAGCGAGTCGACGGCCTTATTGTACTTATAGCCGTTGTTGATCTCACGGTTGAAATGGATGCAGACGTTCGGAATCAGGCAAAGATCGCGGTCGAATGTCACGACGCGCGTATCAAACGCAGCGCCGTTTTTGACGATTGCGCGGCCGGCAAGGGAGAGGGGACGGTCGAACCAGCTCGAAACGATCATTCCGCCGTAGCCCTCGGTATTCAGCTTCAGATACCGGTCGAACATGATCACTTCGCTGTCCGTCTTCAGCTTGAAGCACGGGGAATCGCTGTGGCTTGCTGCGATCATAAAGCCGGGCTGCGGGTTTTCCGGCGCGACAAAAGCGATCAGCGACGAGCCGTTGCGCGTCACATAATAGCGCCCGCCGGGAACGAGCTTCCATTCCGCCTGAAATTGCAGACGGGAAAAGCCCTTTGCTTCCAGCATGGACTGCGCCGTTTGAACGGCTGCGAAGCTGACGGGGGAGCGCTCGATAAAATCGAGCAATGCGTTGGTGCGATCGAGATCGGACTGGTTCATACTTACCTCCTGACGGTTGTGGATTGTATCGGTTGATGCTGCGCGTTCGCAGCATGTTTGCGTTTCGGATGCGTTGCGGCGATCTGAATCAGAATGGCGGATGCGATGCAGAGCAGCGGAAGGATCAGATCGGCGATCAGAAACAGGGTTTCACGGCTGCTGTCAGAGTCATCGGAAAGCGCGCGGCCGATGGTTACGACGGAAAAATCTTGCTCGCGCATCGCCTGTTCGAGGTACAGATCCTTTTCGTCGATCGCGACCGTGTCGTATTCCTCCGAAGCGATCGCAGACGACGCTTGACCGGCCTTTGCGGTGCAGATCAGGAAGAACGCAAGATAAAGAATCGCAAGGGCAAGCGCCGTATGTGCAAAGATGATCGTAGCAATGCGAATGGATTTTCTCATGGGTTCGCCTCCTTTACGGATCGACGACAGCGAGGATATCGCTGTGCGTGCGATCGTTATGTCCGAAAACCGTCTTATTCCAGACCATGCTGGAGGACCCGCCGCCATCCAGATTATAGGCGGCGGCAAACCCGAGCTGTTCGCAGAGCTCGGACAGCTCCGCAAGCGTCATGCCGGGGGACTTGCCGTTGCCGCGGCTTCTGCCGTTATAGTCGATCATTTCGCGCGTGCCGAGCACGACGATCAGCGCGTAATGGCCGGGTTCGTAATATCCGAGCGCGGTGCGCGGGTTCGCCTTGGAAAGCGAAGAATTGAATTTCTGCTTTGCCGTTCCGTCGTCGTTCAGAAGCTTCGGCCCGAAGTAGAACGCCTGAACGGGATATTTCGCGATGATCTCATCGTAATTGATGCGGTCAAGGACACAGTCGTAAACGCCCATTGTGCCGTCATGGTACAGTACGCAAAGATCGCGTGAGAAGCGCGTTTGCTTTTTGCCGCCCTCCGGGTAAAGCTGCGAGCCGTTCCGGATGACGATGCCGTCTTCGATCTTGCCGGAATTGAAGTTATCCCCGTTGGTTGCGACGATGGCGTTGATGCGGGAGGCGTACTTCTGCGTTTTCACATTGTTTTTGAACGACGCGCTGTATTCCGCTTTGAAGCAATCGAGATTGCGCACGTAGATATCGGCGAGCTGGTATTCGAGCTTGCCCTTTTGGTAATGGTAGATATCAACGGCCGCATTCCGCCCGCTGTACGAATACATCAGCGCCTTTTCGGTCCCGTCGGCAAGCGTTTCCACGATGTTCGACTTGTCATAGACGTGCTCGACCGGCGGATCCGAGAACTTCTCGGGGAACTTGCTTTCCAAAGGAACGTCGGTTACGGGTGCGGGCGACGCGTTCGGCGAAGCGGATGCCTCGGAAACGGGATCGGGCGAGGGCGTGCCGTCGGGCACGGCGGCCGGCGTTTGGCCGGGCGCAAGCGATTCTTCAGGCATATCCGGCGAATTCGGCGCAGGCGTCTCGCGCGCAGGCGAAGGCGACGGCGTTACGACCGGCGTCGGGAGCTGAAACTCTTCGATCGTGTTGGACTCGACGAACGAATTGGTGCAGGTACGAAGATACAGCGTCATCGCAAGCGCACAGAACAGAACGAGATCGCAGAGAATGATCAGAAGCAGACGATTCTTGTTGAAAGGCCGCTTTTTAAACGCGCCGTCGACGAACAGCAGATCGTACAGAAGAACGGAAAGGATCACAAGGATCGGGATTGCAATGGGAAGCCACGGAAGGTTCGTGAAAATGAATTTATGCGGGTTATACTGATCCAGAATATGGAACAGGATATAGACCGCGGAAAGAACAAGTCCGAGGTTCAGAAAAACCGCCGCGATGACATGAATCACCGTTTGAGCGGCTTTGGGCAGCATAGATCGTTTTGTTGACATATATCACTCCGATTATGATTGCTTTGTTGCTTTTCCTGCGTTCCGGAAAACGAACGTGCGCTGCAGCAGGTAGGAGATCGGGTACATAATAATCTGCACGGGAATGTAGATAATCCACTTGCTGCCTTCCCCGAGAAGCGCAACCGCAAGAATGCTGATTGCATACTGGATTGCGAAAATCGTCGCGACCAGGAGCGCATATTTCGGGAAGCTCATCCTGGAATGCGCTCCGCCGAATACGAGATACCGGTTCAGGAAATAATTGCAGGTTGAAGAGACGACGCGTGCCAGCGCCTCGCTGATCAGGATCTGAAAATGATGATCGGCCATATACCGGGAACAGACCGTCAGCGTGACGTAATAGATCAGCGCGTCGACCAGAAAGCTGAGCAGGGATGCGCCGAGGAAGCGAAGGAACGACGTCCCGAGCAGCAGTACCTTATAGATGCGGAACGAGTCCTTTACCGCATGGAAATGCGAGGATTTGTTTTCCTCGATATAGACGGTGTCGATCCATTCCTCGACGATGTCGATCCGGTTTTTGGTGCAGTAAATGAGCTGATTGATCTCATATTCATAACGGTCGCCCTTCAGATTCAGCATCTCCGGAATCCGGGAAGCGGAAAATGCACGAAGCCCGGTTTGCGTGTCATAGACGCGAACGCCGGTGCAGAAGCGGAAGACGGCGCGCGTGATCGCATTTCCGGCACGGCTTTTAAAGGGAACGTTGCCGGTAAATTTGCGCGAGCCGAGAACGAGCGCGTCCGGCCGTTCGGTAAGCTTGTGCGCAATACGAACCGCATCCGAAACGAGATGCTGTCCGTCCGCGTCGACGGTCATGACGGATTCGTCAGAGGAGAAATGTTCGGCAATATAGGCAAACGCGGTTTTCATAGCGGCGCCTTTGCCCTTGTTTCTTTCATGCTCAAGCAGCGTAACGCGGGCATATGAACGAACGGCGTCAAAAACCGGGCGGCACGCATCACTGCTGCCGTCGTTGACGACAACGATCGAATAGTCCGTCTGCTCGGTAAAATCCTTTAATACGCCGAGAAGCTTGTCGTCCGGTTCATATGCGGGGATGACAACGATCATGAAGAAACCTCCAAATTTACTCATTATGCATTATAACATATTTTTGAGGAATTTAAAGCATTTTTTTCCATCACCACCGGATTATTTTTACAGCATTGCCGATATACATACAGTATAGCCTGCAAATGCGTTGTTTTTGTAAAATGTTCGTAACGATTCTGCGTTTCCGTAGCATTTTCAGAAAAAGAAGAGTAAAATAAAATCAAATCACCGAAAGGTTCTGATACATATGGATAAAAAAAGAAGAATCATCCTGTTTGCGGCAATCGCCGGATGCGCGGTTCTTCTCGGCGTAATTGCAGCGTTGATTTTCAGTTCGCTCGGAACAGGAGACTCGTTCCGGAACGGAGGCTCCTGCTGTGCAGGCAGCCATGAACCGGGGAAAAACGTTGAGCAGGACGGCGAAGCTTCGGAAGCGCCGATTCTGATCGAGACGAGCGTGCCCGCTGCGACGCCGGATCAGGCCGACGGTTCGCTGCCGCCCATGGAAACGGCAACACCGGAGCCCACGGAGGTCCCGGTCGATCCGTACGAAGAGCTCATGGAGCAGGCGGATACGTCCATGATGAAGGATATCGTCAACATCCTTCTGATCGGCGTCGATTATTCAACCGAGCGCGAGGCGTGGAAGGGCAAGGATTTCCACTCCGACGCGATGATCGTTCTTGCGGTCAATTTTGACGAAAACCGTGCCGATCTGATTTCGCTTCCGCGCGATACGTATGCCAGCATTCCGGGCGTAAAGGGCATTTACAAGCTTAACGCCTCGCTGAACTGCGGCGGCGGTCTCTACAACAAGGACGGCAGCGTCAATCCGAAGGGCCTTGAAAAGGTTTGCGAGGCTGCTGAGTGGATGCTCGGCGGCATCGACGTGGACTATTACTATGCGGTCACCATGACGTCCCTAAAGGAGCTTGTCGATCTTTGCGGCGGCCTCGAATACGATATGGATATCGAATTCTGGATGGGCGATAAGGGCGAACGTCACTACTATAAAGGCTTGCAGCATATCGACGGGCAGGGATTTTTGGATTACTGCCGCGTCAGAAAGGCCGAGAACGGTCTGTCTTCGAGTCAGACGACAGATAAAAACCGTGTGGATCGGCAGAAGAAGATGCTGATTGCGCTCTTTAAGCAGATGAAGATGGATCGCCTTATCACAAAGATCCCGCAGCTCATCGAAACGTTCGACGGCGAGCTGTTCACCAACTGCACGCCTGCGCAAACGGCGGCTCTTGCGGCGTTTGCGTACAATCTGGATCCTGCAAACATCAATATGTATTCGATGAGCGGCAGCATGGCTTCCCTGTTCCAGTGGAATTTCTGCTTCACAGATCAGTCGAACCGCGTGCAGATTATCAAGGACGTGTATGGCGTCAGCGTGAAAACATACAAACAATACACGCTTGCATACGGTAGGTATCGCTGGTGCGACATGCTGTATGACCATTACACGGGATTGCTGAAGCCGCTGACCAAGTACGTGCAGGAACTGATTGATGAGGACGACAAGCTGCCGGAATTCCCGCCGACGCCGGAGCCTTCCGAGGAGCCGACCGATGCGCCGACCGAGGGACCGACCGAGCAGCCGACCGAGCAACCGACGCCTGCGGCTGCCGATCCGACGCCGGAACCGACGCCGTCGCCGACGCCCGACCCGACGCCGGAAACAACGGACGCAGGGGAAGACGGCAACGCCGTGGGATCGAATTCCGCAAGGAGAGGCATCCATTACGAAACAACGGACGTTGAAACGCGAAAGTATACGCAGGAGCAGCGCGAGCAGTTTGAAAAGTACAAGACCTGCATCGAAGAGCTTGAGGAGCTGCATACGGAAGCGGATAAGGAAGCGAAGAAATTCACACAGGGCAAGGGCAACGATCTGAGCGCTGTCGGGCAAAAATACCTGAAGAAGCTCGAGGAAGTGCAGAAGCTTGCGATCGAGCTTGCCAAGACCTTCGGATACAATAAGGTCAAGGACTTCACCGTTGCCTTCGGGCCGTCCGCAACATACAGAGGGTATTCCGCGTGGGCGATCAATTACTTTGACGATAAAAAATTCAATCAGGTTAAGGTCGACTTCAACTGATCGGGGAAGGGATACGGAAATGGATTTGAAGAAGGATTTCGGGCTATTGAATACGCAGACGGACCCGCGCTTCGGCGACCGTAAGTACGGTCGGTTCGGGACCGTGGCAAAGAACGGATGCGGCATGATCGCGCTGTATAACGTGCAGCGCGCGGCCGATGCGTCGACGCAGTTCGATCCTTTTTATGAGGCGAGAAAGCCGATTAAAACGAATTTCTTCGGGTTGCTGGGCACACGACCGTCCTCCGTTGCGAAAACATTGAAGAGCAGGGGATTTTCGGTTAAGAAGATTCGTCCGAAGGCCGCGAAGGACGCAAAGCCGTATGACGCCGTCATCGTTCTTTACTGGCGCTTTTTCGGCGCGCATTACGTTGCCGGCATCGGAAACGGAGACGGTACGTATACACTCTATAATCAATTCACAAAGCCGTACCCGATGAAGCTCGACGCATTTTTAGAGCATCTCAAGAAGGGAAAGCAGCATCCGTACCGGATCTGGGGCGTCGGATTCCCGGAAAAAAAGAGCATAACGGAAGAATAATGAGACAATAAAAACAGGCTGCGTTAACAGCCTGTTTTGTCGTTTTCAGGACTCTTTGCGTTCGTGCAGGGCATCATCCAGCTTGTTTTGCGCGTTCATCAACAAAACGACGGAGATCAGGCTCAGGCAAGAAGCAAGCAGAATGGCGGCGGGAACGAAGGTGGAGCCCTCGTTTCCGAACCAGATGACGAGGGAGTAGATGACGGTCAGAATCGAGACGAATACCGATACCGTAATCGGGAGATTCCGTCTGCGTCGGGGAAGCGGAATCAGACAGAAGACCGGAGGAAACACGGTGATCAGGACGAGCAGGACGGAGCAGATTTGCTCAATCGCGCCGTTCTTCCCGAGAAAGTTCCGGTAGACCGTGAAGTTATACCCCGGAAGGTACGTATAGCGGAACCCGAACAGCACGAATTCCAAAACGGCAAAGAAGACAACCAGCTCGCGCAGAATCAGGATCCGCCTGTCAAGACGGCGGATTGCATGCAGCTCTGCTTCACCGTAACCGGCCGAGCGCGTCTGCGGCTTCCATACGTAACGGGGCGTCTCCTTCAGAGCACTTTGCGTCAGAAGCGGTTCCTTTGAAGCGACGGCGCGTTTTGCGCCGCAGACGATACAGGTTGATGCGTCTGCATCATTTTCCGCTTCACAGAATTTACAAGTCCATTTGTTCATGATGATTCTCTTTTGTCCCTCTGTAATCAATCTTTTTTATCAGAACCGCGCAGAAGGCGGATCATATCGCCGGGGTTCTCAGCCTTGAAAACGGCGTTTCCGGCAACGAGCACATCCGCGCCGGCTTCGATGCATTGCTTTGCCGTTTCCGGGTTGACGCCCCCGTCGATCTCGATCAGCGTATCAAGGCCGCGTGCGTCGATTTCGGCGCGCAGCGAGCGGATCTTATTCAGCGTTTCCGGAATGAACGACTGCCCGCCGAAACCGGGATTCACGCTCATCAGAAGTACGAGATCGCATTCCGACAGCACGTGTATGCATGCGCTGACCGGCGTCGCGGGGTTCAGCACGACGCCCGCTTTCATCCCAGCCGCATGGATTGCCTGCAGCGCGCGGTGCAGATGCCGCTCCGAGGATTCGACGTGGATCGTCAGCACGTCAGCGCCGGCAGCCGAAAAAGGCGCGATCCAGTCGCTCGGATGCTCCACCATCAGATGCACGTCGATCGGAAGCTTCGTCAGGGGACGCAGCGCCCTGCACATATCCGGACCGAACGTGATGTTCGGCACGAAATTGCCGTCCATAACGTCGAAATGGATCCAGTCGGCCCCGTTCTCGTTCAGCATCCGAACCGCTTCGCCCATAGCGGCAAAGTTTGCGGATAGAATCGACGGTGCGATTTTAATCATAGCGGTGTTTCCTCCTCATTTGATAGTCCAGCGCAATTTCGCGATATCGTTCATATCGACCTTCGGGCAGCTCGCCCGATGCAAGCAGCGGCTTGACGCCGCAGTCCGGCTCGCTGAGATGCATACAGGCGGGGAACCGGCACGGCGCGGCGGCCGAAAATTCCGGATAGCATGCGTCGAGCTCGCTCTGTTCGAGACATTCCGTTTCGAGCATCGAAAATCCGGGGGTGTCCAGCACGGCGCCGTTCGTATACGGCCAAAGCTGGGCGTGGCGCGTCGTATGTCTGCCGCGTTCGGTCTTGCGGGAAAGCTCTCCGGTTTC
>ERZ842401.5414-NODE-5414-length-14178-cov-7.280819_pt1 | contig 14178 bp, 8 predicted proteins | sample MGYA00521270_ERZ842401 | MGnify/ENA primary metagenome ERZ842401 (study PRJEB31892, sample SAMEA3878208) | bioreactor metagenome | biome: Moose rumen | place: Sweden | collected 2011-10 | study: EMG produced TPA metagenomics assembly of the PRJEB12797 data set... | reverse complement strand
CATAGATGGTGTTCAGGTCGTCGTTGACAGCGACAAAGGCAGAGATACCGCCCCAGAGTCCCATACCTTTCAATGGGAACACATACTTCGTCTGTCCGTCAACCTTACAACCGTAGTACTTCAGACCGTCTTTCTCGGCCTCAGTGAGTACCACCTCCTTGTATTTCGCCTCTGCCTCAGCGCCATCCAGGTTGCGGATGTTGAGCGAATAGAGAATCTGCTTCTTCACGTCAAGAGCCACGTTAGCGTCCTGCATGGGTTTCAGTGCCTGATAGACAAAGGCAAGCAGGAAAGCGACTATGACCACGAGTATAGCACTATATAATATAATGTATACGTTCGAATTAGTATTCAGTTTCATTTGGTACCTCCTCTCTTTAATCGTTTCGAGATGTTACGCTCCACGATGAAGTGGTCTATCAGCGGAGCAATCATATTACCAAAGAAGATGGCAAGCATCATACCCTCAGGATAACCAGCGTTCATCACACGGATGATGATCGCCATGGCTCCGATGATGAAGCCATAGATATACTGACCTGTCAGCGTACGGCAAGAAGTGACAGGGTCGGTAGCCATAAACACGGCACCGAAAGCGAAACCGCCCATGACGAAGTGATGCCACCATACCATGCTGGTGGAACCCGTCTGCTGGAACAACAGTCCCATCACGGCACCACCTATGAAGACACTCAGCATGGTACGCCAAGAGGCGATGCCCGTCCACAACAGGATGACAGCACCAATAGCGATAGCGATGACAGAGGTCTCGCCGATAGAGCCGGGGATAAATCCGAAGATCATGTCACAGATACAGGTATCAGGAGCAATTCCCTGTGCGATCTGTCCTAACGGTGTAGCCGCCGTAAACGTGTCGGGCAACGTGTTACCCAGTCCGAAAATGCTATCCTGAGCCACCCACACCTTATCGCCTGTCATTGCTGACGGATAGGCGAAGAAGAGGAACATACGGGCAGCGATAGCGGGGTTGAAGAGATTCATTCCCGTGCCACCGAATATCTCCTTGACGAAAATCACACTGAAAGCGCAGGCAAGGGCAAGCATCCACAACGGACAGCCGATGGGGACAATCAGGGGAATCAGGATACCACTGACCAGATAGCCCTCCTGTATCTCCTCTCCTTTCCACTGTGCCCAGGCGAACTCAATGCCCAGACCTACGATATAGGATACGAGGATCTTTGGCAGTACGGCAAGGAAGCCAAAACAGAAGATCTCCCAGAACGACGCACTGGCAAGTGTCCCAGCAGCGAGGTAGTTCTGGTAACCGATGTTATACATTCCAAAGAGCATTGCCGGCATCAAGGCGATGACCACCATACTCATGATACGCTTGGAGTCGATAGCATCATGGATGTTGACACCCGTCTTCGCCGTGTCGTTAGGCACGTAGAGGAAAGTCTCAAATCCGTCGAAGATGCTACGGAAAGCGTGCAGCCTACCTTCTGGCTCGAAGTTGGGCTTGATCTTATTGAGATAATTTCTTAATGCGCTCATAGTCTTATGCGTTTTCTTTACGTAATATGTTCAGACCCTCACGGACGATACGCTGCAACTCCAGTTTCGAGGAGTCGACAAACTCGGCAAGGGCGAAGTCCTCAGGACTAACCTCATAGATGCCCAGTGCCTCCTGGCGGTCGATGTCACCCGTGATGATTGCCTTGATAAGATACTCGCCATAGATATCCATAGGCAGCACCTTATCATACTCACCACTCATGATCATGTGACGCTCACCACCCTTGATACGGGCATCCAGCGCATATTTCCTCTTTCCGAATAGCCATGAGAAATAACTGCGGTTCACAGAGAACTGATTGAAGCGAGGCATGATCCAACCCGCGAACTCATCGGCATCGTTACCCTCTGGGATAACGGTGATCTCTGAGGTGTGGGCACCCAAGAAACCATCCTTGGTCGTCGGCTTGCCTGTGAGCACGTTACCATTGATGATACGCACATGATGATCGGTATCATAACTGTTGCTCAACAGGGTGGATAGTTCCTCACCGACCAGCATATCGACATAGGCAGGGGCGTTGACCTCACTGCCACAGAGAGCCACCGTACGACGGAGGTCCACCTTACCGGTGTTCAGCAGTCGACCGATGAAAAGCACCACTGTGGGGTCACCGATAGTCCATACCACCTCCCCTTTATTCACTGGAGCGAGGTGATTCACCTGAACACCCACATTACCAGCAGGACAAGGACCGTCGAAGACTGTAACCTCTACGTTCTTACAATGCTCGAAACTGGAGTGCACACCGCAACCCAAGTATGTCTTGGCAATCTTAGACAGTGCTGAGAGACCCGTCTGGAAGTCACCTTCCTGACCTTTCACCTCAAACTCGAAGTCTGCCGAAAGCGGTTTGTCACGCAAAGCAGATACGAAGATAGCCTTAGGCATCTGAGACGGATTCGTCGAGACGGCATAGGGCAACTGATTGATATACCCAAAGATACCAGCCTCCAACAGGGCATTGACGACTGCCTTGCCGTCCATCTTTGCCACGTCTTTCTTACCAAAGTCCACTTGCTCCTGCTGCGCGTCGGCTTCCACCCTCACGCAGAGCACTTTTCTACGCTCACCACGCACCACCTCACGGACTGTTCCGCTGACAGGCGAGGCAAACTTCACTTCAGGATACTGCTTGTTGACGAACAAGGCATCCCCGGCTTTGACCTTATCGCCTGCCTTGACGACGACTTTCGGTGTCACGCCCTCGAAATCATCAGGAACCAGTGCGTACTGCCCGTTGGATTTCAGTTGGATGCGCTTTGCCTCCGCCTTGCCTTGCAAGTTAATGTCCAAGCCTTTTCGCAATTTAATTACATTTGCCATCTAAATATATCAATGTTTAGGAATTAACGTAATGAAACGGTGCAAAATTAATAAAAAATAGGTATAAAATGCGCAATTTTCCCGCTAAATATTCCGATGTCACAACTTTTTATCGTAATTTTGTGGCAAATTACAAGCATCGTGAAATATTTTGCAATCTCGGACTGGCAGATTGCGTCCTCAACAAAGACCACTAAGTGAAGGTTCTGAAACATATATTGGGTATCATCACCTGGGGCATCATCGGACTCTACCTCCTGATGATCATCTCTTTCCATATCCCTGCCATACAGCGATATATGGGAAGCAAGACCGCTGGACTGCTGGGCAGGACCCTCGGCACTGAGGTCACGATAGGCAGCGTCAACCCAGGGTTCCTGAACCGCCTCATCATTGATGATGTGACGATCAAGGACCAAGACGGGAAAGACATGCTCATCGTGGGACGACTGGCGGTGCGTATCAGTCTGTGGGACCTGCTCAACGACAAGATATCCATCTCGTCGGCACAGGTGTTCCGCGCTGATGCCCGCTTCTACCAGAAAACACCTGACACCGACCCCAACTTCCAGTTTGTCCTCGACTCGCTCGCCTCGAAAGACACGACGAGCCAGACGGCGCTCGACTTGCATATCAACTCACTCATCATGCGCCATTCCAGTGTGCGTTTCGACCGTCTGTATGAGCCAGAGACTCCTGGGCAACTGAATCCCTCCCATCTCCATGTCAAGGACATCAGTGCCTATGTGATCCTCAAGGCGATGACACCTGACACACTGAATGTCAACGTGAAGAAACTCGCTTTTACTGAGCAGTCGGGACTGAAGATGGATAAATTCTCGATGCATTTCGAGGGCGGACGCTCGCACAGTCAACTCAACGACCTGCGCATCCAGATGCCAGGGACAGATGTCAGTCTGAAAGACGTGACTGCTGATTATCGCCTTAAGGGTGACCGTCTTCTGATAGAGTCTCTGGTCTATCAAGGAGAGATTCCCGAGTCACGCCTCCGACTCTCCGACCTGTCGTGCCTCCTACCCTCTCTCAAGACTTTCAACAGCACACTGACTATTGCCTCCCATTTCAAGGGACAGGGCAGCAATATCGAGATTCCCGCCTTGAATATCAGTTCGTCGACGGGGGATATCAGCCTGCAGACCCACGGCTTCGTGAAGCATATCGACCTACAGCCCGAGTGGTATGCCGACCTGAAAGACCTCTCCCTCTCGGCAAAGACCCTCAACTTCATATCCGAGAACCTGAAAGGACAGCAGACGGAGGTGCCTGCCGTCATCGAGCGCATGGGTGACATCCATCTCTCTGGGGACATCAGCGGAAGGGCATTAGAACAAGTGAACGCCAGTCAACTGATACGGTCGGGAGCGGGTAATGCCACCATCCATTTCGCCCTTAACCCACAACAGGAGTTCATCAGCGATGTGGAGACGACAGGCATCAACCTGCGACAACTGCTCAACGACGAGCGGTTTGGCATGCTTGCCACCAACATCCAACTCCAAGGCTCCCTTGCGAAGAACAATATAAAGGTACACGCCAATGGCATGGTGGAGGAGTTCGAGTACAACAAATACACCTATCGGAACATCAAAGTGGATGGCAGTTACGCGAAAGATCTCATCGAGGGAAAACTGTCTATCGACAACCCGAATGCCACCATTGCCCTAGAGGGGGTCGCACAAACGGGAAAGGGACAGCAGAACATCGAGATGAAGGCTTCCGTCAGGGATTTCTCACCACAGTTGACACACCTCTCCGACCAGTGGAAAGACGGACGTTTCTCCGCTGATATCGAGACGACACTGAAAGGTTCCAGCCTCAATGACGTACAGGGTTTCTTCCATGTCAAGAATTTCGCCATGTACTCCAGCGAGAGAAACTATGAACTGAACGACCTGCAGATACAGACGGGCTTTGACGGGCAGACACACTACCTGCTACTCAACAGCGACTTCGCACAGGCGGAGTTGCGGGGTGACTTCGACTATCAGACACTGACGCAGAGTTTCACCAATTTCCTCGCCAGTCAGATGCCTACCCTGCCAGGACTGCCGAAGGTGAACAGCAATACCCATAACAACTTCACCATCAATGCCACCATCCACAAGAGCGACTGGCTGCAACAGTTACTCGGAATACCCCTTGCCGTCACCCGCCCCATCACTTTACAAGGTTTTGTCAATGATAACATGCGGGACATCAACCTGGAATGTCACCTGCCCGCTTTCTATTACAACGAGGGAGGCTATGGCAACGGACTGATACAGATCACGACACCGAATGACTCCCTTGCATGTGACATCCAGATCACCAAGATGATGGAGAACGGCAACCATTTCGACCTGCAATTGAAAGGAAGGGCGCACGACAACCACCTTGTCAGTTCCTTCTCATGGGACAATCACGCAAAGGGACGGATGAGCGGTGTCCTGAACAGTACCGCCAACTTCTTCACGACACCCACAGGAGAGCAGGTGGCGTTCATCGGCATCGCCCCCTCGCATATCAACGTCCATAACACCTTGTGGAATGTGGAACCGTGCGCCATCAGTTACTCGGAAAACCGATTGGAGATCAACGAACTCAATATCCACCACGACGACCAGTTCCTGATGGTCAACGGTACCGCCTCGGAGAACAGTAACGACTCTCTGGTGACTAACCTGCATGACATCGATGTGGCGTATGTCCTCGAACTGGTCAACTTTGACGCTGTCAGTTTCAGTGGTCTCGCCACAGGACAAGCCGCCATCAAGAATGTCTTCGAAAAACAACTCCAGGCACATGCCGACCTAACCGTCAACCAGTTTAAGTTCGAGCACGGACGCATGGGTGTTCTCGACGCACATGTCGACTGGAATACGGAGAAGGAGCAGATAGACATCCATGCCGTCGCTGATGACGGAGCCGATGCCATGACCTATATTGACGGCTTTGTATCACCCGTCCATAACAATATCGACCTAGACATCAAGGCGGCAGGTACCCATATTGATTTCATGCACTCGTTCACACAGAGTTTCCTTAGCAAGGTGGAGGGACATTGCGATGGCGCCCTACGGCTCTACGGACCACTGGACCATATCAACCTGACAGGTGATCTGGTGGTCAACGGACTGACACATGTCAAACCGACGGGATGCACCTATGAGTTACGCAACGACTCCATCCACCTCATGCCTAACGAGATAGAGTTCATGAGTTGTCCCATCTACGACATCCACGACCAACAGGGTATCGTGACAGGTGCCATCCATCATGACTACCTCACCAAACTGTCGTTCGACCTCTTCATCAATGCCAACAACCTGCTTGCCTATGACTTCCCCGACTTTGGCGACGACATCTTCTACGGCACGGTATATGGCGACGGGGATGTTGCCATCCACGGACGTACTGGGGAAGTGGTCATCGACATGAATGTCACGCCACGCAACAACTCCACCCTGGTATATAATGCCGCAGACCCTGATGCCGTCAGCAACCAGGAGTTTATCCACTGGGGCATCACGGAGCAGGCGACTTCGAGAAAGACGGTGGTGAAGGCGGAGGAACAGGAAGAGGAGCGCACGGATATCCGCCTCAACTTCCTCATCAACTGCACCCCTAATGCCACCCTGCGCCTCTTGATGGACAGCCGCACTAACGACTACATCAACCTGCGGGGCAACGGTGTGCTACGAGCCACTTGGTTCAACAAGGGAAGTTTCAATATGTTCGGCACCTACCGAATCACTGACGGCACGTATAATGTGACGATCCAGAATGTCATCAAGAAAGACTTCACCTTCCAAGAAGGAGGTACCATTGTCTTCGGTGGCGACCCCTACGAGGCTGCCCTTAACCTGCAGGCGGTGAACGTCGTCAACGGCGTGTCACTCTCCGACCTTAACGTGGGCAGGAGTTTCTCTAACTCTGTGCGTGTCAACTGCCTCATGAACATCACGGGACAGCCTGCACAACCTATCGTGGAATTCGACCTCGACCTGCCGAACGTCAATGCGGACGAGAAACAGATGGTGCGCTCTCTCATCAACTCACAGGACGAGATGAACCAACAGGTGGTCTACCTCCTCGCCATCGGACGCTTCTATCCACAGGGTGCCAACAACGCCTCTCCAGAGGGCACACAGCAAAGTCAGACTAGTCTCGCCATGCAGAGTCTTCTGTCTGGTACGCTGTCCGGACAGATCAACAGTCTTCTGAAGTCTGTTGTCAACAGCAACGACTGGAGTTTCGGCGCCAATATCTCCACAGGTGATGAGGGATGGAACAACGCAGAGTATGAGGGACTTATCAGTGGACGACTCTTCAATAACCGACTGCTTATCAACGGACAGTTCGGCTATCGCGACAATGCCACAACGGCAAACCCGTCGTTCATCGGTGACTTCGACATCCGCTATCTCCTTTTCCCCAACGGCAACCTTGCTTTGAAAGTCTACAACCAGACCAATGATCGCTATTTCACCAAGTCGAGCCTCAACACGCAAGGCATCGGTATCATCATGAAGAAAGACTTCAATGGCTGGCGCGACCTCTTCAGCACGAAGAAAAAGAAAGAGAGAAAAGGAAAGAAGGAGAAGAAATAAAACACCCTCGGATCTCACTCATCCTGATAGGCTTCCTCACCGATCTGCTCACGGGCTCCAATGGTGAGTTTGCGAAGTTCGTAGAAAGAGCCGTTATAGATGTTGAAATCAACAGTTCCCTTGATACCGGCAAGTCGTCCGTTATCAGTATGCTGCCAGAATTTCCAAGGTCCGTCGTAAGTGACCTGTTCCACATAATAGTGGGCTATCCAATATGGATAACTATCAAAAACCGAGTTACTTAAGTATTTTGTCTTAAACTTATAGTAAGTATAGATGATAGGCTTGACATGATAGTGTTTCTCAACGATGTCGAGCCATTCCAATACACTATTCTTAAACTCCTCGTCGGTCTGGTTCTTAGGTTTATGCTCCACATCCAACACAGGGGGCAGGTCACCGTTCTCCAACTTCACATTCTTGATGAAGAACTCCGCTTGTTTCTTCGCTGGAGAGTGAACACTGTAGAAATGATAGGCACCACGGGTGAAGCCATACTCACGAGCCTGATAGAAATTATCACGGAAGTTCTCATCAATGATGCTGGCACCCTCCGTTGCCTTCACATAGATAAAGCGCACAGGGTACTTGTCAATCATGCCATTGTCCTTCAACTCGTCCCAGTCGATATGCCCCTGATGGTGACTGATATCGATGCCATGAATCTCATAGCCCTCAGGATAACTGGCATCGCCATAGAGGGCACGCCAACGGAAGCCGAAAGGACCCACAAAGATATAATAGAAGAAGAAGATATACAATGCGACTATCAAACCGCCGCCCAGCCACCAAGCCCAGCCTGGGGCATGCTGCAAGAGACGCACAAAGAGCCCTGGCCGCTTGTGGCGGACAGGACTCGTGATACGTCGCTTTGTCGTCGACTTTTGATGCGGTTTGCGATTAGTCGGCATACATCTTAAGCCTGCTCAAGTGCAAGCGTCTTGGTAGGCTGGTCGCAGATCTCTGTGGGTCCCCAGTACTGGATTGGACCAGGATATACATAGCAGGTATCCTTAGCCCAACGGTCACGCTGTGCGGCAAAAGTCTTGAAGGGAGCACCGTCGAGTTCCACGAGCGCCTTGCGGATAACGGGTTTCATCTCACCATTACGACGCTCCATATTCATCATCATAGTGATGGGCACACCACCTGCGATCCACTGGTCAGCGGGAGCCGTTGTGTTCTTCACGATAGCCATATAGCCCGTCTTGCCGTTAGCAATCAACTGAGCGGCAGAGGTACCTAATGCATAGCAGTAGTCGGCATCGAAGTTAGAAGGAGCGGCGCAGCGTCCCTCGTAACCGAAGAAGTGATGCAGGGCAGCGAACTTACCAGCGTACTTGCTTTCCTTCTTCATGCGCTCCAACTTCTGAGCCACCATCGTAGAGAGCAGTTTCTCTGTCTCGATGAGTGATACCTGCACGTTTCCGTGTGGGTCACGGTCGAGAGCGAGTTGACGAGCCACACCAACGGGCAGGCTATTGAAGACGGCAAGGTTCTCCTCAGTCAGATGACTCTTGGCAAAATCCACTTGCTCGTCACGGCTGATATTCTTAGCCTCTGGCAATGCAAGAACGTCATTCAACTGAGCGATGAGTTTCTTGATAGCAGGAATAAACTCAATGAGTCCCTCAGGAATCACGATGGTTCCGAAGTTGTTACCCTCGGCTGCACGGACAGCGACAGCGTTAGCGATATAGTTAACGATATCATCGAGGCTCTGCTCCTTTGCCTCCACCTCCTCACTGACGAGGCAGATGTTCGGCTGTGTCTGCAGGGCGCACTCCAAGGCAATATGAGAGGCTGAGCGTCCCATCACCTTGATGAAGTGCCAGTACTTACGTGCTGAGTTACAGTCGCGCTCAATATTACCAATCAACTCCGAGTATGTCTTACAAGCGGTGTCGAAACCGAAAGAGGTCTCAATCTGGTCGTTCTTCAAGTCACCGTCAATGGTCTTAGGACAACCGATCACCTGTACGCCATAGTTCTTGGCGGCATAGTACTCTGCGAGCACACAGGCATTGGTATTGGAGTCGTCACCACCGATAATCACGATAGCCTTGATGTCGAGTCCACGGATAATCTCCAGACCCTTCTCAAACTGGTCGACCTTCTCCAACTTCGTACGACCAGAGCCGATCATGTCGAAACCACCCGTATTACGATATTCGTCGATGATCTCCTTCGTCAACTCCATATAGTTATGGTCTACCAAGCCACCAGGACCCAGGATGAAACCGAACAGGCGGTTCTCAGGGTTCAGTTTCTTGATCTGGTCGAACAGACCTGTGATGACGTTATGGCCGCCAGGAGCCTGACCACCCGACAGGATGATACCCACGTTCATCTTCTTGGTGTTAGCCTCCTCGGCGGGAACAAACTCCACGATAGGCATACCGTAGGTGTTGGGGAAGAGTTGTTTGATCTCCTCCTGATTACCTACACTCTGGGTAGGCTGACCTTCCTTGATTTTCACTGCGCCCTGAAGAGCCTTGGGTAATTTAGGCTGATAGGCTGCTCTTGCTTTCTGCAATGCACTCTTTTCCATAGTTTCTTTTTTATTTGTTAGTTTGAATGAATTTCACTAATTGGCTGACAAAATTAATCATTTTCCCGTAGAAATAAGAAAAGAATACAGGGTATTTTCTGCTTTTTAATATTTTTTTGTGATGAATGCTTTGTAAGTTGAAATATTTTCCGTATCTTTGGAGTTCAAAACATCTAATATTATAATTAAAGGAGGATATATTTTATGACAAACAAGCGAGAACTGAAAAAACAAATCAACCTGATCTGTGAGGAACTCTTTGTAGACTTCGTAGCAGCATCTTTGTATGGTAATAACCATGAGCAGCCAGAGGCTGAGGCTGTCTTATTCTCTATTGCCAAATTACAAAACAATTACATCAGCCGCATCTCACACCCCGAGCCAGGAATGCCTGCCTCAACATACTACCGTGACCTGAAAGAGCAGTTCGGCAAGGAGGTCAGTGAGATTCTTGACCATATCAATAATCTGTAAGGAATATGTGGAAATCATTTTGTAACTGGTTACTCTACAAATGTATGGGGTGGACTTCTGAGGTGACAGAGGACCACCCCGACAAGTATATCATCTGCCTGGCTCCCCATACCAGCAACTGGGACTTCCTGATCGGGCAACTCTACAACGGGGCAGCAGGTCTGAGCAGCAACTTCCTGATGAAGAAGGAGTGGTTCTTCTGGCCCCTCGGTCCTATCTTCCGTCGAGTAGGCGGCATCCCCGTATGGCGCTCCAAGCACACGAGTATGACCGACAATCTGGCAGAGACCGCCAAGAACGCCAAGACCTTCCGTCTGTGTATCACACCAGAGGGCACACGCTCTCCCAATCCCGACTGGAAGAAGGGCTTCTACTATATCGCCCTGAAGGCGGAGATACCCATCCTGCTCTATGGCGTGGACTACGAGAAACGGCATATCGAATGCACCAAGACCATCATCCCCAATGGGGACATCGACGCACAGATGCGTGAGATAAAACTATACTTCAGCAAGTTCAAGGGCAAGAAGCCTGAGAACTTTACGATAGGAAACATCGAATGAGAAAACAGATCATAGTTGTGTTACTCCTGACGGCAATGCTCTGCGGCAACAGCGTCTGGGCACAGGACAAAGGCACTGCCGCCATCAAGGACAAACTAGAGAATTATTTCAAGAGTTACAAGCCGCAAGGAGCACAGTTCTCAAGGACTGCGCACCTCTCCGATTTGGAGATTGATGACGAGGAGAAAACACTCACCGTCAAGGTGAATGATGCCTTTGCGGAGCAGAGTTTCACCCCGCAGGTCGTGGAGACCATCTATACGCAGATCAAGCAAGAACTGCCCTCCCCCTACGACAGGTATTTCCTAAGGGTGGAGACTCACGATTACGAGATACAGGAACTCATTCCCAACCGACTCAAGAAGCACAAGGACAAGGAGCGCATGTGGGGTGATATCGACTACAAAGGTGAGCCGTGGGTCAAGAACATCTCGCAGCCCCATGACATCTCTGAGGGACTGCAGGGCAGACACCTCTCCCTATGGGCAAGTCATGGTCGCTACTATGACGTAAAGGCGGGACAATGGAAATGGCAGCGTCCCAACCTCTTCGCCACGACCGAGGATCTCTTCACACAGACCATCGTGGTACCTTATCTGATACCGATGCTGGAGAATGCCGGCGCCATCGTCTTTACACCCCGTGAGAGAGTATGGCAAAGTGAGGAGATCATCGTCGACAACGACGGCAGCAAGCGCAACTATATCGAGGCGACATCCCAAGGGAAATGGAAGAACACCTCCCTCCCAGGCTTCGCCTATCACGACTCTGCATACGTGGATGGTGAGAACCCCTTCGAGGCTGGTACGGCACGGATGGTGAAGACCACCAACAGCAAGAGCCGCTACTCACTTGCCAGTTACCAGCCCGACTTCCCCAAGGAAGGACGCTATGCGGTCTATGTGAGTTACCAGACCTTTGACAACAGCATCGACAATGCCGAATACGCCGTATGGCATAAGGGTGAGCGCACCATCTTCCACGTCAACCAGCAGATGGGAGGTGGCACATGGGTATACCTCGGCACCTTCGAGTTTGACAAGGGATATAGTGAGTTCAACCGTGTGACACTGACCAACCAGAGCGACCGCAGCGGAGTGGTCAGCACGGATGCCGTGCGCTTCGGTGGTGGTATGGGAAATATCAAGCGTGGCGGCTCGGTCAGCGGACTGCCCCGTGCCGTCGAGGGTGCCAGATACTATGCGCAATGGGCTGGCATGCCCTCCTCTGTCTACAGTGGCAAGGAGGGACAGGACGACTATGCCGACGACATCAACGTACGCTCTCACATGACGAACTATCTCGCCGGTGGCTCTCCTTTCGTTCCTGACAAAGAGGGATTACACGTACCTATTGAGTTAGCGCTTGCTGTCCATAGTGACGCTGGTATCGCCAAAGATGAGAATGGACTGATCGGTACTTTGTCGATCATTACCTCCAACTTCAACGAAGGGAAACTTAACGCAGGTATCTCCCGTCTTGCCTCCCGCGACTTCTCCGATGCCCTTCTGACGAATGTCACCACAGGGTTACAATACCAATACGGACGCTGGAACCGTCGTGAACTCTACGACCGTAACTATTCCGAGACCAGACTGCCAGCCGTGCCGAGTGCAATCTTGGAGACGTTGTCGCATCAGAACTTCAATGATATGCGCTATGGGCATGATCCTCACTTCAAGTTCACACTGGCACGTATCATCTACAAGACCATCCTCCGTTATGTCAACGAGCAACACAACCGCTCATGTGTCGTCACTCCACTGCCTCCCGACAATTTCCATATCGAGTTGTCAAAGAACAAGGCACGACTGCATTGGGAGGAGGTGATAGACCTGCAAGAGCCGTCTGCCGAGGCTACGGGCTATATCGTCTATACCTCACAGGGCGGTGCTGATTTCGACAATGGCACCTATGTGAGAGGCAAAAGCCATGAGGTGGAGTTGGAACCCGACATGCTCTACCATTTCAAAGTAGTTGCTGTCAACAAGGGCGGACGCAGTTTCCCCTCAGAGACCCTCTCCGCCTATTATCATCCTGGCGCCAAGAAGACGGTGATGGTCGTCAACAACTTCCACCGCTTGTCATCACCTGCTATCCGTACCTTGGGTGGCGAGAAGGATTTTGATATGAGCAACGACCCGGGTATCACTTATGGTACGACAGCAGGATGGACTGACTATGGGTTTGTCGCCGGCAATGAGTTCAACTATGTCGCCACTCATGCCAAGGCAATTGCCTCCGCACAGGAGTATAATATTGTCAGTGCGTCCGACAAGGTGATAGAGGCAGGAAAGGTGAAACTGAAGAACTATGCGCTGGTGGACCTCGTGTTAGGACTGGAGCGTAACGACGGACATAGTCTGGTGTACTATAAGACCTTCACAAAGACCATGCGAAAGGCACTCTCAGACTATACCCGTCGGGGTGGTGCCCTGCTGGTCAGTGGCGCCTATGTAGGTACGGATATCGCTGGAGAGGAAGAGGAGCAGTTTGTCAACAACACCCTGAAATGCGCCTACGGAGGACAGCACCGCTCGGAGAGTGATACGGTAGAGGGTATGGGGACACAAATCATCTATTACAACACCCTTAACGAGGAGCACTATGCCGCCACCGCTGCGGACATTCTCAGTCCTATGCCGTCAGCCTTTGCCGTGATGCGCTATACCGACGGACAGGATGCCGCCGTCGCCTATAAGGGGAATGACTACCGCTCGTTCACCATGGGATTCCCCTTCGAGTGTATCAAGAGTGAGCGGCAACAAGGCTCTATCATGCGTGGAATACTGAATTTCTTATTAAAATAACTAAAACTATCTATTATGTACAAGATTCAAACAAACTCAAGCGGTACGCGAACCATCGAGATCAGCGATCTGCACTTGGAAACCATTGAGAAGTACCAACTCTTCCGTGACCTGATCGACTCCAACGGCTATGTGGACGAACAGGTGCTCGACAAACTGAAACTGAACATTCGCTCGATGCTGGAGTCGGATGCCGGCAAGGACAAGAACCTGCTCGACCTCTGCCTGGATGTCATCTATCACCAGAACATGAAGGCATACGGTCTGCAGCAACTCGTCCTGTTGTATATCAACTGGAAGAACC